>Ga0209087_1001651_pt1 | contig 13040 bp, 14 predicted proteins | sample S_130805_EF_Meta_FD_187321 | JGI IMG/M metagenome (GOLD analysis project Ga0209087, IMG submission 187321) | Freshwater microbial communities from Lake Simoncouche, Canada to study carbon cycling - S_130805_EF_MetaG (SPAdes) (version 2) | ecosystem: Environmental > Aquatic > Freshwater > Lake ...
GTGATTACCGTCTCCGATTCCGTGATGGAGGAAATCGTGAACTTGAAGCGATAAGAGTCTCAATTTAAAAAACAAAACAAACAATATGCCAGCCAACGAAGCAGATACAGCCAACCAAAACTTTGCAACCCCGAAGAAATCCGGGAATCCCTTGATGCCCGTCATAGCCGTCGTGATCCTTGTGCCGGCTTTGGTTTACGGCGTCATGGATTTTGTAATCCTGCCCAAGCTCAAAGCGGCTGCGGGCACCGCGAAGCACGCGGACGACCACGGCGCGAAAACTCCGAAAACGGTTTCAGCCCTTGGAGAGCATACCGCCGAGTTTGGCGGACTCGTTGTGAACCTCTCCGGAAGCGGCAGTTCGCGCTATCTGCGGACCAACTTCAAAGTGGCCAGCGCTGATGACAAGATCAGCAACATCATGAAGGAAAACGAATCCCCGCTGCGTGATGCGGCGATTACGATTCTGTCCTCCCAATCGCCTTCCGCGCTGGACAATCCGAATGGTCGCGAGGCTGTGCGCAAGCAACTCATCGCCAAATTCAACAGCCTCCTCGGAGCCGAGGTGGTCGACCAAATTTACTTTTCCGAATTCGTGATCCAATAACGGGGCGTTCCCGATAACGCCCTCAACCATCAACCAGAATATGGCCGGAACTCTTAACCAATCCGATATCGACAGGCTCGTCGCCGAGGCGGCCCAGTCTTCCGCTCCATCGATTTACCGCTTCGACGGCTCGCGCTTCCCGACGGCCAATCAAGTTCAGGCCAAGGCCTTCGACTTCCGCACGCCGATCCACTTGGCCGAGGCGGAGATTCGCCGCATTCGGACGATCCATACCGGTTTTATCTCAACGATTTCTGCCCGTTTTTCATCGCTTTTGCGGGCAGACATGAGCCTGAAGCTGGCGAAGCTCACGACCATGCCTTACGGGAAATTTGCGGAGTCGATGAAAAATCCGACCCACATCTCGCTTTTCAAGGTCGATCAGCTCCCAGGCATCGGAATTCTGGAAATCCACCCGCGTTTGGCCATCAGCATGACCAACCGCATGCTCGGCGGCCGCGGGAGTGCCTCGGATGAGGAGCGTTACCTCACTGAAATCGAGATCGCCCTTCTCGAGGAAATCGTGGACATCATCGTCAACGAGTGGTGCCGCCAGTGGAAGGACGAGCGCCAATACAGCGGGCGCCAGATTGGCCATGAGAACAACCCTCGCTTCTTGCAAGCCTGCTCAAATGACACTGTCATGCTGGCACTTACGATCGAGGCCTTGGCGGGTGACAGCGTGGAGCTCATCCAAATCGGCGTTCCTTACAACATGCTGGAACCGATTGCGAAGAACATGCACAGCCGCCGGTCGCGCGACATGCAGGTTCCTAGCGACATCAAGCCCCAGCAGTGGCGCAGTTCCTACAACCAGATTTCCGTTCCGCTCATCGCCGACTGGGAAGTGCCAGGCGTCAATGTGAGCGATGTGCTCAGACTCCGCGTGGGCGATGTGCTGGAAATGCCCAAGACCACTCTCAACAACACCCGCGTCCGTATCGCCAACGCCCCACGCTTCAGCGCACAAGCAGGTTGCGAGAACGGCCATGTCGCCATCCAAATAAACTCCGAAATTCAACCTGCCCAAAAACAATGAGCACCATCAACGACGCCAAAAACCTCTCTGTCATTCTCGATGTCAAAGTCGATCTCACCGTCCGCATCGGCTCCTGCATGCTGCCAATGAGGGATGTCGTGGAACTCGGAGAAGGCACCGTGCTTCAACTCGACCAACTCGCCAGCGAACCGGTCGGCCTCTATGTGAACGACAAACTCATCGCAAGAGGCGAAGTCGTGGTGGTCGATGAGAACTTTGGCATCAAAATCACCCAGATCGTCGGAGACGCGGCATGAGGAACCTTGCGTGGAGGCTCGCCCTCGTGGCGGTCCTCGCATGCCTCCATACATCGTTGCTGCAAGCCACGGAGGAGCTATCGAGCGCAACTGCGGCTGAAAATATCGCCGCTCCTGCGGCAAGTCTGGACACCCTAACGGAAAATCCGACGCCCACTCCGGACACTGTTCAGTCGTCAGCACGCCCAGCCGAAAAGAAATCCATCGCCCCCTCGGCGCCGGGAATGGATGAATTTGGCCGCCTGCTGGGTTATGTCACCCTCTTGGCCGCACTTGCGGGCGCGGCGATTTACCTCATTAAATTCGGCATCCCTCTACACCGCAACCGCTCCAAAGAGGAACGCAAACTTCAGGTGCTGGAGATGCGACCACTCGGAAACCGCCAATTTCTGATCGTCGTGGGCTACGACGACACCCGCATGCTGCTGGGAGTGACACCGGGAAAAATCGATTATCTCTGTCCGCTGGACTCCGTTTCAACAAATCCAGCGGATTTTTCCCAAATCATGGACAAATCCGAGAAAAAAGGAGCCACTCAGTGAGAAGAACATCTTATCGCCAATCGGAATCCGCCTGCGATCACCTGTTTTTCCGTTGCGCAACATCCGCCCCTGAATCCCAGCCTTTTTGGACCACTTCAACAGTGGCTTACACAGGCGGGACGCCTGTGCTCCCCTCTTTGCCCGGTTGCAAATACCTAATGGCATGACATTTCCTCACTTCTCCTACTTCAGGTCGTTTTTGATGGCTCTTTTGCTTGCCATCCTTGCTTCATCGGCAAGCGCGCAGACTCCCGCACCAGGGCCAACGCCATTTCCGCCGCTATTGAGTTCGCCGGCGGCTCCCGCCGCCCCCCGCGCGCCGACGGCACCCACCGCCCCACAACCTGCTTCGATTTCCGCTCCAGGCGCGCCATTGATCAACCTTCAGGTAGGCAATGGCAATGACCGCCAAAACTTGAGCACAGCGATCCAGATCGTGATCGTGATGACCCTGCTCACGCTGGCGCCATCACTTATCATGCTCATGACGAGCTTCACGCGCATCGTGATCGTTCTGGGATTCGTCCGCACGGCACTCGGAGTTCCCAGCGCCCCGGCGAATCAGCTTCTCATTGGCCTCGCGATGTTTATCACTTTTTTCATTATGGCGCCTGTCTGGCAACAGATCCAAGAGCAAGCCATCAATCCCTACATGAACGAGCAGATCAGCTCCACTGAGGCGATGGATCGCGCCGTCGAACCGATCCGGAACTTCATGCTCCGCCAAACCCGACCCGGCGATGTTGATTTCTTCCTAGACCTTGCAGGTATGGGCCGCACCGACCTGAAAGACCTTCCGATGCGCGTGGTGCTGCCGGCGTTTGTCATCAGCGAACTCCGAACGGCCTTCCAGATGGGATTCCTTATTTTTATTCCATTTCTGGTCATTGACTTCCTCGTTGGATCAACGCTTATGTCCATGGGCATGATGATGATGCCGCCTACGATGGTGGCGCTTCCCTTGAAGCTCCTGCTCTTCGTCCTTGTGGATGGCTGGCAACTCGTGATTCGTTCACTAGTTCAAAGTTTCGCTACATGAATCAAGAAACAGCCATCGAAATGCTCCGCTCCCTCATCACGGTGTCACTCCTCGTGACGACCCCCATCATCCTCGCAGCGGTGATCGTGGGCGTTGTGATCAGCCTTCTTCAAGCTGTGACCAGTATTCAGGAACCCACGCTGAGCTTCGCTCCCAAACTCATAGCGGTCGGAGCTATCATCATTGTCGGTGCCCCTTGGATACTTCGCCAACTGATGCAGTTCACAGTTTTTTTCATCAATAAAATCCCGGAAATGACGAGATGATCACGATTCATGTCGAGGATATCTACCCCGGATTGCTCATTTTCCTGCGAGCCACCGGGCTTTTTTTAGTGATGCCGGTTTTTTCCGGGAGCATGATTCCTTCCACGGTGCGAATCGCGATGGCGGCAATACTTGCCTACTTGCTTGCCCCGATTTTTGGCGATTTTGGCGGAGTGCCGGGGCATTGGTTCATTGTGGTCCTGCAGGTCGTCCACGAAATCCTCACCGGTCTCCTCATGGGATTTGCGGTGCGATTCCTGCTATACGCATTGGAAATGGCGGGTGAAATCATAGCTGTGCAGATTGGACTCTCGATGAGCACGAACATCGATCCAATTACGAGAACTTCGGCGACTCCGCCAAACACGATGCTTTTTTCCCTCGGAACCGTGCTTTTTCTGGTGACAGGCGCGTATCAGTTTTGCCTCCTCGCTTTTGCCCGCAGCTTTGAAGTCTTCCCTCCCAGCGCGATTTTTGCTCCTAGATCCCTCGATACGGTCATCGCCGCGAGCGGACGCATTTTTCTCCTCGCCGTTCAAATTTCCGCGCCGCTTCTGGCGATCAGCTTTCTGGTGAACATGGCCTTCTCTGTCCTTGGTCGTGCGGCGCCGAGCTTGAATGTTTTCATCCTCAGCTTCCCTGTTCAAATTCTCGCTGGACTTACCGTTTTTTCGATGACGCTGGGCCTAACCATTCAATACATCCTCCGCGATATGCAGCACCTGCCGGAGTTGATGCTCCATTTTCTGAGGTAAGACGGCGATGGCGAACGAAAACGACAACGCAACAGAGAAACCGACAGATAAAAAACTGTCGGAGGCCCACAGCAAGGGTCAGTTCGCCCAAGCGCCCGAGATTCAGGTCGTATTTGGTCTCGTTGCGGCTTATTTTGTTTTTCTTTTCACGCTGGACAGCCAATCCCGCTACATGACTGAAATGGTGGCCAGCATCCTCGGAAACCTCGAAAAATACCAGATCATCAGCGATTTCATCCCCTACTGGACGGGCATGGCGTTCCTGACGCTCTTCGGCCTGCTGGCTCCGATGTTTCTCGCCACGACAGTCGCCAGCATTCTGGCCGGCGGCCTCCAAACGCATTTCAAAGCAACGCCGGAGGTTGTGGGCTTCAATTTTGAAAAACTCAACCCTGTCAGCGGACTCCAACGCGTCTTCAGCAAGCAGGGACTCGTCAAACTCTTCGTGGAATCGGGAAAGTGTCTCGTCGTCGGCGTCCTCATCTACGGCAGCGTGAAACAAATCCTCGCCGACCCGATCTTCTTCACGCCAGTTCCCGTTTTCCGCATCGGGAGCTTCATCTACGACTCGACGCTCTCCCTTTTCTTCCGACTCGCCCTCGCCATGGGCGGACTCGCCCTCCTACACTACATCTTCCAACTTAAAAAAATGGAGAAAGACCTCATGATGACCAAGCAAGAGGTCAAAGATGAGAATCGCCAAGCCATGGGCGATCCAAATGTCAAGATGGCCCAACGCGCCATGGCCCGCCGACTGATGCAAAAGCAAATGCTGGCCGATGTGCCGAACGCCGATGTCATCGTCACGAACCCCACACACTACGCCGTGGCCCTGAAATACGAACGCGGCGTGGATGCCGCTCCGGTCGTTCTGGCCAAAGGCCAAAATCTCTTCGCCCAACGCATCAAGGCCATCGGATCGAAACACGAAGTCCCCACGGTGGAAAACAAACCGATTGCCCGCGCGCTTTACAAATTCGGCCAAGTTGGCAAACCCATCCCGGCACAACTTTACCAAGCCATCGCTGAAATTCTTGGTTATGTTTACCGCACACACCGCTACTACTTCTACCAACTCAAATCCCGCCGTCTGAAATCCTGATCCGTCCGCCACATGGCTACCGCAAACGCCCAAACCTCAAGATTCAAGTGGAGCGACCTGCTCAAGCAGACAGACCTGATTTTTACGCTCGGTCTCTTTGCCATCATCCTCCTGCTGGTCATCCCAGTTCCAACATGGGCCCTTGATTTTTTACTGTCCGTAAACATCGGCATCTCGCTGCTGATCCTGCTCGTGATCATCTATGTGAAGGATCCTCCGGAGTTCTCCGCCTTTCCCACTATACTCCTTGCCGTCACCTTGCTGCGATTGGCACTGAACATCGCCTCGACGCGGCTCATCCTGCTCGACGGCTTCGCGGGAAATGTCATCGAAGCCTTCGGCCATGTGCTCATCCAAGGCAACTACATCGTCGGCGCCGTTGTTTTCATCATTCTCGTCATTATCAATTTCGTCGTCATCACCAAGGGCGCCGGCCGCATCGCCGAGGTCGCCGCGCGATTCACCCTCGACGCCATGCCGGGTAAACAAATGGCGATCGACGCCGAACTCAACGCCGGCATCATCGACGAACTCACCGCCACATCCCGCCGGCTCAAAGTCCAAAAAGAAGCCGACTTCTACGGCGCGATGGACGGCGCGAGCAAATTCGTGCGAGGCGACGCCGTGGCCGGCATCCTCATCACGGTCATTAATGTCATCGGCGGCTTCGGCATCGGCATGCTGCAAAAAGGCATGCCGATCGAACAAGCCCTCCAACATTACACGCTCCTCTCGATCGGTGACGGCCTCGTTTCCCAAGTCCCGGCTCTGGTGATCTCCGTTGCCGCCGGCTTGCTCGTGACCCGTGCGCAAGGAGACAACAGTCTCGGTGCCCAGATTGGCAAACAACTGGGCGCCTATCCCCGCGCCGTGGGCATAGCCTCCGGTCTCATCGCCGCGCTGGCCCTCGCCCCCGGCATGCCAGCCGCCCCCTTCCTCATACTCGCCGGCATAACAGGCTTCACAGCCTATATGCTCAAAAAGCAATCCACTCCCCTCGCGGCGGGAGCCAAAGGAGGAACACTCGCCCTTCCCGCACCGGCTGGAGGAAACGCCAACCAAGGCGGACAGCAAGGCGCGGTAGGATCTCAGGGATCCCCGGCCAATACCGGCCCGGAAGACCTCCACAAACTCATCGAAGCCGAAGTCCTCTCCATCGAAGTCGGCTACGGCCTGCTCCGTCTTGCCGATAAAACCCAAGGCGGGGAGCTGCTGGACCGCATCACCGGCGTCCGCAAAGGCTTCGCGCGCGACAATGGCATGGTCATCCCGCCAATCGCCATTCGCGACAGCTTGGAACTCGAGCCAAACGAATACAACTTCCTCCTCCGAGGCAAATCCTTCGCCCGCGCTTCCGTGATCCCCAACCGCTGGCTCGCCATGAATGTCTCCGGCAGCATGGTCACCCTCAAAGGCGTCCCCACACGCGAACCCGTCTTCGGCATTGAAGCCGTCTGGATCGCAGAAGAAGAAAAACGCACCGCCGAAATCAATGGCTACAGCGTCGTGGATGCCACATCCGTGATGATCACCCACCTCGCGGAAACCCTCAAACAAGTCTCCCACCTCATCCTCACGCGCCAGGAAGTCCAGTCCCTCATCGACCGCGTCAAGGAGTCCAACCCCGCCCTCATCGCCGAACTCCTCCCAGACCTCGTCAATCTCGGCATCATCCAGCGCGTCTTGCAAAACCTCCTCCGCGAAGGCGTGCCGATCAAAAACCTGCCGCTCATCCTCGAGACACTCGCCGACTACGCTCCAGTGACGAAAAACCCGGACGAACTCTCCGAGCAAGTCCGCCGCCGCCTCGGCACCTACTTCATCAGCCAATACGAATCCGAGCCCGGCCTCATCAAGTGCATCACCATCGATCCACGCCTCGAACAAACCCTGATGACCCGCATCCAGCGCTCCCATTTCGAAACCACCCTCGCGCTCGATCCGAACACCGCCCAATACCTCCTCCGCGAACTCACCATCCGCTCAAACTCCCTCGCCGAGCAAGGTCTCTCCCCCATCACCATACTCACCGCCGAACTCCGCCTCGCGTTCAAACGCTTCTTCGAGCCCTCACTCCCGAAGCTCGTCGTGCTTTCCTATCAGGAACTCCCCTCCCAAACGGAAATTCAAAATACCGGCATCATCGTTCCCCCACCCGCCGAACGAATGCCCGCCGCAGCTTGATTCCGATCGGCAGATTTTTCCGCCCAAATCCAAAAAATACACAAAAATCCGTTAAATTCGGTAATTTCTGAACTGTTTTTAACAAAATATCCCTCCCATTTTAATATTTTAGTTTTTGGCGCAAAAACTGCTACGCTCAAAGAGATTTTTCGTATCCACCGGCCCACATGCAATATTTCACGCTCATCGGAGGCTTCACCGGCTTCGTTCTCACCTTCCTGGTGAGCCTTGTTGCGGGCAAAAATCTGGAGGATACCGTGTTCAATGCCACCATCGGCTGCGTGATCACCGCATTGCTGTTCAGGCTTTTCCGCCTCGCCATCGAATACTGCGCCAAGCAAGTTGTGGCCGAAAAAGCCCGCCTCCGGGATCTCGAACAAGCCACCCCGGCCGAGCCTGCGCCACCACCGGAAAGCACACCTGAGACGCCCGTCCAACCGGCCGCCTGACCATGCAGCAACTCGCCGAACCCATCATGTCTCCTTCCCGGCCCGATGCTCAGAAATACACGGCGGCTTGGCGTGCCTACGGCGGCATCTCCCAAGCCACAGAGGAGGAAGTCCTCAAAAACCACATGCCACTCGTTCGATCCGTGGTAGACCGCATGCGCGCCAGCCTCCCCGCACATCTCGATGTTGATGACCTTTACTCGGTCGGCCTACTCGGCCTCATCCAAGCCCAACGCCGCTTCGACCCGACACATGGCGTGACCTTCGCAGCCTACGCGGCCATGCGCGTCCGAGGGGCTGTGCTCGATGAACTCCGCCGAGTCGACTGGATGTCCCGCACACTCCGCATCAAAGCCAAAAAACTTACCGATGTCATCTCGGCCTTTGAACAAAGGGTCGGACGCCCAGCAACCGAGGCCGAAATCGCCGATGAACTCGGCATAACCAGCGAGGAATATTCGATCCTCCTCGATGAAGTGCGGCCGCTCAGCTATGTGGAACTCGATGCACTCGCAGGAGACGACGAAGACTCAAGCCTGCACGAAGTCATCGCCGACGAGAACCAGCCGAATGCCCGCGACATCGCGCTGAAGCAGGAGCTCATCAAGCTCGTCGTGGAGCGCCTCCAGGTGCTCCCTGGCATGCAGAGGAAAATTCTCGCCATGTATTACTTTGAAAACCTCCGCCTCTCAGAGATCGCCAAGGTTTTCGGTGTCACAGAATCCCGCATTTGCCAAATCCACACCCAGGCAGTGCTCGGTCTCAAGGCTTACATCCGCAAAGCCATGGAACGCTGATTTTCTCTCCAATCCCACACTCTCAAAAAACAAAACAAACATCCATCACCCATGATTCTCATCCTCGGTTACATTATCGTTCTCGGTTCTACACTCGGCGGCTTTATGTTTGCAGGCGGTAAAGTCGGCCTCCTCTTTCCGATTTCCGAATACATCATCATCATAGGCATTTCGATCGGCCTCATGGTTATCGCCAGTCCGGTCTCACTGCTGAAAAACATCGTCAAAAAAATCAAGGTCGCCTTCCGCAACCAGGCCGTCCCGACATCCGACTACACCGATCTCCTAAAACTCCTCTATGAACTCTTCAGCAAAGCCCGCCGTGGCGGCTTGATCGCGATTGAAGACGATGTGATGTCTCCCAAGGAGAGCCCTATCCTCTCGAAATACCCTTCCTTCATCAACGACCACGAGCGTCTTGAGTTTCTGACTAACAGCTTGAAGCCAGTCATCGACGGCCGCCTCAAGCCCGAGCAACTTGGCGGCCTCCTCCACGCCGACTTCGAAGCCAAGGAAGAGGACGCCGTCCAACCCGTTCAAATCCTCAACCTCGTCGGCGACTCCCTGCCGGGCATCGGTATCGTGGCCGCCGTGATGGGTATCATCAACACCATGGCTGCGATCGCGATGGGCCCCGAAAAAGTCGGCCAGAAAGTGGCTGCGGCACTCGTTGGAACCTTCCTCGGCGTGCTCGGAGCCTACGGGTTCATCAACCCCCTCGCCGCCCGCATCAAGCTCAACAATGTTTACGAACTCCAATACTACGCCGTCATAATGAAAGGCGTTCTCGGCTTCACCGGCGGCATGGCCCCCATCATGGCTGTAGAGGCTGCCCGCCGCGCCATTGATCCCGCCTTCCAACCCACAGCGGAAGCGGTCGAAGAAATGGTCAAAAATGTCGGCTCCTCCGGCAACTAATCTCCATGGCCAAGAAAAAACACGAACACCACGGCGGGGCGTGGAAAGTCGCCTACGCGGACTTTGTCACCTCCATGATGGCACTCTTCCTCGTTCTGTGGATTGCCAACTTCAAGCCGGAGATCCTTATTTACACCTCCCTCTACTTCAAGGATCCCACCAATAAAAGCTGGCCGACCACTTGGGGCGTCATGGAAAAGGAAATCAAGGCCACCCAGAAAGACGCCACGCTCAACGACCAGAGGACCATCGAAAACCAAGGCTTCCTCCGCGCCATAGCGAGGGATTTCAACCGACTCCTCAATGTCAACAACGAGGACAAAAAGCCCATCGACATCACAATCACCGATGACGGGCTGAAAATGGAAATCTACAACCGCACGAAGAAGCCCCTCTTCAAAGACAACACCACAGAGTTCACCGAATGGGGCAACTTCGTCTTCCAAAACCTCGCCTGGCTCATCCAACGCTACAACTTCCAAGTTTACCTCGAAGGCCACACGCCCAAGGGACTCGATCTGGGACCCAATAAAAACTACACGCCGTGGGAACTCACCACCGACCGGGCCAACGCCGCCCGGCGCCTCATGGAGTTCTACGCCATGACGCCGGAAAAAATGAAACGCATCGCCGGCTGCGGGGACTCCCAACCGCTTCCGAATATCCCACCCGACTCCGAGGACAACCAGCGTATCACCGTGAGCCTCTCGCTCACCCAATCCGCTCCCCAACCAACTCCTGCCCCTGGCCCTGGAGCCGCTCCAGCAACTCCCAATCCCACTGCCCGATGAAGGATTTTCTCCAAGGCCGTCCACTCGCCGGAGGCGCAACCAACCGCCGAGCCGATTCGCCCGTCGCGGCAAATCCCCTACCTCCCATCAATACGCCGCACATCCATCCGGATACCATCGACCTCTCGGACATCGCGCTCGACGGCCAAGCACTTCCGGAGTCGATCACAGCGCAAGGTTCCTCAGAGCCTCAGGTTGAACTCGTCCCCGATAACGAGGGACGCATCGGCCACATCGTCCTCACATGCACCTGCGGGGAAAAAATCACCCTGCAGTGCCATTACTGATCCCGGGCTGCCAAGAGGAGGCGCGGCGACCTTCCATTGACATGGTAAGATGTCTTCTGCGAAGCCGAGTAAAAATGGCCTTGCTGAGCGCTTTGACCCTCGCCTTTGGCAGCGCTTCCCTGCGGGCTGAGAATGCCACCACATCCCGCGAACAGGTTGTTTCCCTCCTCCAACAATCCGCCGCAACTGCCAGCGGTCTCGCACGCGCCGCGCGTGACCTCCCCGATTCCGAGCGCCTGCGCACCACCAAAGCCGCTCTTTCCATCATTCTTCTCACCAAGTTCGACCGCCTCCTCCCCAACCTGCCCCCGGCAAGCCTCGACCAACTCGCCGACATTTTTCTGGCGGAAAATCCCGACCCCACCGAACAGGCCGCAGCCGCAGCCAAATTGCCGCCAGCCGACCAAGTCGTATTCAATGGTGCCCAACTCACTGGCGGCAACTTCCGCAACATCGACACTCTCATAAGCCTCGGCGGCCGCCCCATCGCTCTCGACCGCGAGCTTCCCGCCTGGATCGTTCCCCTCGAGCCCGCCCGCGCGCAGGCTCTCGACTCGTCACGCAATGCGGGATGGTCTTCGCAAAAATTTGCCGAACTCCAAAGTCTCTTTAACCGCATCTACTCTGCAGATGTAGGAGAGCACCTGGTCGCGGATGGCATTTTCCTCCGTCCCTACGCTGGTCGCATGGACGATCTCTACCACCACCTCGTTCAAAAAGGCGGGCGCAACGGACAACTCGACTACTTCGCACTCCTCGACAGCCTGCCTTCGCGCCTATACAGCCCCGTCTCCGGCACAGTCGCGAGAAAGTCCGTGCCTCCCCTTCGCATCAACCTGAGCAATGTCCTCTCAGGCGGAAGCTTCATGGCGGTGCAAAATTTCAACGCGGAAAATCCTCGCGCCAATTTGCCTAACCGATTCCAGAAATTTGCCGTGCGCATCCTACCCTACCTCTCGGAACAAATCAGAAAGACGGCTCCTGGTTCGGACCTCAAAATTTCAGGCGACCTCATGCTGCGCGCCATGAGCGATCCCCGCCGCTTCTCGCCAGGCAAGGTTCCGCCTCTCTTCGTTGATCCCAGCCGCTTCCTGGGTCAATGGGACGATCCCCGCTTCATTCGCGTAAGCAAAAAGAAAAAGACATCGAACGCCGCGCTCTTCGCTGAAATCCAGAAAGTCGATTTCGATACGCCACTGCCCGAGATGTCATTCGAGCCTGCAGGAAACGCCCTCCTCGCAAAACCCCAGGCGGACTCCGCTCCAGACACCGATCTCCTCAAGGATCTCGGCCTTCCTCCACAGGTCGAAGAAACAGCGAAATACGAAGCACCGGAAGCTCCCGCGCCTGTCCTGCCTCCCTCACGCATCCAAGAACCAGAAGCCCCCTCACAGAGGCCACTCCTCACCAAGCCCGAACCTCCCCCACTCGACGCCCAGCCCTTGGAATTCCCGCCCGTTTTCGATTTCGTGCAGGCGCCGACCCCCGAACCCATCGATGTCGAGACTCCTCTCACACCCGCGCCCGCTGTTGCTGAACAACCCGCCGCCCAGCCTCCGACCGCAACACCACAGCCCCCGAAGCCTTCGGCCATCGCTATCATTCCTCCGCAGGAGCCACCCGCCCCACCCAAGCCGGAACAACCTGCAACTCCCACGCTGCCAAAGGAACCCCAAGTGGCGAGAGCAATTCCTGTCAATCCGCCGGAGAATGACTACCAACGCGAACCGGGCACTTTAACAAGCCCCTACCAAGTCGCCGTCCTGACGCCCACCGCAAATGAAGCCATCGATTACTGGAAAAAAATCGCGGCGAGTGACATCGCGCTTGCCGACAACCTCTCCTCGACGCGGCGCGCGGATTGCGTCATCCGCTGGCTCGGCGAGGCGGTAAAACCCTTCGAACCGCTTCTCACCCAGACGCCCGAAAGCCCCGAGGCACAAGCGGTGGAGCCTCTCATCGTGCAAGCCCGGGACGAGATCGTCGCCCTACTCAAGGATCGGGAAA
>Ga0209087_1001652_pt1 | contig 13039 bp, 21 predicted proteins | sample S_130805_EF_Meta_FD_187321 | JGI IMG/M metagenome (GOLD analysis project Ga0209087, IMG submission 187321) | Freshwater microbial communities from Lake Simoncouche, Canada to study carbon cycling - S_130805_EF_MetaG (SPAdes) (version 2) | ecosystem: Environmental > Aquatic > Freshwater > Lake ...
TTGACCTTGAAGACCGAACTTTTTCAATTACAGTAGACGGCGACGATGCACCTCAATGGGTAACTAAAGAAGGTTTCTTAAATGTAGGTCCTAACAATGCTTACTATGTACTAGACAACAGTTATGTAAATTTTCAACTAGAAGTTCGTGACCCGGACATTATAGCAGGCGATGTTATAGAATATTACGTTATTCCCAACGGTGGAGAAATGCCTCCCGGGCTAATATTGACCAAAGACGGAAGGATCAATGGATTTACAGACCCTGTATTTGCCCTAGAGTACGACGACAATCGAACAGGAGCATACGATGCAGGATCATACGACAGTATGCCGTTGGACTTTGCTAAAAATTCTACTACAGGTTTTGACAGTTTTATCTATGACCTAGAAGGATTTGACCTTAAAGAAAGCATAAAGCCACCAAGGCGGCTCAGCAGATTTTATACTTTTATTGTTGCCGCCTCGGATGGTATTCACGAAGTCCGAAGACTGTTTCGCATTTGGGTAGTTACTGAAGAATTTTTAAAATCAGATAACAACATAGTACAGGTTGATACTAATTTATTTCAAGCAGACGGGGACGGTACACGTAAACCAATTTGGATTACTGAAAGCAATCTAGGCCGTGTTCGTGCTAACAATTATGTAACTCTGTTCTTAGATGTCTACGATCCTCCTAGTCTAGAAGGCACAATTACATATTTTGAATCTCCTACGAACCCCGGAACCTATCAACTTAAATCTACAGGTGAAATCAATACTGCCGGGCTATATGAATTGTCTGGGGAATTACCACAGTTCAAATACACCATGCAAGGAGATTGGCGTTCAGATAAATCCTATGTTGTAGGCGATGCTGTAGTCTACGGAAATCAAACCTGGGTCTGTCAAGTTGGCCACGGAGGCAATTTAGACAGTACAGTGTTGTTTTATTCTGGTAGCATATACTGGAACAGAGATCTGTCCGGAACAACCATGTTGTTCAATGCGGCTTATTCCGATGCATGGACTGTTATACAACCAGAAACTGCTAGCGAATTCCCTCCAGGTATGACCTTAGATGTGCTAACTGGCGAGGTTGCCGGTCGCGTTCCTTATCAGGCGGCAGTTACCAAAAATTATAAATTTACCCTAGAAGCTATAAGTTTTCCTCCTGTATTATTTGAAGAAAATTATACATTAAGAGGAGATTGGAATTCAACTACGTCATATATTGTAGGAGATGCTGTAAGATACGGAATTTATGTTTGGGTATGTAAACAGGCCAATAGGTTCCAAATTCCTCAGGACGGTATCTACTGGGATCGAGGAGTAACCTCAGCTAAGAAAACATTTAGCATAGATATTATAGGTGAGATTGAAAGTAGTATAGAATGGTTAACTAACAATGACCTTGGTATAATTCCTCCTAATATAGCCAGTGACAAGTTTGTTGTTGCTGAAACTAAACTCTATGGTGGAAGAACTATCTACGAACTAGTCAGTGGCCAGTTACCTCCAGGATTAGAATTAATATCTAACGGTCTTATTCAAGGTAAAGTAAAACAATTTGCCGACGATGTTGGACTGGGTCTAACTAGATTTTACGAAAGGGCCGATAGTGCAGAAGACAGTTCTACTAGATCTAGAGCCTACACAGAATCCTGGGATGGGTTAGAAACTTCTTTTGATCGCAGATTTACTTTTGAAATTAAAGCTAAAGATGCTATTAATGTAGCAGAAAATATTAAAGAGTTTTTCCTTACAGTAGCAACTAAAACCAACACAGTATTTGCTAACTTGTATGCTAAAGCATTCCAAGCTAAAGATAAAAGATTGTTGTGGTATAATTTTATTACCGACAATGATATTTTTAGAGAACTTGAAATTTATAGATTTGGGGATCCAAATTTTGGAATTCAACCTGAATTAAAAATGTTGATGTATGCAGGTATTGAAAGCAGAGATGCTGAATTTTTTATTCAGGCCATGGCTAAAAATCACAACAGAAAACAGGTTAGATTTGGCAACGTAAAGAGTGCAGTGGCTAACGATCCCGTTACACAGATTCCAATCTATGAAGTTGTTTATATAGATATTGTAGATGAATTTGAAAAGAATGGAAAGAGCATCAGCAAGGTAGTAGAACTTTCTAGTAATATTAATAGTCCGGTGTTGATTAGCTATGATGCTATCAAAGTTGACAGTGACATTCCTTTTGTCAGTGACCGCGATCATCAAAGATTATTTCCTAATTCATATAAAAATATGCGCAGCAGAATTAAAGGGATAGGAGATCGTGATAGAGAATTTCTGCCACTTTGGATGCGCAGTATACAGCCTGAAAACTATGTTGAAACAGGGTGGGTAAAGAGTGTAGTCCTTTGTTATCTAAAACCAGGATATTCTACCAGCGTATTAACTAGGATCAAAAACAAAGGCTTTGATTTCAAAACTTTAGATTTTACCATTGACAGATATGTAATAGATGTTATTGGTGGTCAGTTTGAGAATAAATACCTTGCATTTAAACAACGTGGAGAAAAACTACCGTGACCAGCGCAATTGACTATCTAAGTATCAACGAAAACTTTCCTGTAGCAGGACAGGATAACGATACTCAAACATTCCGTGATAACTTTGATACTATTAAAACCAACTTTAGATCTGCCCAAGAAGAATTAACAGATCTACAGACATATTCGGCTAAAACCAATACCGACAACGATTTTAACAATAACGAAATCAGCAGGGCTGTGTTTCGAAACACAATGGTTAAAAAGAAAGAAGGCGGTATTTATACTTTACCTACTACAAAATTAACAGTGGATTATGAAAACGGAGGTTATCAAATTTTTAGATTTGCAGCTGATATGGTTATTGATTTTCAAAATCTTCCACAAAATTCAAATCCCAATAGTGCAGGGTTTGGTTGTGGTAAAATCACTTTAGAACTCTATGGTGACGGATCAACAAGAACATTATCATTCTTAACTAGTGCAGGTACAGAATTTAGAAGAAACAGTACGTTCCCCGGAACATTTAACGTAACCTCAATGACTGCTCCAATCATCATTGATGTATGGCGTCATAATGCTGCCTACATTTTCATGCACTATTACGGACAATATAGCTAATGTTTCATCCACTTCAAGAAGACCTGTCAAACTTCACCGACAGTGAAATTGAACAAAGGTTGCAGGACATTACCAGAAAATATTTTGCTGCACAGCGTTTGGGTAGCAGAGATCTCTTGACACAACTATCAACCTTTGCTATAATATATAGAGACGAGATGAGTCGTAGATATATGAATAGAAACAAAGGTAGTCTAGATCAGGATCTAGATAAATTGATAAATGTTAATTGAAAACAACTTAGACAACTTGATTAAAGGAGTTATGCAACACGGTCCAAATATACTGGAAAGGTGTGTTGCTAATCCTATTGAACTTGAACAATATCTAACTCGTATAGACCAAGAACGGTTAGATTATCCTGTGATCAAAACTGAAATTGATCGAAATAACTGGTTTATTCCTAACGACTATAAGCAGATGGACATTTTAGATTGGCTATACAATCAATGCCCAACTGTCGAAATCAAGCAAAGAGTAACAGAAGAATTGAAATTGTTTGCTAAAAACGATATGATTCCTGTACTCAAAACAATGAAGTATGTTGTAGATACCTTGCGTAAAAACAATATAGTTTGGGGTGTTGGACGGGGCAGTTCCGTTTCCAGCTATGTACTCTACCTCGTAGGGATACATAAGATAGATAGTATTAAATATAATTTACCAATAGAAGAATTCTTTAAAGGAGATCAAAATGGGTAAGGCAATTACAAGTATGCGCGGTCGCGAAGTTGACCTAGAGCGTCTAAATATGGTTCATGAAACAACTCCAGCAGTTGGCAATGCTAAGGTAAACGCACGTGGTGATGAATTAGGTCCCGGTGGTGTTATCAAGCGTACACGCGAGCAGGTTCTAGCAGATTACTATGCTCAGAATCCTAACGCACTCAAAGAAGAAATAGCAGCTCGTAGAAAATAAGAGGTATTAATGTTTGCATTTTCACCTAAACAGATTAAAGTACGAGCACTGCCCGACGATATCTTAGTTGTAGACATGGACCTAGGAGAGATGAAAACCGCAGGTGGTATCGTTGTACAGAGTGACAATGGTAAAGCACACGGTATTAAGCCTCGTTGGGCCAAGGTCTATAAAGTTGGTAGTAATGTTACTGACGTCCAAGAAGGTCAGTGGATTCTTATTGAACACGGTCGCTGGACTCGTAAAGTTACCATTGACGACGGAGAAGGTGTTAAAGATTTTCAAAAAGTAGAAACTAAATCTATCCTTGCGGTGGCAGACGAAAAACCGAATGATTTTTATATTGGCCAAGAATATGGACATGGAGATTCTGCTACCATTCGTCCGGAAGATTTTGGTGCAAGGTAATGGGCTTTAAAAAATCTTGGGATGCCACTGATGTGATGTCTCAAATTAGTTCATTGGCTAGAGAATGCACAAGTCCCTACAATGATGGATTTGTTGGGTGGGGGTGTAAACAAGACCTCTATCAAATACAAGAAGCAGTCAACGAAGCACTTCGAAGATGTCCAACATTTTCTGGAGAACAAGAGTGGTTGACAGAGCAGGAGCAAAAGCGTATAATTAAAATTCTTAAGTCATAAGGATTTTAAATGCGTATAGGAATTATTGGTAGCGGCTTTGTTGGCTCTGCTATTGCACATGCTCACAGCAAAGATGAATTGCTGATTAACGACCCCAAGCATCCTTATAGTATAGCATTGAGTGATTTCACTGCCTGCGATGCTATCTATATCTGTGTACCTAGTCCTAGTACAGAAGATGGACACTGTGACACCGGCATTTTAGAAGAAGTCCTAAAAAATCTACTGTTCATTAACATTGCCACTCAGATACCTCTTATATCAAAAGTCACAGCACCACCTAGCGTCTATGCTAGACTACAAAAAGAATATCCCAACCTAGTTCATGCACCCGAATTCCTTACAGCAAAAAACGCCATGTGGGATTATAAGTATGGAAAATTTGCCATTGTAGGTGGGGACGAAGGTTGGTGTAAAAAAGCCCGTGACGTTATTCATACGGGCCTTGCTGAAATTAGAAAAGAAGATATTCAAATTACAGATATTAAAACAGCCAGCCTGTACAAGTATCTAGCCAATAACTTTCTTGCTATGAAAGTTACCTTTATGAATGACTTCTATGAACTAGCGGAAGTAGAAGATATTGCTTGGGAAGGCGTTACTAAACTGATAAGGAAAGATAATAGGATAGGTGACACACACCTTAGTGTTCCTGGCATTGACGGGCAATACGGTTGGGGAGGATTTTGCTTCCCTAAAGATGTGGCTGCTATCTGTGAAGAAGCCATTGACCTTGGCTTAGACTTTCCATTAATGCAACAAGTAGAAATGATTAACAAAAAACATCGGAGAAAAAAATGACAAACCCTTTTCGTGATCAAGAAAAATTTATGCGAGCCTGCGATCAATCAGTGGGCGGAGAATTTGATCTAGCACAATTTAAAATGTACCTGGGTCTAATTAAAGAAGAATACAAAGAGTTGCAGGTTGCTATAGAAAACAACGATCAAGTAGAAACACTAGATGCTCTTATTGATATTCTAGTTGTTACTATAGGTACTATCCATAGCATGGGTGCAGATGCCGAAGGTGCTTGGAAAGAAGTTATGAAGACAAACTTTGCCAAGATTGATTCAGAAACTGGTAAAGTTCGTAAGCGTGAAGATGGCAAGGTTCTCAAACCAATAGGTTGGACTCCGCCTAATTTGAAAACGTTTGTAAAATAAAAGTAGGTTTTACTTGGAGGAGATTGTATAATGTTATTTGCACTGGGATTGTTTGTCGGTGTCTTTGTAGGAATTTTTGTAACTGCGTTATTAGTTGTTAGCAGAGATTCGGAAAGACGGGCAGAAGAAATGCGTAAAAAAGAAGGTATAGAATGAAAGAACTATGGGTAGAAAAATATCGTCCTAAAACTGTAGATGGTTATGTGTTTAGAGACGATCATCAACGCAACCAAATCAATACATGGATTAAAGACAAGAGTATTCCGCACCTATTGTTAAGTGGCGCGGCTGGCATTGGCAAGACTACATTGGCCAAAGTATTGATCAATGAACTAGGTATTGAAGAATATGATGTACTAGAAATCAATGCAAGTCGTACAAACTCAGTTGAAGACGTTCGTGACAAAATCACAAACTTTGTACAAATGATTCCATTTGGTCCTTTTAAGGTTGTATTACTTGATGAGGCTGATTATCTAAGTCCTAATGCCCAGGCAGCACTTCGCGGTGTTATGGAAGAGTATCATGCAACTTCTAGGTTCATTCTAACTTGCAACTATCCTAACAGGATTATTCCTGCCTTACATAGTAGATGTCAAGGGTTCCATGTAGAAAGGACTGACATGACCGAGTTCACCGCTCGAGTTGCTACTATTTTAGTTGATGAAGCCGTGGACTTTGATCTTGATACCCTAGATCTTTATGTTAAAGTAGCCTATCCTGATCTTAGAAAATGTATTAATCTCGTACAACAAAACGTCAACGAAGGCAAACTTGCGGCCCCTAACAAAGCAGATGGCGGCGAAGCTGACTGGAAGTTTGACATGGTTGAACTTTTTAAAGCTGGAAAGATCTCAGATGCTCGCAAATTGCTTTGCGGAAAACTCCGCGCAGAAGAAATGGAAGAAGTCTATCGCTGGCTCTATGACAACATTACTATCTTTGGCGAAGAGGCAAAACAAGATGCCGCAATTCTTATTCTTAAACAAGGCATTGTTGATCACACACTAGTAGTTGATGTTGAAATTAACCTTGCGGCTGTTTTAATTAAACTAGCACGTCTTTAATGTCCGATGATGAGAAATCAAATGTAGCCAAAGGCAGAAATAGTTTTGATGCTGACCTAGGCGGGACGTTGGTACCTTTCTTTAATAGGAATGTATCAGAGTACCCTACCGAGGCTGGTGGCGTTAAGTTTGATCTGGTTCCTGTAACCAAACAAAAAGATCTAATGATCAATCATGCTAGAATGTATGCCCAACAAGAGTATGATCGTATCATGGAACTGGTTGCAGTGTTAGAGAAACAAGCACAGGCTATTAAACGCAGATTAGAAATCACCGATGCAGTACATGGTGCTGTATATCAGTTTCAACCTGTAATGGGTAATATCTATTGGTTGGTATGGGACAAGCGAAAGCAACATACGCTACTAACACAAAACGGCCCTAATGGGTGGTCAAGTAGTGCTCCAGAAGATTACGAATACAAGGCACAGGTAAAATACATGGGCGACCATACGTGGATGGAAATCAATGAAGAATAAATTTATCAGTCTTTACATGGACTGGGCTAAACGCACAGCCGAACTTAGTCATGCCAAACGTTTACAAGTTGGGGCAGTCATTGTCAAAGACGACAGCGTGATCAGTTACGGATACAATGGTATGCCCGCAGGTTGGAATAACGATTGCGAAAACAAAGAATGGTGTAGTGCTGGCGGCTGGCTGAGTCCTGAAGAAATTGTAGAAGGTTGGCCCTACGAAGGCACTTACTTAGATGCCGGTGGCAATATAATGCAGGGCCGTTACAGATTAAAAACTAAACCAGAGGTATTACATGCAGAATCAAATGCTATTGCAAAATTGGCGAAGTCTAACAACTCTGGTAGTGGGGCTGACTTATTTGTTACTCACATGCCTTGTCTCGACTGTGCCAAACTCATTTATCAGTCAGGCATTAGTCGTGTATGGTATGGTGAAAACTATAGAGATGATGCGGGGGTTGAGTTCCTTGAAAAGTCCGGAGTAAAGGTTGCCAAGGTTAATATTTAATGAAAATAGCTATTATTGGACACACCGGCTTGTTAGGATCTGTTTTATATAGTGAATTCTCTAAAGAACATAATATAATAGGTATGAGTAGATCTACAGGCTATGATTTAAAAAAGAATCTCCAAGATATAATCGATGAATGCAAATCTTGTGATATTGTTTTTAACAATGCTCATGCAGGTACTATGCAAGGAAATATAATTATAGGACTAGCAGATTACAATGTTAAACTAATAACTTCAGGTAGTATGGCGGCAGACTTTACCTGGAATCAATATTGCAACGAAAAAAGAATTATAGAAAATATTTTTAAAAAATTTAAACCTAAATATCAAAATCAATGTTTGCTATTAAAAATGGGATACCTCGAAGGTTATCCTCAAATAAATCAAGAACTAGTTCCAATTCCTATAAGTACAATACTTAACAGTGTTAAGTATTGGATAGAGAATACTAGAATAACTGTTATAGAATTTGATAATATAAAAAAATGACCGCACGTTATATGATTGTGACTTATGTCAAAAAACCCAACGGCAAATGGGACGAACTTACAGAGTTCAAGAATAATATTAGGATGAAACACATACAATCCGCTAAAGTCATCCTAGACTTTAAGGAAAAGAAATGTGTAGTAAACAGCATTAACAAAGAGGCTGGCTACGACGATATGTTAGAATTTTATAAAAGAGTGTTGGGGGATCGTTTGACCCCCCATCTTCCTCAAGAATCTCCGTAAATTGCTAGTATCTCCTTGACAGCTTCGTGCCGTTCTACGTCACCCACAGTAAAGTGACAGATGTCTACATATCTGTGATTTTCAAAGTTATTATATAACTTCAGGAATTCAAGCAACCCATTATTGCTAGGGCGGTCGGCCTGCTGTAGATCTCCAGTGACAACCATCTTTGATCCCTGACCTAGACGAGTTAGCAGCATTTTCATCTGACTAGGTGTTGTGTTTTGCATTTCATCGGCTATGACTACAGCGTTCTTAAATGTTCGTCCTCTCATATAGGCTAAAGGACTAGTTTCGATGATTCCCTCCGCAACCATGTGTTCTATTTCTTTAGCATTGTAATTTTCGGCTATAACATCAAATATTGGTCTTGTCCAGGGAGCCATCTTTTCATTTAGATCGCCTGGTAGGAAACCATGCTCTTCGTCGACTGAAACCGCTGGTCTAGTTACAATAATCTTAGTAGCATCACCGTACTTGAGTTGATCTACTGCCCACTGAACCGCTAGCATAGTTTTGCCCGTGCCGGCTGGGCCGGTAGCAAATATGATCATTTTACTAGGATCATTTAGCTTTAACAGGTAATTTTCTTGGCTTAGATTTTTGGGGTATAGTTGGACTCGGGGACGTTTTTGATGTTGTTTATCTACTAGTTTGATAACATTAGACGCTTCTTGATAGTGGTTAGCGTTCAGTACCGCTGCTCTTTTTCGCTTCATATAAGGTTAGCCCTCCTTTTACGTGTAGGCACGGACCTCAAACCGTTTGTGCCCGTAGCCGAACACAAAAGTATTTAACAAATTGGCTAGAAAGTTATAAGTTACGTTTATCTTTTGACTGATAAATACAATGGGAGACACTATGGCCGACATTAAAGACATCATTAAAAATATAGATCAGATCTACGGGTCAAACAATAGCCTAAATTTGCTTAAAGATTTTGAGCGTGTGATCGACGAATTAGACACCTATGTTTACGATAACTGGATCGACGGCGAACTGGTCGAAGGTCCTAAAGAAACACGTTACTACGTTCAGTGTACATTTATGTGGCCTGAAGATAAAATGCCCGAGCCTACAGGCGGCAAGCGTTTGCTAGACTACGGCTGTAGAGTAGAATTTGCAGAAGACGTTTTAGCAAAAGTAAGAAAAATTAAAACACCCGGTGACATTCGTCCAGGCACACGCAAAGGCAAAATTGATCAAGAGCCTGTGTGGTTAGTTAGAATAACCATGCCAAAGAAATTGATGTCTGACATTAATCGTGGATACCGCAACTTAGATTCCAACAAAGTTGAAGATATCCTTTCAATGAACGGGGCAGTAAATGCACAGGCTGAGCCAGCTGACGCACAGACACAAGGAGCGGAAGATGCAGCACAACCAGCAGCTTGATGAGGGATTGAGAAGTAACGACTTAAAGGACATGGTCCACAGCGTTCTTACTATTGACACACATCGTAGTAAGATGGGCGAAGATCGTGATGTCTGCGTCCTTAGTTTTAATGTCAAAGACCGTAACCCTGCAAAAGACTTAATGGAGTTTTTTGAAAAAGGATTCAACTTTGTACTAGATTCAGATGTTAGTAGTGGTGAAAATGAAAAGGGAGAATATTTTGTTTTTATTGAATTGAATCGCACTCCTAAACTTGCAGAAGAAATTAAAGAATTAAAATACGGCATTGAAAAGTTAACAGGCATTACAGAATTTAAATTTAAATATCACAAAGAAGAAACGCTGCACGACTTAACAGAAGAATCTGTAAACAGTGTTGTACCATCTACTCCAAAGATGTACGAAGGTTTTTTAAACAAGGTGCGTACAGAAGGTGTTAGACGTTTCTTTAACAAGACACTAATGGATGACCTTACACTAGACGGTGATATAATTACTATCCACAAACCTTTTAACAAACAGGTTAAACTTCGAATGGTCAAAGAAGCGGCCACTGATGCAATTCTAGAAAACATCACCGACGCAATCACCATGGACGAAGCAGCTATCAGCGAAATATTTTGGCTAACTAAAGTACTAGGTGACTACAATATCAACAAAGTAGGCGATAAGTTTATGTTTGACAATCGTGGTCAAGCAATGTTACTACAAAGGATAGAATAATGAGCGACTTTACTTTTAACTTTACTAGAGATCAGCTGGCTCAAATGATCCCAAAGAACCCCTATATTGATCACTGGTTCGAAGCACTTAACGATATACTTCCAGAATACGAAATTACAACTCCGCAACGTGTAGCATCTTTTCTAGCACAATGTGCTCACGAAAGCGGCGGCTTTGTTTTCCTAAAGGAAAACCTAAACTACAAGGCTGCTAGCCTGCGCAGAGTGTTTCCCAAGTATTTTCCAGACGATACTACAGCCGCTCAGTATGCTGGCAAGGGTGAAATGATTGCCAACAGAGTTTATGCTAATCGTATGGGCAACGGTGACGAGGCAAGTGGCGACGGTTACAAATATTGTGGTCGTGGGCTCATTCAATTGACTGGCAAGAACAACTATACATTCTTTGCAGGATCATTAGATATCCCTGTAGAGGAAGCAAGTGAATACCTACAGACATTTGAAGGTGCTGTGCAGTCAGCTTGTTTCTTTTGGGAACAAAACAAATTAAATCAATACGCAGACTCGGGCGACATATTAACAATGACCAAACGCATCAATGGCGGCACTATTGGTTTAGAAGATCGACAAAAGCATTACCAACACGCACTACATATATTTGGGGCTTAATATGTCACAGATATCGTGGATGCTTAATTTAATACCTGACGCTGTTTTAAGCGGGTTCTACTGGACCGTTATTGTCGCTGGTGTTACTGGCGTACTTGCCGGATGGTTGGGCAAATGGATTCCATTCTACGGAAACTATGTAAAAATTCTACAACCAGTTGGCATTGTATTACTAGTACTAGGTGTCTGGCTCCGTGGCGGCTACGATACAGAGATACGCTGGCGCAACGAGGTTGCAGAAATGCAGGCGAAAGTTAATGCGGCTAACCTAGCATCGGCGGCAGCAGCTCAACGAGTTGAAACACAGGTAGTAGAAAACACCAAGGTAATTCGAGGTAAAACAGAATATATTACCAAATATATTGATAGAGAAATTGTAAAGAAAGAAGAAATCATCAAGTACATCGAACAATGCCCTGTTCCTAAAGAGATTATCGATATACATAATCAGGCCGCTGATATAAACAAGGCCGCCGAAGGGGCTAAGAAATGAAATATGTTTCATTGATATTAGCAGTGGTTCTTGCCGCTTGTTCAACTCCTGTTCCAGTTAGTCAAAAATTTCCGGTGGCTCCTAAGTCGCTGATCGAAAGATGTGAAAGTCTTAGAAAGATAGAAGGCGACAAGGTTGCTATTACAGAAATGCTCAAAGTAGTTGTACAAAACTACGGAATGTACTATGAATGTGCCGCAAAAGTAGACGGTTGGAACGACTGGTATCTTGAACAAAAGCGCATTTACGAGAGCGTGAAATGAAAATTCTAATAGCCGTTGCACTGGTATTGTTGTCAGGATGTGCGTCAATGTCCAATTCAGATGTTGAAAAATCTATATCTCGTGACAAAACCATGGAACAAATGGCCAAAGCTGCATTGATCAACGACATGCTACACAGTCCAGATCCCCACATAAGGGCCAAAGGGGCCAGTATTGCAGAGAAGTTTTTAACAGAACCCAAGAAAAGTTTATTTGGATTTTGATTAAATACTAGTATATTAAGCAGGAGCGACAATGGCATTAATAGATTCAGTATTAAATTTAATTAACAAACAACCAAAAGATCCGGATGCACCAAAGCCTCCAGTGGGATCACGTTCAGAGCGTGAAGCAAAATTAAAAGACAAAGCAGGTATGGTTATTTCCGTATTTGCACTATTACTAGCAGTCAACGCATGGTACGGTGGAAAACTATCTAGCACAGTATTAAACAATACACTAGGTGCTAACAACACGTGGGCACAGTATCAAGCCAAAGCAGGTCGTGGCGTTAGCTATGAGATTGCGGCTAAGACAACTAGTGATCCAAAATTAAAAGCAGAGTTCATGGCTGAGAAAGAACGCATGGACAGTGACAAGAAAGAAATTGCTGTTAAAGCAAGAGAAATGGAAGCAGCCCGTGAAGAAGCTAAAAAATCCAGTCCTTGGATTGGTTATGCAAGTACAGCATACCAGTTAGCAATTGTTGTGTTATCAGCAAGTATTCTTGCTGTTAGCATGGGCATGTTCTGGGGCAGTTTTGTTGTAGCAGGGTTTGGCATTGTATTAAGCCTTAACGGTTTAATGCTTTGGTTTTAATACAATAAACACTAGGAGCGAATGATGGCAGAAGAAATTAAGAGCGAGAGCGAAAAGAAAAAAGAAGATTGGATGA
>Ga0209087_1001658_pt1 | contig 13011 bp, 13 predicted proteins | sample S_130805_EF_Meta_FD_187321 | JGI IMG/M metagenome (GOLD analysis project Ga0209087, IMG submission 187321) | Freshwater microbial communities from Lake Simoncouche, Canada to study carbon cycling - S_130805_EF_MetaG (SPAdes) (version 2) | ecosystem: Environmental > Aquatic > Freshwater > Lake ...
GCCAGATTTATTTAGCAAAGGATTTGTGTGCCTCAATACAAAGTAGCAATCGTTGGAGCTGGTCCTGCTGGCTACTTCGCTGCTCTTGCACTCCAAAATCTTCAAACAGAAGAACTGCAATTCTCTATCGACATGATTGAGCGCCTTCCAACTCCTTGGGGATTAGTACGTAGCGGTGTGGCACCAGATCATCCAAAGATTAAGACTGTTTCAAAGGTATTTGAAAAAGTTGCAAACGAGCCAAACTTTAGATTGTTTGCAAACGTTGAGCTCGGAAGTGATTTCACCATCCAGCAGCTGAAAGAGAAGTACGACGCTGTAGTTATTGCAACCGGTACTGCGCTAGGCAAGAAGCTGGGGATTCCAGGTGAAGAGCTTGCGGGATCTATGTCTGCAGCCACCTTTGTACCTTGGTATAACGCACATCCTGATTTCAAAGATGAATCAGTTGACTTAAGTTGTGAGACTGCAGTTGTCATTGGCGCAGGAAATGTGGCAATGGATGTTGCTCGCATGCTTGCACTTGAGCCAAGTGAGCTCGATCCAACAGATACAGCTGACCATGCCATCGATGCCTTTAAGCAAAGCGCAGTGCGAACTGTTGTCATCAGTGCACGACGTGGCCCAGAGCATGCAGCATTCACATCCCCCGAACTTCGCGACCTTCCAAAGCTTGAACACACCAACGTCATTATGGAAAAGTCAGATATTGAAGCGGCGATCGATCGTGCTGGAGATACACCTGAAAAAGATGTGAAGAGCAATCTTGATGCGATGCTGTTGATCTCAGAGAAAGAAGCAACAGCCCACGAGCGCACGATGAAATTCCAATTCCTTGCTACCCCTATAGAGATCAAGGGTGCTGGCCGCGTGGAGGAAGTTGTATTCCAGAAGACTGGAAGTGATGAAACTTTTAGCATCAAGTGCGGGTTAGTCATTACAGCTATTGGTTATGAGGCAGCATCCCTTGAAGGCATTCCTTATGAAAAGGGCAAGGTTGTTAATACAGATGGTCGCGTAAAGGAAAATGTGTATGTGGTTGGCTGGGCAAAGCGCGGACCATCAGGAGTCATTGGCACCAATAAGTCAGATGCTGCAGATGTGATGAAGTTTCTCGTTGAAGATCTAGGAACACCTAAGAGCTCAGGTGATATCACTGATGTAATTACACATAACAGGGTTGTAACTCAGCAGCACTGGCAGGTGATTAATGCGGCAGAAGTTGCTGCAGGTGAGCCACTTGGAAAGCCACGACGTAAATCAGTCGTCCGTGAAGAGCTACTCAAGCACGCAGGTCTTTAGAGCGGCTTAATAATCCCTAGTTGCTCGCGAAAACCGAGTGAATCCCATGCATCAAATCCATCAAGTACAACTCCATCTTTAATGGTGTCGATTGAGACACCATCGACTGCAATCTTTGCACCCGATGAAGATTTTCCAAGATAGTCAGCGCCTGTGTGTGTTCCTGTCAGGTGCCAGCGAGTCACAACGCGATCGCCTTCGGCAATAATCTCTCGAACATCAAAGTGAAGATCTGGAAAAGCTGCATGCCACTTCTTCCATTGCTCGCGAAACGATTCGCGCCCCACACCAAATTTGGGATCGTTACCTGCAGCATCGAGTGCAATGAAGCGATCGATGGCAGATTCATCTTTCTGATTCCAGATTTGTTCAAAGAAATCAGCAGCTGCTTGGCGATTAGATTCGAGTGAACTCATGAGGCAACCACGACGATCTCTGAGCCTTTGTATTCAAGAATATGAGCCTTCTTGCCTACTGCGATCTCACCGACAGCATGCAGTCCTAGAGTCTTTGCAGGAAGTGTGGATGCGGCAAAAACACAATCAACAATATTGTTATTGAAGGTAAGAAAATTAACAAATGCCTTATCCATCGTCAGCGTGCTGCCGGCAAGTGAATGATTAGAGGTTAAGCGAGCAACCCCATCTAGGACTACAACATCCAAGGATCCAATGGAGTAACTGCCATCTGCACCCCCTGCTGCAGACATCGAGTCGGTAATCAAAATGGTGCGCTGTTCGCCGGAGGCCAGAACCTCTCTAAGAATTTCATCAGAGACGTGAACGCCATCAATAATCATTTCAAGTGGAATCTTCTTCTGCGCAAGGGATGCTTCAGCGATAGTTGAAGCATCCTTAGATGGCTTAGGCATTCCATTGCTGAAGTGGGTAATCAGCTTTGCACCGGCGGCAAAGGCAGCGTTCGTAGTTGCTGCATCTGCTTGCGAATGGCCAAGGGCGACAGTGACTCCACGAGAAGTTAGGTATTCAACAGCTTCAATACCACCATCGAGTTCAGGGGCAAGAGTGATCATTGTGATTGCACCTTGGCCTGCATCAAGCAGAGCGGACAGTTCATCGATATCTGGTGAACGCAAAAGGGATGGCTCATGAGCACCGCAGCGTGCATGAGAAAGATAAGGACCTTCTAGGTGAATTCCTTCAAAGACTCCAGCGTTCACCATCGGAACTAAGCGAAGAATTTGTTCTTCAAGAATGCCAATGGGTTCGGTAACAAGGGATGCAATATGAGTAGTGGTGCCATGTGAAAGGTGGGTATTTCTTGCTGCTGCAACATTTTCGGGGGAGAGATCTGAGAAGTGGAAACCTGCGCCGCCATGTGAGTGGATATCAACAAATCCTGGAATCAAAGTTCCTGTGTGGTTTGAATCAAGTGTTTCTGCGCAGTTCAAAGTGATTGCTGTGATCACTCCATCGGCTGCTTTGATGCAGACCTTCTCTTGCAGCTTTCCATCAACAACAGCAGATGATCCGTGGATATGCATTACTTGCCTGCCTTCACGCGATCAAAGGCCAACATGGCACATCCAATAGTTCCAGCTTTTGCGCCATAGTGCGCAATCTCAAGACGCGGCATGCGTTGGAAGGTAAGGGAAGAGTCTAAATAATCTCTAATGGGCTTAATAAAAGTTTCACCTGCATTAGAAAGTCCACCACCAAAGACAATAACTTCGGGAGAGAGAATCGTAATCAGAGTTTCACACGCACGCGCCATGGCAGCTGTTGCATCGTTCCAGACTTGTGTTGCAACTGTGTCTCCTGCAACAACAAGTTTGTAGATCTCCTCCGTTGTTGTTCCAGCCTTTCCACTTTGTACTTCATAAGCCTTACTAATAGCAAGAGTTGATGATGCAGCTTCTAAACATCCACTCTTGCCACAGACACATGGATACTTGCCATTGACATTGATATGGCCGATCTCGCCAGCAAATCCTTCTGCAGAACGAATCTCGCCATCGATAATCAAAGCTGCTGCAATGCCGGTTCCGACAGGAATAAAGATTGCATTACGAGCTCCTTTGGCTGCACCGCTTCGCATCTCAGCAACAGCTGCAGTGCGCACATCATGGCCAAAAGCGACAGGAATATTGATTGCATCTTCTAAAAGTTTGCGAATAGGAAGGTTCTTCCATTGCAGATTGCCTGACCAGCGAGAAGTGCCAGAAGGCTCATCGAGAGCACCAGGCACTGCTAATCCAACGGCATCGACTGGGTGTTGTGTGGAAAATTGAGTGACGATGGCAGCGATTGCTTTAACGGTTTCGACGCCTGTTGTGTCTGCCTTTGGAGTGGGAGCAGTCGTTGTTGCAATAACAGTGAAATCAGAGTCAACGAGCGCGCTCTTGATCTCGGTTCCGCCAACATCTACTGCGACTACATAGTTCACAGAGATGAGTGTAATTACTTATCGAGAATGATGGAGCGAGCTAGACCGCGTGGATTATCAGCATCTACGCCACGCTTCTTAGCGATTGCGATTGCAACGCGCTGAGCACGGATGAGGTGAGCCATTGGGTCCAACGTGCTTGATTCAAAGAGAGCACCTGTTGATTTGATATCGCGGACTAAGTCAGCCGGGATATCGCCAAATGCCCAGACTGCGCGCCCTGGTTGTGAGATAGATAGAGGACCGTGGCGGTAATCAAGTGCAGGATATGCCTCAGCCCAGAACTGTGATGATTCGCGAGTCTTCAGCGCTGCCTCATGTGCAAGGCCGATTGTCCAACCGCGTCCAAGGAAGCTGATCTGTTCTACTTCAACAAGTGCAGAGATATCACTGGCAAGTGCAGCTTCTGCATCTTTGACAATGGAGTTGAGATCAAAGCCAAGGTGGGCGCGGAGCAAGCCAAGGGCTGCTGTTGCCCAACGTGTTTGTAGTACTGATTGCTCATCTGCGAAATCCATAATGATGGTCTCTGTTGCGCGATCTTCCACAGGAGAGTTATGAATTGCGGTAAGAACAACAGATGGGGTTTTGATTTTTCCAAGGAGTTCAACGATTTCACTTGTTGTTCCAGAGCGAGAGATGGAGACAACGCGGTCATATTTGCGGTCATAATTAAATTCAGATCCTGCATAGGCATCGGTCTCCCCATGGCCGGCAGCTTCACGCAGTGAGGCATATGCCATCGACATAAACCAAGAGCTTCCGCAGCCGACGACAGCCACGCGCTCGCCCTTCTGGGGCAGCTTGCCAAAGACGCTAGGGGCGAAGTCAGCTACCTGGCGCCAGATCTGGGGTTGGGAGGCGATTTCGGCATCTGCGTGGTGGGCGGTAGTCATGGCGCAACCGTAGGCGTAGGCAGCTGTGAAAGTCAAGAATTTTGCACATATTTGTCGTTATAGCTTCGTTATCAAACAGTTACCTGCAAAGCGTTGCTTTACCCCCTGAGAGGTGGTCGACTACCTCCAACGAAGCCCCCTTACCGGGGCCCATACCCGTCAGGAGTAATACGCATGAAGAAAGTGACTCGCCTCGGCGCACTCGTTGCAGCCACAGGTTTGATCGCAGCTTCTGTCCTTGGCACATCAGCAAAGGCAGCAGACTCAGTCGAACTAAAGATGGTCGCAGCAGATTACGCAAATATGCAGCCATTCTGGGATGACCTCTCAGCAAAATTCACTAAAGCTAATCCAACAATCAAAGTTTCAGTCAACGTTGTTTCTTGGGAAACAATTGATGACAAGGTAAAGACACTTGTTGCAACTGGTCAGACACCTGACGTTGTAAATAAGGGTGACTACTCAGCAGCAGCTGCTGAAGGTCTTCTCTACCGTGCGGATGAAATGGTCAGCAAGGCAACACTTGATGACATCGTCCCAACATTCCTTAACAACTCTAAGTACAACGGCGTTGCATATGCTGTTCCAGACTTGGCCTCAGCACGCGCACTCTTCTATAACAAGGACATCCTTGCTAAGGCTGGCGTAAAGAAGCTTCCAACAACTTGGGCTGAACTTGAGGCAACACTCAAGCAGATCAAGGCGAAGGTTCCAGGCGTTTATCCATACGCACTTCCACTCGGACCAGAAGAAGCACAAGCTGAATTCGCAATCTGGGCTGGCGGTAACGGTGGAGTGATGTTTAAGAACGGTAAGTGGGTTCTTAACTCTAAGGAGAATGTCGCAACAATGGCATTCCTTAAGAAGCTCACAGATCAGAAGTTGACACAGCCAAACCCAGCCAAGTGCGATCGCACAGCATGTGCTCAAGCACTCTTTGCAGCAGGTAAGGCAGCATTCATCAACGGTTCAGTCTTCCTTGCAGGATGGCTCAAGGACAATGGTGGAGCTTCAGTTAACCTCGGTTCAGGTTCTTTCGTCGCAGCTCCAGGAAAGACTCCTATAACACTTGGTGTTCAGGATTACTTCACTGCGTACAAGGCAAACGGACACAAGGCAGAGATTGCTAAGTGGATGGATTTCATCTTCCAGCCTGATAACTACGCAGCATTCTTGAAGGCTGCAGGCGGCTTCATTCCTGCAACAAAGTCAGCAGGAGCAGCAGCTGCAAAGGATCCAGCACTTGCACCATTTATTAAGTTGCTTCCATCTGCAATCTTCTATCCAGGAGATCAAGCAGCATGGCCAGCAATCAAGGGTGCAATCCAACAGCAAGTTGGAACAGCGCTTGTAAATCCACAGAAGACTATGGATGCGCTACAAGCGAAGGCAAATGCCGCAGCTAAGTAGTCGCACTACCTGTCACTCAAAGTGACATCAAAGTAAGGGTTGGGGGTTCGCGAGCTATCGCGAACCCCCGCTCTACTTTTTATTTCTCGTAACAATTAGAATAACTGCGCTGCTACATCGAAGGAGATCAAGGCGAATGCCTAATATGCTCACACGTAAGTCCCGTCTCGGTGCTCTTCCGTGGATCTTTCCGGCACTCTTTATGATTTTTGGTTTTGTGCTTTGGCCAGCATTTGAAATGATTCGCACATCTTTCCAAGATGTGAGCTCTTCAGGAATTACCCAAGGATGGGCTGGAATTGAAAACTATAAGAATCTTCTAGCAAACCCTGATTTACCCGCTGTTCTCATCCGCACACTCGTGTGGGTAGTCGGAATTGTATTTTTTACAATCATTATCTCTCTGCCTGTTGCACAGCTTCTCAATGCAAAGTATCCAGGGCGCAAAGTTGTTCGCTGGGCTGTCATTATCCCTTGGGCAGCATCAGTTGTTATGAGCTCAACTATCTGGAAGTGGATTCTCGATCCGTATTACGGAGTTCTCAACAAGATTTTAATGGATCTACATTTCTACAAAGAACCTGTTGATTTTCTAGCAAATGTGAAGCAGTCATTTGTGTGGTTGATGATTGTTGCAGTCTTTGTGTCAATCCCATTTACTTCCTTTGTAATTCTTGCAGGGCTATCAACCATTCCCGAAGACATAGTGGAAGCTTCAAAAGTTGACGGTGCCACTGCGTGGAAGGGCTATAGAAACATCACCTTTCCACTCATTAAGCCCGCCCTCCTTGTTGCAATGGCAATCAACCTCATTAATATCTTTAATGCCTTCCCCATTATCTGGGTGATCACAGCTGGCGGTCCTGGCTATGAGACTGACACCACCACCACGCTCGGATATAAAATTTCATTCCGCGATCAAGATATTGGCCAATCTGCATCTATGGCCTCTATCAACCTCATCATCATTCTTATTTTTATCGGAATCTTTTTGAAAGTCTCCAAGAGCCAGGAGGATAAGTAATGGCAACGATCATCATTCCTAAGCGCCATAAGCGCTTTACAGGAAAGAAGGTAAGCCTGACCATCTCCGCATGGGTACTGGGATTCCTCTTCTTCGCCCCATATTTACAGATGCTTCTTACTGCTTTAAAGCCAAAGGAAGAGATCACAGCAATACCTCCTTCCTATTTCCCTAAACACTGGGCATTTAGTAACTTTGTTGGAGTTTGGAAAGAGATTCCTCTAGGAACATTTATCAAGAGCTCATTTATTATCTCTCTATCCGCAACACTCATTGTTATGTTCATCGCCGTCCCTGCGGCGTATTACGTGGCCCGCAATAATTTCCGAGGCCGTAAGGTATTCCTCTTCCTTGTGCTTGTAACTCAGATGTTTGCCCCAACTGCACTGGTAATCGGAATCTTCCGCGAAATTGCAAAGCTGCACTTAGTAAATACCTATCTTGCACTCATTCTCGTGTATGCGGCATTCAATATGGCATTTTCTATCTGGATCCTCTCCAGTTTCTTTTCTAGTATTCCTCAAGAGATTGAAGAAGCTGCTTGGATTGATGGGTGCAGTCGCGTGTCGACACTCGTGCGTATCGTTCTTCCACTCTCTCTACCTGGTCTTGCAACCGCATTTATCTTTACCTTTATTGCGGCATGGAATGAATTCGTTATCGCACTCACCTTGACATCGTCACCTGAGCAAGAGCCGCTGACAGTTGGCCTGACTGCTCTTATCGGCTTCTACCAAGTGCAATGGCAGTACTTATTTGCAGGATCACTGATTGCCATTGCACCTGTTGTTGTCCTCTTTGCACTCATCGAGAAGTGGCTTGTGGGCGGTCTTACTGCAGGCAGCGTGAAGTGAGTAGACAAGAACGACTCTCAAGAATTCTTGAGATAGTTGTCGAAAAAGGCAGCGTTGAAGTCGAAGATGTTGCTCATGAACTTGAGGTATCTGCGGCAACTATTCGCAGAGATTTTGACTCACTTGCAAAGAAGCAGCTTCTCTCTCGCACACACGGAGGCGCCGTTGCTACCGGTGGATCACTCGGTATTCCACTGACCTATAAGGTCGCAAAGGAAGATGAAGTAAAGCAGCGCATTGCCCAAGCTGCCGCAGAGATGGTTTCTCGCTATGACATCATCGGAATCAATGGAGGAACGACGACTACAGCAGTTGCTCGTGCCATTGTTGCTCGTGCTGAATTTGCACCTGGCGATCCATCTGATCTTCAACCAGCGCTCACAGTTGTCACAAATGCAGTAAATATTGCAGCAGAGCTCACCGTTCGCCACCAAATCAAAATTGTTGTCACAGGTGGCGTTGCTCGTCCGCAGTCATATGAACTCACAGGCCCCTTTGCTGAAGAGGTCTTGAAAGAAGTCAATATTGATATTGCATTCCTCGGTGTTGAAGCGATTGACTCTGTCATCGGGGCTGCGGCTCGTCATGAAGATGAAGCGCGAGTAAATCGCCAGATTGCAGCACGCGCCCGCAAGATTGTCGTTGTGACAGATAGTTCAAAGTTTGCCAAGAGCGCATTTGCATCGATTCGCCCCATCAGCGAGATTGATGTGTTGATTACAGATGATGGAATAGACCCTAAGATAGTCAAAGATTTCCGCGCACTTGGCGTTGAAATCGTGATTGTTTAAGGAGCGCGATGTCACGCACTAATTCAGGCAAGTTAGTACTCGATGCCAAGAGTGCCGGATCAGCCGTTGGTGCATTTAATGTGATTCTGCTCGAACATGCTGAAGCTCTTGTTGCTGGTGCCGAACTTGCGAAACTTCCTGTCGTCTTGCAGATTAGCGAGAACTGCGTTAACTATCACAAAAGCTTAAAGCCAATCTCTGTTGCAACAATTGCTATTGCAGAAAGTGCATCAGTGCCAGTCTCTGTTCATCTCGATCATGCCGAGAGTGAAGATCTAGTTAAGCAAGCACTTGATCTTGGTTATGACTCGGTGATGTTTGATGGTTCCAAACTTTCCTATGCTGACAATGTTGCAGCAAGTGCTCGAATGGCATCTCTTTGTAAAAGCTATGGCGCAACCCTTGAGGTAGAAATCGGCGAAGTCGGTGGAAAAGATGGCGTCCACGCACCAGGAGTGCGCACCAATCCATTAGAGGCGAAGGCCTTCGCAGAGGCCACTGGGGCGCATTTATTAGCTGTGGCAGTGGGCTCATCACATGCAATGACTACTCGCGATGCAACTTTAGATTTTGATTTAATCGCAGAGATTGCTCGCACCCTTGCTGTTCCACTGGTTCTCCATGGCTCATCTGGCGTGAGTGATCCTGATTTACAGAAGGCAGTAAAGGCTGGAATGAGCAAGATCAATATTGCAACTCATCTTAATAATGTCTTTACTCACGAAATTCGCGAAGCACTGAGTGCAAATCCCAAGCTCGTAGATCCACGCAAATACATCGCTCCAGGTCGTGATGCTGTTGCATCTGAAGTCGCTCGACTTCTTACTTTGCTTGGATAGATGATGGATATCCGTCCTGCAACACTTGCCGATGAAGCTAGGCTCTATGAAATCTGCATTCTCACTGGAGATTCAGGTAAAGATGCAACGGGAATCTTTGACCAACCAGATCTATTGGGTGATATCTGGGTTGGTCCGTACCTACATCTATCTGCAGATCATTGCTATGTTTTCCAAAGCGATGACGGTGTGCCACTGGGATATTGCATTGCCACTCTTGATACGACCTCATTTGAAACGGTTACTGACGCGGTGTGGTGGCCTGCAAAACAAGCCTTTTATAAGAAGCCCGATATCTCACAGCAAGATACATGGAGCAGAGATGAGAGAATTGCTCACATAATTCACCATCCGTTGCGATCACCATCTGAATTTCTTGAAGAATTTCCCTCACATGCGCACATCAACCTTGTTCCAGAGATGCAAGGCAAAGGATGGGGAAAGAAGTTGATGCAGGCAATGGAAGATTCACTACGCAGCGCAGGCTCTCCTGGTGTGCATTTGATTTTAAGTTCCAAGAACTCAAATGCACTGGCCTTCTATCAAGCAGTTGGTTATCACGTGATCTTCGAACGCGAAGGTGAAATCGGAGTAGCTAAGAAACTTTAGAAGTCGTGGGCTACTTCTCCTGAAATTGCTGACTTTTCAAGAGTCTCCATCATTTCGGCTGTATCAAAACCACGGTGATACTTACCTATCCCCAAGTGGGCGATATTGGAGCGCTTTAGTGGGTCTATCTCGCGAATCGTGACTCCGAGTGCATCTAACTGGGGACGACGTTGGTTGAAGTAACTCTCGAAATCTTCTTCATTAGACCAGGATCGAAATGCAAGAGCTGCGGCTCGTGGCCACATCATGTATTCAGCATGTATTGGCGACTGAATGTATTCCGTCCAGAGTTGGAATTGGACACCAGTAACTCCAGGCAGTGGCGAAAATGCCAGCACATCTTCAAGAGTGACCGGCCCCCCAATTGCAAGAGGTTCAGATTCTGAAACTTCTTGTGAGTAATCCAAATAGGTTGGAAATACAGGCCCTTGAATCACTTCACGTCCATGGTCAAGTGCAATCTGTGCAATGGCATCTCCGCGCCACGACATGACCGCTGCCTGAGTTGCTTCTTCCGGATTAAATGCAAAGGCGTCATCCCATGTGACCATCTTCTTACCCAAGCGATTAACAATCTTTTCAATCTCGTTCATGAAGAAGAGAAAGATATCTTTAGTGGTACCGAAATTCTTTGTCTTCATCCAAGCTACGACTTCAGGGTCTTTAAGCCAGTTATCAATGAGTGATTCATCGCCACCGACATGGATGTACTCAGATGGAAAGAGTGAGGCAACTTCTGTAAATACTTTTTCAAGGAATTCGAAAGTCTCCGGAAAGGGGCGCAGTAAGTAATCTGAAATTCCCCAACTCCCACTGACTTCAACTGCGTTCTGATTAATTCCAAATTGCGGATATGCGGCAAGGAGTGCGCCTGTGTGTCCAGGAATATTGATTTCTGGAATTACCTGCATCCCAAGTGAGTGTGCATGGCTGATAATTTCGCGTACATCGTCATGTGTGAGATAACCAGAATGTTGCTTGCCATCGTAGGTAGGTTCAAGGAGGCCGCGGTTATTCTGGCTATGTGTGAGACCATGGTTGTTTTGACTCTGCTTTCGTATGGAACCAACTTCATGTAACAGAGGGAAAACTTTGCTCTCAAGTCGCCAACCCTGATCATCGGTCAGGTGTAGATGAAGGGTGTTGTAATCAAAGATGGCTAGTGAGCTCGCTGTCTTCTTAATAAAGCCCGCATCAAAGTAGTGTCGAGAAATATCGAGCATTGCCCCACGCCAGCGCATCATGGGGTGATTATGTCGTGAGTGCTAAATCGGCGGTAGGCTTCAGTACGTGCGATTTATCAACGAGCCCCTCTACGACCTCACCTATGACGATGTCTTTATGGCACCAAGTCACTCTGAACTCACAAGCCGTATGGATGTCGACCTCTCATCCAACGATGGCAGTGGAACAACAATTCCTTTAGTTGTAGCAAATATGACGGCAATTGCAGGTCGCAGAATGGCTGAGACTGTTGCTCGTCGTGGTGGCATGGTTGTTATTCCTCAAGATATTCCCATCCCAGTTGTTGCAGAAGTCATCGCATCAGTCAAAGCTCGTCACACATTCTTTGAAACTCCCATTACCTTAACTCTCAAAGAGACTGTGGCAGATGCGGCTTCGCTCATCCATAAACGCTCACATGGCGCCATCATCATCGTCGATGGCAAGAAACCAGTCGGCATCGTCACTGAAGAAGATCTCGCAGGCGTCGATCGCTTTACCCAGCTCAGCCAAGTGATGACTCAAGAGCTCACCACCATGCCTGACTCACTTGATCCACGCCAAGCATTTGAATTCCTCAACGAGCGCCTGCGCACTGTGGCGCCTGTGGTTTCAGCAAATGGTGAATTGGTTGGAATTATCACCAAGGTAGGTGCACTTCGTGCCACTTTATACACACCTGCAGTGGATGCAAAGAATAAGCTTCGCATTGCTGCAGCGGTAGGTATTAATGGCGATGTGGCTGATAAAGCTGCAAAGCTTGTTGCTGCAGGTGCTGATGTACTTGTCGTTGATACTGCGCACGGCCATCAGAAGAAGATGATTGAAGCGCTACAAGCAATAAAGAAACTAAACCTAAATGTTCCTATCGTTGCTGGAAACGTAGTTACCGCTGATGGCGTTCGTGACTTAGTTGCAGCAGGAGCCAACATTATTAAGGTTGGTGTTGGGCCAGGCGCAATGTGCACAACACGTATGCAGACCGGTGTTGGTCGCCCACAATTTTCTGCAGTTCTTGAATGCGCTCAAGAGGCAAAGAAGTTAGGTGCACATGTCTGGGCAGATGGCGGAGTGCGTCATCCTCGCGATGTTGCACTTGCGCTCGCAGCAGGTGCATCACAGGTCATGATTGGTTCTTGGTTTGCAGGAACATATGAATCACCTGGCGATTTGATGCGTGATAGTTCAGGCCACGCCTATAAGGAATCTTTCGGTATGGCATCAAAACGCGCAGTAAGCGCTCGCACATCACAGGAAGATGCATTCGATCGCGCGCGCAAGTCACTCTTCGAAGAAGGAATTTCATCTTCGCGAATGTTTCTTGATCCAAACCGTCCAGGCGTTGAAGATTTAATTGATGAAATCATTTCTGGACTTCGTTCATCTTGCACCTATGCAGGTGCAAGTACTCTTGCAGAGTTTGCAGAGCGAGCAGTTGTTGGAATTCAATCTGCATCAGGTTATGCAGAAGGACGACCACTGAGCCAAAGTTGGCATGGATAAGCACTCAAATTACGCTGATTCGGGCGAGTTTTTCACCATCGTTAAAATCCTGTAGTATTCGGATTCGCAATACACAATTCAATAAGCGTGCGTAGCTCAACGGATAGAGCATCTGACTACGGATCAGAAGGTTAGGGGTTCGAATCCCTTCGC
>Ga0209087_1001660_pt1 | contig 12990 bp, 15 predicted proteins | sample S_130805_EF_Meta_FD_187321 | JGI IMG/M metagenome (GOLD analysis project Ga0209087, IMG submission 187321) | Freshwater microbial communities from Lake Simoncouche, Canada to study carbon cycling - S_130805_EF_MetaG (SPAdes) (version 2) | ecosystem: Environmental > Aquatic > Freshwater > Lake ...
TGAAGATTTGGAAGAAAATAATGAGTATAGATATTCCAATACGAATAATTTGATTACCAACTTGTATTATGCTATTAATCATCCTTGCTCAATATGTGGCGTATCTACTTCTAGAAATTTATGTTTAAGTTTACGAGACTGTTTATGCTGTATAACATCAAAAAATATGCAAAATAAATAATCTTCATAATAAAAATTAATTTTTATATTTTATATTTTTATATATCATCTATATTAATTGACTCCTCGGTTTCTTCTATTTCGTCTGTTATATTTGTATTTTGTTTTTCAATATTTGAATATTCATATTTTGTCTGTGTTGTTAAATCAGATGAATCCGCATTTTCGCTAAACAGTAGTTCATCGGATTGGTTTTCATCTGAAGGGAGGGTTCGTCCAAGGGAACCGTAGGTTCCCTGGAGGCAACAGAATAGGTCGCAGTTATGTGGAGTGGATTCCCAAGTTCTGAGAGAAACGATGACGAAGGAGTTAGGTAGTACGAGGTTATGTTTTTTATTTTTGCCGGAGAACTTGCCGCGAATGTGGCAGTGAAGAGGTTGTGAATAAGGAGAATTGATGAGAGAGACAAGACAGATACCATTGCCGAAGTGTTTTTGAACGAGAGCGATGTATTGGTGTAGTTCGTGGTCAGGTGTGGGGTCGTCGCGCGAGACAGAGAGTTGATTTTTTCTAGCGAGAGATTTGTGCTTAGAACCGCCGATAGTATTGCGAACCATGTTTAATACACGTGGTAGGTTAATATATATTATAACTAGTAAAATGTAATATAAAAAAAAGAAAGAAGTATAGAATCAATTTTCCTTTCTTTTGTTGAATAAAAAAATGAGGGAAATCCCCATGTTTTTATTTTGTTTTTAGATTTTAAGTTTTAATTCATTGAAATAGTATCAGCTGAAGGATCGTATACACCAATAACTTCACAAGTATCCTTATCGTAAATATTATTATTAAAATCCCTAAGATAGTGAAGTCCTTTGTGTATGAATGCTTGAACTTGAATTTCTTCTTCGTCATCTTCGTCTTCAACTACAGGACTAGGTTCGACAAATGTCTCTTTGATCGGCTCTTCGGCTTTCTTGGTTTTCTTGGCCTTGGTCTCTTTAGACTTGGTCTCTTTAACCTTGGTCTCTTTAACCTTGGTCTCTTTAACCTTGGTCTCTTTAACCTTGGTCTCTTTAGGCTCGGATTCTTTTTTAGTGGTCTTCTTTTTAGGTTTATCGGCGAGAGGCTCCTTGATGGCTTCAATAACGGTTTCAAGTACAACCTCAGCAGTAGGTTCAACTGCAAGAGGTTCTTGAGTGGTTTCTTCGGCAACAGGCTTGGCCTTAGGTTTGCGAGAATACTTAGGCTTAGGTTTGTCATCATTTACGACAGGAAGTTCTTCAGTTTGTGCAGCAGCGACAAGTTCTGCGACAAGTTCTTCTTGTTTATCATTGATGACCTCAGCGGTTTTCTTCTTGCGACCATTTGATTTTTTGGCAGCAGGAGGTTTATCGGTAGGTTCTTTTTTAGTTTTTTTAGCTTTAGCAGGTGGTTTGTTGTGTTCTTTGACAACAGCCTTCATACTTTTAGTAGAAGTCTTGAGTTGTTCGAAGAATGCTTCGAAATATTGTGTTTGCTCATCAACAGACGAGAACATTGTAAGTTGTTGATGTAGGACGGATTCATCAACTTCAATGTTTTGTTGTTTGAGTTGTTCGACGAACCAATAGCCAAAAACAAGGAACTTCTCATATTTGGCAGATAGCTTCTTTGGTTTGGTTGCCTTGGTAGCGACAACAACTTCGACATTTTCAACAGGGGTGTTAACGACAGTGTGCATATTGAATAAGTTGATAAGTTATCAAATTAGATAATAGATTGCGACTTTGTTAAGATTTGAGTTAGAACTTTGAACGGTTAGTTAATACAGTAATTTAATTTAATACCATAAAAGTAGTTTAACCAAAATATAATCAATTTTTTTGCGATTTTCAAGACAATTTGAGAATTTTCGGAATAACGGCTATTAACGGCTATAAAAGCTAGTTTCTCATTATCATACTCATTTCTCGTTATCTTACTCATTTCTTGATATCTTATTCTATATGATACTAGGAACACGCAGAATCTAGCGCGACACTACCTACGCGCGAGGTAGTTGCACAGTGGTATATTATACTATGTTAAATTGTACTCTATCAAAAAGTGTGGATTTCAGTGTTTTTTTGAACAAAAGGTCAAGGTTCTCCAATATACTATAGAAAAGTATTTATAATAAATCAAAATGAAAGAGTTGAATACATACATTATACTATAAGTAGTTTGTTATAATATATTGGAGAACCTTGTCGCTTTTTATCAAAAAAACCACTGAAATCCACACTTTTTATAAAATAACACGCAAGGTTCTCCAATTTATATAAATAAAGTACAATAGAAAAATACAATATATACAGTATATACAATTTGACAAGGGGTTAGATATTATTTATAGGTGTTTTTCGGTTATATTTTTTTACTTTTGTAAATTTTGATAATTATAGCAAAGATAGCGTTGAATTTTGTCTTCAAATTTGCGATAATCGGTAATATTTTTACTTTTGGTATATACTTCTCTTTTATTTGAAAGTATAGTATGTTCTCCATCTTCAATATGCTTATTTTTATTATCTAAGTAAATATTACGATAAAACATAATGGCAAACATAGCGTATATTAAAAATACAAACATGGTAGATAAGTTAATTAAGTTATGGGTAAGATGATATATACATGATTTTATAAGATTTTAATCAATTTTTGTATGTTCTCAAGATAGATCGATGCATTCGGTTTGTTAGTGGTTTCGCAGCGGGGGTAGTTGCATAGTGGTCTACCGGTAGCATAAAAAAAGACCATAACGGTCATTTTTTATGGGTTTTGTATTTACATCATTTTACGGCACATTGGACAATGTGGCATCAGGCTGTCATAATCCAAATCATCATCTTCTATTCCTTCATATTCAGCCTGTTCAAACTTATCATTGCTTATTTTGTCGATCTTACCCCAACATCCTTCACATAGTGAATGATTACACTTAGTGATTTTGTTAGTCATTTCTAGACAAACACAGCATTCTTGATAGAACATGGTATCAATTATTTGTATTAGCTGGTTAACTGCTTCTTCGATCTCTTCGTCTGTTATTTTGCTTTTTGGTATATATATGAATACATCCTTGTTTTTGTTGTAGGGTCTTGTATAGACTGGACTCAACATCGTTGATGGCATTATCTTTGGTGGTGAAAAGTTATAATCAGTCAAATCTAGTCTAATACCGCTACCCACAACAACTACTTCACAGAGTATCGCCGAATCATTATCAAGTGTAATACGTATAGGGTTTGAGCTTCTTTTTACGGTTTGTTGAAGAACGTCTACGAGTTTTGACGATTCTTCTCGCACAGTTGATATATTAAATTTCATATTGGTTGGTACATTGTAATGATATATTGACACTTTTGCCAAAAAGTAATCAATTTTTAGCTAATTTCAAGACATTTTTCGAGGGCGGTAGCATAAAAAAAGACCATAACGGCCATTTTTTATGGGTTTTGTATTTACATCATTTTACGGCACATAGGGCAACATGGCAATTCCTGATCATCCCAATCAGCGTGTTCATACTTAGTAATGCATATTTCTTCAATTTTTTTACAACATCCGTTGCATACTGCATGGTTGCAGTTAGTAATTTTGTTAGTCATTTCTAGACAAACACAGCATTCTTGATAGGTTTGGGATACTGTAGGAAAGGACATGGTATCAATTATTTGTATTAACTTAATAACAGCATCTTCGATCTCTTTTTCTGTTATTTTGCTTGTTGGTATATCGAATACATCTTTGTTCTCGTTGCAGGGTCTGGTATAGACTGAACTCAACATCTTTGATGGCATTATTTTTGGTGGTGAAAAGTTATTATCAGTCAAATCTAGTCTAATACCGCTGCCGTTAACCAGGACAACTACTTCACAAAGTATCGCCGAATCATTACCAAGTGTAATACGCCTAGGTTTTGAGCTTCTTTTTACGGTTTGCTGAAGAACGTCTATGAGGTCTGACGGTTGTTCTCGCACAGTTGATATGTTAAATGTCATTATTGGTTGGTTGGTTGTAATGATGTATTGACACTTTTGCAAAAATATAATCAATTTTTAGCAAATTTCAAGACATTCTTCTGATTTCTCATTATCCTACTCATTTCTCATTATCCTACTCATTTCTTGTTATAACCTAGGGTGTAGGGTGGTTGGACAGTGGTTGGGGTTAGGGTTAGGGTGTAGGGTGGTTGGACAGTGGTTGGGGTTAGGGTGCAGGGTGGTTGGACAGTGGTTAGGGTTGGGGTGATTGGAAAACTTCAATGGTATAGAAAAGATTACACCTTTTCACATTTAAAACGCCCATTTTACATGAAATTCTATAGTTGAATTAGACATTTACCAAGAGGAATATATTGATTATATTTTTTTGCTAACTCTTCGTTTTTATATATAAAACAATCAAAGCAAAGATTTATTGCTGTTCTTAAATAACGAATAGTATTATTTTCATCGTATTCTTTTCCGCAACCACCATTTGATAAAGGCGCATTTAATAGAAATGGTGATTTACCACAAGTTAATAGCAATGTTGAATTGATAAAGGGTTGGTTTAATGAAACATTGCTCAATTTTATAGAGACACATAATAAAAAGGTTTCATTTATTCATATGGATTCTGACCTTTATAGTTCTACAAAATATATATTTGATGTATTGAAAGATTATATTGATACAGATTGTATTATCGTTTTTGATGAACTAGTAAATTATCCAGGTTTTGATGGAGATAAAGGAGAACTCAAAGCATTTTATGAATTTATTACAGAAAATAAAGTAGATTATGAATGGATTGGAATGAACGGAAAACCTACTGGTATGTCTGGTTATTATCACGAAAATGTAGCATTAATTATTCATTCAATAAACTAATAAAATATGTGTATATAATTTAATTTTCTCATCTAAAATGGGCGGTTTTAAATGAGAAAAGGTGTAATAGATAGTTAATAAAACAATTTAAACAAAAAATATAAAATTATTCATATATAAAAAATGGAAAACGATACCTACTATTCTCAAAATAGTATTATAATATTATTAAGAGGACACGTAAGAACATCCTTTGATAGTGATAAGTTATATAATATTATAAAAAAAATAAGTGAAAAATACTCTGTAAAATTATATATTCATACATGGAATAAAAAATCATCAAATATTAGTTGGAGATATATACAAAAAGACGATACTATTATTACAGAAGATACAGTTAAAAACTACTTTAGAGATATACCAATAACAAAACTAATCATAGAAGATGATTCAATAATAAATTTAAATGGTAAATTGGATGGAAACGTAATGAGTGGAGGTAATCCATTAATCGGTTGGAAATTTATGTGGCATGGAATAAATGTAATAATGAATGAAATTAAATTAAATGAAAATGACAATGAACTAATATTTAACAGTAGGTTAGATTGTTTTGCAGATGAAAATGCAATTTTTGAATTTATAAATAATAATATTAAAACATGTAAATTAAAAAAAAATGTTTTTCTAGTTAATCAAACAGATAATTTATACGGTTCGGATAATGTTTATATAGGTGATATAAATGTAATGAGCGAATTAATAGATCATTTTTATAAAAATTTAGATTTAATATGTAGTTATTATTCGCGTATAAAAATTCCGGAAGTATCTGTTTTTTATGAAAATAATAGATTATTTGAAGATAATAACTATCAAGTGTTTGAAAACATTAATAAATATTTATAATTTGATTAGAGTTTCATTATCTTATACTAATATTATAAAATATATCAAATTGTATATGGATTAATTAACATAAAAAAATGACACGGGTTTTACGTATCACATTTTTTATTTTTATTTTTATTATATTCGAGTCTCAATCATCATAAGAATAATCATCGGATGAATCATACTCGTAATCATCATATCGCGAGGTGCAAGCGCATTGAATCGACGTAGGAAAATAAGCAGCAGCATTCTCTGGTAGATAATTCCCACAAACAATACAATTCGTACCTTGAAATTGGCATTTCATATCATCTTCCTGAGTATCAACCCAAAACACCCAATGTTCATCGTCATAACTCAACCAGTCAGATGGATTTGCTCTAGAAATAGTATGATTAGCAAAAATATCGTTTATTAATTCTTTTTTGTAGCGAATAAATCGAATGGTTTCCCAAGATTTTCTATCATAAAAACAGAAACTTTTTATATTATCAAATAAATCAGTTGGAATAGCCAATTGATTTATTAGTAATTGCTTAACAATAGATGACATTTTAACTGTAGTATATTAACTGGAGTAAGATACAATAGAATACAATTTAGCTTTATAAAATCAATTTTTATGTTTTTCAAGATTATAACGGCTATTAACGGCTATATGTAAATAAAAATATCTTGAAAAACATAAAAAATTGATTCTATAATAATATAAAAAAAGATATTGCATTATAACCCCCAACTAAGAGACTAATAATTAACTATGACAGAACAATTAGCAGCAGCTACTGGATCAACTGCGCAGAAAAAACAACCAAAGATCGCGCAAACATATTTGGACGACGACAATGAGATCGACTACGCAGAGGAAGAGAGACTTTATATACAAATGCTAGAAGATGAAGAACGAGGACCGAGATATGCACCATCATTTAATGAATTCAAGAAAAGAGAACAAGCAAAAAGAACAGCCAACACAAAAAAATAAACAAGAAAACAAAATAAAAAAATGTGGTAATCTATGCCACATTTTTTTTGTAAAAAATATCATTTAACACAAAAATACATATAATAACTACATATACATGTATTATACACAATGGACGATTACATTAAAAATTACGACAATTTAACCCAAAAAATAGTATATAATTTTAAAGTAGGAGATGGAGGACTAGGTGATTGTATAAAATTCTTCATGTATACATTAGACATATGCATGAAACACAATTATAAACTGTATTATCTTATAAATAACATCCCAATCGAGAAATATCTAAAAATAAAATACGAAAAAATGTATATTAAACATCAAGATATAAAAGATCATTCCAATAATATCAATCACGTAAATTCAATACAATACATAACTAATGATGTATATAATATTGTATTTCCTCAGTTATTTTATTCAGTGTTTAATTATGAAAGTATAAATATAAATATCCAAGACGTATTTGAATTTTCGGATGAGATTATACAAAACAGTCATATATTATTATCTGAAAACATCAATAATTATATTTCGCTGCATTTAAGATTAGGAGATAAATATTTAGAAACTGACCAATACTTTGTTCTATGTAAAGATGATGAACGGTCATATAACGCGAATTTAATGTTTAATTTTATAGAAGAAAATCGTAATAAAAATATAATATTTTTTTGTGATAATAAAAATTGTAAATCAATGTTAAAAGAAAAATACAATAATATTATTGTATTAAATAGCGATATCGGACATACAAGTTTAACAAATACAACCGATAAGCAAACATTAGATGCAATAACCGAATTATATATAATGACAAATTCACAAGAAATCTATTCTGCGTCAAACTCCGGGTTTTCTGTAATAGCATCAAAATTTAAGAATATCCCTCTGATAAATCTCTAATAAATTATCAAAAACCATAAAAAATGTGGAACAAGCGTCCACATGTTTTTATTTATTGTATATCCATCCTAACATATATCAAACACAAGTAATCACAAACACGACCCCTAGGACTGCGGAATAAAGAGTGGATTATTTTGATATATAACAACATTATCATCATCCGGAGGTATAAATGTATTTTCTATAGGTTCTGTTTTGTTTGTAATCTGCGGTTGTTTACGCTGCCGAGGTTTGCGCGAAGTTTTCAATATACTACTAATAATATAAATATCACGTTGCAACTCATAAAAACTAGACTTATAAACACCCTTCAAAATATAATCAATAAGTGTAGATTTATTCGAACTGCGTTTAATATGTAATTTATAAGAACGCCCATTCAAAATATCATTCGGACGCACATCATACAATAAATACGAATGACTCATATATTTCAATAAATGCTTAACTTTCCAAGTATTTAACAATGGTTTTAAGTCTTCTTTGCCATTCGGAAAATACAAACGAGAAATGCAACGCTTCCTTACATCAGATAAGAACTCCTCACCAATAAACCCACGAATATGAGATATAATATCCCCAGGCAACCTATCTACGCGACCACATTTAAATTTCAAAGTCTTAACACACAAATCATATACCAATTGTTCTTTATCGCGTTTTTCAGATACAATATCATAACGTTTTTTCACATCAGACAGATCAGAATAATAACACTGTAATCGAGACATGTTATCAATATTGGTTTGCAATTCACTTACAAAACAATCTATTTTATTCGCAGTATTCGCATTGGTAAAAATATCTTTAAAGTCATTTGTAATTACTACAGGATTCATAACTAATGTAGGAGGTTCTCTATATGTACTAACAAGATATACCAATTCACGTTTTTCTTTATTTAACTTGGTTAGTTTTTCAGCGACATTAGAAACATATTCACGAAATTTACGATTAATTGTATAAACAATATCAGCATGCGTAAACGTAGCGACTCGCAAAGAATCGGATATACCTTTGCGATATACATGATAGACGTATTTTTTCGCTATATTAAATTCAAGAGAAGCACGTACAACCATTCGCGACATGTATTCCGAATCAAATACTTGTTGAGACAGAGTACCCATTTTGTGCAATTCCGAGAATATTTCGTTGTTTTGAATGGCCAATCGAGATACATCACTGTTATAATAGGATTGACAAATATAATGATGTAAATAAGCAGCCATCTGAGGAGAATCTACATCAGAATTAATAATATTGGATAAAAGTAAGCTAACAATCTCATTTTCGGTATGAAATGATACGCGTGTTAATAGAAATAGTATATCAGAACTCATTATAATAGTTTATAATAATAAATATTTTATTTTAGTTATTTATTCATCGAAAATAAAATGAATTATTTATTTCAATTTTATGCTATTATACAGCAGATTCAATATTTTTAATCATGAGTAAAACAATAAATACAACAAAAGCTTTCGCATGGCGTTGTGCAATTTTATATTGTGAAAATTGTGTAAGCTTTTCATCCACAGTATTAATTCGATAACTATCCAAATTATAAATCTGTATGTATTTATAAACAATATAGGCAATACAAGTTATGGATAAATATTCAAAATTATGATGATGATTCACATCAAAATTATTGTTGTATTGAAATTGTGATAACATTACTCCATCATCCGCAATCTCAAATGTAATTTTATTAACAAAGGTGGATAACAATCCACGATTATAGATCATCTTTCCTAAAGGATTGCTCGGAATGAATGCATATATATCTCGAAATCCAAATGCAAAACTAAATATAAATACGATAATAGGTTGGCAATACATGATTATAATAGTTTGATATTATTACTTTTATTACTTTTATTTTAGTTTATATCAATTTTTTACTCTTTTGTGTGTTCTATTATTATATATAGTCCATTAAAAATATATTTTCATATTATTTCTCCTTGGGGCTGTTAATCAAACCTGTCATGAAGCGCAATTATATAAATAATTCAATATATTATTTACATATTATACGAGAGAATATTAAGCTTATCTAAAAATAAACAAAATAATTACCAAAATTACAAAAATCTGTTTGAGGTCTTTCTTCTATTATTTGTTTTGTATTTTTTCCTGTAATTTCTTCGGCATTGTTAATTGGACATATACCAGCACAAGTTTGCCAAATTATAAATCCATTTGAAGTTTTTGGTAATAAAATCTTTGAATAACATGTATTCAATGTTTTATCTATTTCTGTATAACAATAATTAGATATGAAAAACAGATTGCTATCAACAATGTCATCTCCGAAAACATCACTAGAATGTAATAAAATATTTGTGCATATATTACTTTTATTTACATCTAAATAACAATCAATAAGATTGCATGCTACTGGTAAATCAATAAGATGATAATTATTGATATTTATATCCAAAATTTTAGAAAAAAAATTGATAGCCAAACACAATCCGCCATAACCACAACCAAGTTCTACAATATTTCTACAACCTGTATTTTTATAATAATCTAATATTACCAACGCGTGATATACATATCTTAAACTTGTAGGACTACAATATAACAAATTATTATTCAAATTATAAGTGTGTTTGATAGGCACTCCATATGTATCATTTATATTCAAATATTCCACTATTTTATCTGTATTTATATAACTAAATTCATTTGATATCAAATTCAAATATTTTGTACCCAATTCATATGATACATGCTCTAAAATAGAATTGTATATAGGATCTGATTTAAAATTCGATTGTTTTATATTTTCTTTATTTAATTGTTTAATGCACTCCAAATAATTGTTATACATTATAAATTAATAATAATAATATTTTTTATATTACATTCATGTTAATTAATATTCAATATCCGGTCGGTAATATCATTTTGTATTTTATATAAAATGTAAAACAATATAATATAATTACAACATAATATATTATATAATTTAAGCCCAATATATCTAACACCAACGTCAATATACTTAACATGCAAACATTTATAGATATATTCCAAAAACATTCCAATACAAATGTAATGATCAAAATAGAGTCAACTACCCCATCCACATTTGCACCATATTTTTCTTACATAAGTGATGCATCCGGAAAAGGACATACCCAAGTATTATGTGAGTACTTATACAAAAAAGAAAATAAATCAAGTGATCCGGATTATAATACTAGAAATTTTTATTTGTTTTTATTTTTAAGTTCGTTAATATATGATGCGACTCAACCGCAGCAAACAAATGAACATGCGCATATAACTGTATCAGAATTTATACAAAAAAGTAAATTCAAACATTTAAAATATATAACAACCAATATTTTCATACAAGAATCCATCAAAGAAAAATTCCTCGATATTTTCGAAAAAACACAAAAAACATATCACGGGTTCTCCAAATTAGCCAAGCTGTATAAATTAAAAAAATACAAATCAAATACAAAAATAAATACGGATTTATATTTAAATCCGATCGACCAAAACAATAAAAATTCGATATTAATTAACCATGAAGACAACGGATATTGGTTCTCCATATCAGATTTAATGAACCATATTGAAACGTCGTTAATCAATTCGCCATTTTTCTTTTCAGACCCTCTACATCCAAAAAATCCATATAACAACATTCCATTTTCAAAAACGACGTTATATAACATATACTTTCATGTAGCAGAAATACGCAAACAATTTATTCCACTCCTATTTCATAATTTCTTTTTATGTGAATTCGATTTGGAAAGATTCCGTATAGAAAATGAATATTTGATACGAGATAGATATATAAAAAAACATGCGATCAATGTAGATGAAGAACGATTATTATTAGATGTAAGAACTATGATAAGACATGTATTTTATAATCGTATAATAATCCATGATGATTTCCCAAAAGATAAACTAGCACAAATAATGAGACCCTATTATTATTTATTTTTGGTGTATCGATATCATATAAGTGGAATCGAAAAAACGAGTATTGCAAAAAAAGCATTGGTAAAAAAGTTGAGAGAACTGCATAGATACAATCCAAATTTTGGAAAGATGATATTAAAGCCAAAAAGTGCGCAACAGTCAACGATGTGTGCGACTAACAACCTCAAACACCGCAAACACCTCGAACGGGTGTTTGAATCGGATCATCCAAAATTCACAATGAAACATGCGATACAACTATGTTCAGGATCAGTCCCGGTTAAATTGAATCATCAAATGCCACCACAACGGATACCACAACAGACACTGCAAAGAATACAAGAACGAACACCGCAAAGACCGCAACGAACTCCACAACGAACAGCGCATGTTTCAATGAATCAAATACTACTAAATAGTAATATAAACTTTTCAACAAGTTTTATTTTTGGCACTGGAACAAGAATATATACCCAGGATCAAATAATGACACCGTCTGATACAGAATCAGAATCCGATTCAGAGATCGAAATCGACGTATTAATTTCTACACGGAATGCGACAACAAATATAATAATAGACAATAGTCAAAATGAAATGGAAATAGATGAAGAAATTATAAGACAGAATATAGAACAATTGTTAGCAGATGATGATTCGGAATTCATAAATGAATTCGAAGAATTGCAACGAGATGAATATGATTCGGAGAGTTAGATGGAGAGTTAGACAAATCTGCAAAGTGTAAATCAAAACAAAATTATATTCTATATTTTAGAAATTTATATAATATAATATAATATATATAACATAACAGGTACCCAAATGAATACAATGAATACAAATAAAACCGGTGCAGCAGCTATAATATGGTTCGAGGATGAGACTACCGGAGAAAAGAAAATATTAGTAGGAAAAGAAAGTAAATATGTTAGTGATATTTTTACAAATACAAAAAATTTTACAGATGATGATCGAGAGTTGTTAAATGTAATGGAAAATTTAATTGCAGACGACATAAACTATGTTAAACAAGTATGTGGAGAACAAGCGGATGAGTTGGAGACTATAATAAAAGAAAAAAATATACTGAGAGATACACGAATCCAATATGATACGCCAGAGAAAATCGAAATAGATACAGAAGAAGGAAAAAAGCCAGGATATAGTATACATTATCGATATTTACCCAATAATTTTAAAAAAGGAATAATAAAAGGCGGTTATAATGAGGAAGACGGAAAAAATGAAGACGGGTCAAACAATACAAAAGCG
>Ga0209087_1001666_pt1 | contig 12974 bp, 16 predicted proteins | sample S_130805_EF_Meta_FD_187321 | JGI IMG/M metagenome (GOLD analysis project Ga0209087, IMG submission 187321) | Freshwater microbial communities from Lake Simoncouche, Canada to study carbon cycling - S_130805_EF_MetaG (SPAdes) (version 2) | ecosystem: Environmental > Aquatic > Freshwater > Lake ...
ATAACATGAGTGGAACATTTCCTTCAACACCTCAACCAACAGACATCAAGTTTAATCTACAAACACCAGTGTTAAAAACCACAACCATAAGTGGCAAGACACGCCGTGTGGCCATGGGCATTCAATTTTATACTATGACCCTACGCTTTGGCAGTATGACCAGCGTTCAAATGAATCCAATACAGGCATTTGTAGCCAGTCAATATGGTGCTTATGACAGTTTCCAAATTGTGCTACCTAAACTAAGTTATCGCAAGGCCACAGACTCAATTTCAACAACACCAACAGCCACTGCCAGTGTAAGTGCTGGTGCTACTTCATTAAAAGTTACGACTGACAATAACAAGACTGTGCTAAAAGCAGGGGATTTCTTCAAATTTGCAAATCACACCAAAGTCTATATGGCCAATACAGACTTTACCAGCACTAACACTGGTACAGGCGTATTGAGTTTTACCCCAGCATTGGTTAATGATGTGGCTTCAAGTGAAGCATTGACAATCACTGCGGTTCCATTCACTGTAATATTAGACAACGAAGAACAATCATTTACTGTAGGAGTAGGTGGTATTACAACCACTGAGTTAGAACTAAGAGAAGTGTTCTAATGAAAACCTATAGCACCTCAACTAGAAATCAATTTTACGCAGACAACTTTATTGCAGTTGATCTAGTAGAAATACATCTAGCCACTCCGCTATACTTGACCAACAGTCATTGGACTATTCAGTATGACAGCACCACTGCGCCTACCGCAGGTGTAAACAGTTACACACCACAAGGTGACTTCATTGGATTCTCAACAGTAGCAGAAGACTTTGATGTGCGTGTTGGCAAGTTTTCAATTTACTTGTCAGCATTAGGACCAAGTTTTATCAATAACTTTGTTGACTTCACTGAACAACAAAAGATCAATGTTGAAGGTTGCCGTGTGGTAATCTATAAAGCATTCCTAAACCCTAGTGCGGCATTTGCCATTGTTGATAATCCAATTATCATGTTTGATGGGGTAATTTACAATGTGGCAGTTCAGGAAAGCGATGCCACTGCTAAGATCACATTAGATTGTGCGACACTATTTGCGGACTTTGAGCGAATTGCAGGACGAAAGACCAACAATGGTAGCAACTGGTTATATCTTGGGTATACCAATGACAACAGTTTTGAAAAAGCATCATTTGTTGGTCAACAAGAATTCAAGTGGGGTAAGGTATGATAGTAAAACCATTTGAAATAGAATATTTTGATAAAACAGCCATTGTGGCATTTCAGTATGCAGAAGATGTAGGCATTGAAGATTACAATGAAGAACATATTATTGAATCAATAAGAGAACACAACATCAATATATCTAATTGTTGGTTCAATGCTATGGTTGGACAACAAGTAGTAGGATTTATTGGTGGTGGCGTAACTGCAGAAACATTAAAAAAAGAGTTTGTTAGTATAATTGATTTCCTATACCTGTTACCAGATTATAATAACAAAGACAATCTACGCAATTTAGTATTCTCATTTATAGAATGGAGTAAACAAGTTAATTCTAGTAAAATTTTTGTCACTGCTGAATTGCCCCTAGAAACAAAAACTATCTTAGAGACTGATTTAAGTTTTAAAGATCAAAATATTTTAGGTAGGGGCATATAATGGGATTTTTATCAAACATAGGCAGAGCCATTGGTAATGTTGTCAGCGGAATTGGTAATGTTGTTTCTAGCGTTGTCAAAGGCGTTGTTAATGTTGTCAGTTCAGTTATCAACTTTGTTGCCAGTCCTTTCATGGGTCTATTGGGTGGCGTACCTGATATGCCTGATGCTGGCGCACAAGCCGCACAACAACAAGGTGTTCTACTACAAAGACAAGGAACTAACGAAAGTATCCCTGTTATCTATGGACTTCGCAAAGTAGGTGGCATTGTTACCTTTGCAGAAACAGGCAGTGACAATAACAAATACCTATGGGTAGCCTATGCGTTTGCAGAAGGTTGCGTTGAAGGCCTTCATGAACTGTTTATTGATGATTTTCAATTCTCAGCAGACACAGTTGGTAAACTAAATGGTGGTAATATTGTTGATGTAACAGACGGCAAGTATAATGGTCGTTGCCAACTGCAATGGTTTCCAGGACAACTGTTTGTTGGATCAAACAGTGGCGTTGTTGGTTTTTCAAGTATTTGTAAAGCCGCCCCAAGTTGGAAGTCTACTATGGAATACAGTGGCGTGGCAGTTTTATTTGCCCGCTATGAATATAAGAAAATTGAAACACAAGCAGATCAAGAGGCTAATCCATTTTCAGGAAACATTCCTAAAATACAAGCAACTATTCTAGGTCGTAAGATTGTATCACTACTAACAACTGCGGTCCCAGATCCAAGTGCTTATGAATATGACAGCATTCCAGGTGCAGGTGGATTCAGAGGGGGGTTGGAGCGATATTCAACAAACCCAGCAGAGTGTTTGCTAGACTACCTACGCAATCCTCGTTATGGTAAAGGCCTAAAGAACGCTGACATTGATTGGGCAAGTTTCCGTATCGCGGCGGCCAAGTTCAATCAACAGATACAATACACTAGTGGTGTTCGCGGTCCTATCATGACTACCAATGTGGTGTTGCCAACCAGTCAAACACTTTTTCAAAATGTCAAACTAATACTGCAAAACAGCCGTAGTTACTTGCCTTATGTTCAGGGCAAATACAAATTGAAAGTAGAAGACGCAGGCAATGACACTGATATCACTTCAGGCTCTGCTACTATTGCGGCCACCTTCACTCGCAATAACATTCAAGGTGAAATACAATACACAGGCATTGAAAGATCAAACAAGTATAGTCATGTTGAACTTACTTGGGTTGACCCAGATCAGAAATATTCAAATCAAACTGTTGTCTATCCAGAGACTGAAGCAGAACGTCAGGTCTATGTAGCACAAGACGGCAATAGAGAAAACAGTCTACAGGCTACCTTTCCAGCCCTTACCAATCGTCAAATGGCATTGGATATAGCACGACTGTTATTTTACAAGAGTCGCTATCAAGAAACCTGCACACTCAAAGTGTCAAGTCAGGCATTTGAATTAGAGCCAGGTGATTGCATACGCATTCAAAGCAATATTCTAAACTTTAACACAACCCCTTGGCGCATTGTCAACATTGTATTGAATGAAGATTATACATTTAATCTAAGTTGTGTTCGCAATCCAGATTGGCTGTATCCATATACTAAAGCAGGTGAGGCAGACCGTGTGCTTCCTCCATTCCTTCCATATGGCAGTCAAAGTATTTTACCTAGTTGGAATACTCCTGTCAGCGTTGGCCTATTGCCACCTAATTACAGTTATCAAGTTACTACCACAGCCACTAACACTACAACCAATCCACCCCCAACTGTGGTAACAACAAGTAGTGGTGGCGGAGTTGGTGGATCAACTAGCACAATTACAATTATCAGCACACCGCCTGTTATCTTACCATTGTCAGACGTTGTTGATTTCACACAGGGAATAGTTACTCCAATTAGCAATGACACAGTTACCATTGAACTGCGTTGGAATCAACCCCTGCATCCAATGTATGACAGCGTAGACATTTACTACAAAGCATCCGCTGAAAGAAGTTATAGAAAAGAAAATGTCAGCATCAAGCCAGGTGCTGGACGTCAAATTACATTTAGAACTGGTGTGCTAATTTCTGTACCACCATTTAACTATTATGACTTCTTTGCCCGTGTAAAATATTCTACAGGTGAATATTCAACCAAGAACGCATTCATACAGGTCAAAGCAGATGGCATCACTGGTGTTACAATAACCAACCCAGAAGAATTTTATGCAGTAGCAAGTCCAGGTTGGACCTTACCTTTGCAAAGCGGCACAGCCCGTACAGATGATTATTTTGGAACTATTGATATTCGTCCCACATACACCGTGGCACCAACATTCACTGATCCTCGTGGATTAACAATAAATGTCCGTCAATTGTTTACTGCGGACTTCCCAGTCAATTACAATATTTGCGGTGTTGAACTTTTCTATAAACCCAGCAATACTACCTACTGGCGTAGCCGTAGAGTAACCAATTTGAATTTTGCGGCTGGTGATGACTTTACTGTTACTGTAGGAACCAGTGCAGACACAGATACTGTATTGGGTTCGCCTGGTGCTTACTCAACTTATGATTTCATTCTGCGTTGTCTATATAGAAATGGAACCAGTTCAAGTCAGCAGATTCGTATTATGACTGCTAACATTGAAGACACTACTGGTAATATTTTATACTATGCTCAAAGAAGTAGTGTTGAAAAAGTCACTGCCTATCAATTCTTAACTTATGAACAGGGTGTGCAGTCAGGTGCTATTGCAGATGCTCGCAATAGCAAGATTGGTGTTGTTGAAATTAATGATTCATATTCATCATACAGCGATACTCGTCTGCCAGCACCATCAATGACAGTGATCATTAATCCGCCTGACGTTAGTATTAGAGATCTTTTTAGAGGCTTTAAGGTATATGTTCGTGCCCTGTTAGCAGGAGTTAATCCAACTGTAACTGAGTTTATCTATCGTAGCACCGTGCTTAATTGGGGAAGTGGAACACAACAATCATTTAGTGTTCCACTAAATTCAATTGGATACAATAAAAAGTTTGATATCATTGTAGTTCCATTAGTCTACTACGGTACTGGTGTTGTTGAAGGTCGCTATTGCCAATATGGTAGTGGGTTCCTTAATACTGCATTGGGTAATCCTGAGTATCCACCAACAGGCAACTGGGTTACCAGTTTTAACTTTAAAGAAACAGCCACTGCGGTTGCCCTAAACACCATTGCCACATTCATACCACAGCCAACTCCTGTGATCAATCTAGTTGGTTGGGAAACTTATAAGCATGAATCAGAAGAGTTCCCTGATCCAGGCATTTACCAAGCAGATTATTATGCCAAGACTACTCCTTACCTAAATCAATTCTATAGATTGACCTATAGCGTGGCACACATCACAGGTTTCAATGAACTGCAAATATATCGTAGAAGAACAGGACCACTAATTAAAGGAATAGCCAATACATATTATTGGCAAGGTCGTTGGGAAAAGATCACTGTCACTGATACTAATACTGCGCCAGCTACCCTTAAAGTATTTTTAAGAGCACCTACTTCTAGAGAAGAATACAACGCATATAAAACATATCTACAGGCAGGATATAAGAAAGCAATACCTAATCCAAAATTAAGTTCATATGTTTGGTTTGAACCGTGGATTCAACCAGAGGATGAATTTATTTTTGTTGTCAAGGCAAATGGCGCTGTATCAACTAAAGCAATCTATATGAAAGGAGCGTCTATAGATAGTGCTCTTGATGATGCTGGATTTAAAGATCTATTGCCCACACAGATGGTACAGGAAATTGATTTCCCAGGTGGGGTTGGAACAGAAGCACCTGCAGGATGGGAAAAACGATTAGTGGATGCTCGTGCTACACCAGTGGCTGTTAATTTGCTCTATTACAGTCATATGACACCGTTAACTGACAATTATAGTGGAGCACTACTCCCAGGTGGAGCATTTGCTATGCCTACATTAACCTCTTTAGGATTGGGACCTTACTAATATGGCAATATACGACTCAACTGGATACATTGATAATAAAACAGGATATATTGTAGCATCTGCTAACAATTCTGCTAATAGTTGGACCAGTAAAACAAGTTGGCTTTCCATGACATGGGGTGACGCCTATGTCAACCCTATGACTTTTTACACTAATCCTGTTGATGTTGGCAGTATCAGCAAATACAATCTCAGCATTGACAGCAAGGCCAATGGAACTATTACCTACACCGTTCTGCAAAGTAGCACCGCAAGTTTTACTACTACCTATGATCGTGAACCTAAAATATTAACCACTGCTGGCTCCGTTTCAACCAGCACTACTAAAAAGTATGGCAATTATGGTATCAGTATTCTTGGTAATAACACCAGCACCGCTACTATCAGCACACCTTATAGCAGTGACTTTGACTTTGGTACAGGAGTTTTTACCATTGAAGCATGGATAAACGGAACTTTCTGGGATAAAGGTGCAGTAGCAAATCAGCGAACAATCTTTGCACACACCACACAGGGAACCACAGGTGCTGATCGCCTAGAACTTTATGTTAATAGTGGTATCATTACCGCCAAAGTAGGAACTACTACTGCTACAGGTTCTAACACACCAGTATTGTCAACATCCACTTGGTATCATGTGGCTCTTAGTCGCGACAGTGGTGGAGTTGTTCGCTTGTATCGCGATGGTTATTGTGAATTAAGTTATACTAATGCACAAAATGTTAATACTACTGCCACAGTTTACATTGGACGCACAAGTTCAGGAATTGAAAACTCAACCAGTTCAATATTTTGGGGTTACTTAGATGATGTGCGTGTCAGCAACAGTTGCCGTTATACTGGCACACAGTTTACACAGGTATTCACTCCTGCCGCTACCACATTAGTAAATGATACAAGCACAATCTTACTGATGACAGGTGAGCGTGGCGTTGTTGATACACCAAATATTATAACAGAAGTTACATCAACTACCATTGTGGATGGTGACTCAGGCGTGCCAGCATTTACCAAACAATATGCCATGGTTGGCATCACTGTGGATAGTGCAGAGCGTCCAACAATCTATTCCAGCAAGATAACACCAAATACAAGACGTTTGGATATATTGTTAAATGATGTTGATACTACCACATTATCAGCTTCAACTACAACCAGCACTAGTAAAGTGCTAGATCTAGGGCGTGAAGTCAGCGGAGTATTGGCAATGAATGTTATGAAAACCAGTGGTTTAGAAGATGTAGGAATTGTGCCAGTAGTGGCCAACAAAACAGAACCTGCAATAGCATGGGTTAAGGCCACTGAAGGCAGTCAGGATTATGTCTATGGTGGAACTGCAGGGGTGGCCGTAGATCCTGCAACCCTCAGCAACCCAACAGTTGATGTAGTAGTTCATGCACTACCAGAACAGTTTATGGAAAACGGCATATTGCAAACCAGATAACTAGAAAAAAATTAAATATAGAACCAGGAGACATTAATGGCTTTTCCCTCAACACAAATAGTCACAACCAATTTAGATTCAGACTCAGATAGCCCAGCCGCGGCTAGAGTTAATCTATTGGATGCTGTGCAAAAACTCAATACCATCATTAGTGAAGGTGGCGCGGCTGGGGGTGTTTGCATATTAGATGGTTCCGCACAAGTTCCCAGTACCGCTATTCCACTCACACTAACCCCAACAGGTGTTTTGACATTTGCTCCTTCAACAAACATAGTCAACATCCAGGACATAGTCCGCTTGACAGCCCAACCAAAGGCTGATATTTTGGCCATAAGCACTGGCACACTTGCCCAGGGCGATATCACTGTGGTCAGCAATGCATCAGGTGGAGCATCTAGCATTGCATTCTTTAACGGGGTGCGTTGGCAATACATTTCAACTGGAACATTTACCACACTGGTATAATATATGTCAACTAGTCTATCAACAATCTCAGCTGAAAAGGAATCACTTGAAACTCATGTAGAGTTATGTGCTTTACGCTATCAAGAACTTGAACTGCGATTGAATGTAGTGGAGAGTAAAATAGATGAGGTGTCAAACCGTGTTGAAACCATTAAAAAAGACATCAAAACCAGTTTAATTCAAGCGGTTTCCGCCATCATAATCGCCTTAATTGGCGCCACAGGAACTATCTGTGGTGTTATACTGTCCCACATCAAGTAACTGGCTTTTTAAGAGCCATATTTTCAAAAACTCGTTTAGACTCTTGAGGTATTACCTAAATATCCCATGCAGGCGGACAAGTATTATAAAATTCTAGATGAACTATGCGAATGGTATATTGGCAGTGACAAAACCTTTGAAAATAGAGGAGCCAGAGGTAACCCCCTTGAGCCCTCCAGTCCAGAAAACGGCTACCCAGTCCTGTTGGCTCTTAGACCCCAAGCAAAAGAGTGCGGGGGTAATAGAAGCCTCTGTGAATATGACAAAACCTATCGCCGCACTTCTGAAGGCTGGGACCAATACTGTAAAGAGTGCAAAACACACGCAAACGTCAGGCCAATCATCCTCAAGCAAATAAATAAATTGTAGACAGAAGTTGTGTTAGTTAAATTCCAATCTCATTAAGAAGGCCATTCTTAATTTTTCCTTAAGTGTCTACACTACCCCTCACTGGGTCATAGCAGTGGGGGGTTTTCTTTTGGTGTAAAAAACCCTTTATCATACACTAAAAATAGTGTATAGTATAAATACATTGAGAGGAATATACTATGACACAACAAATTACCAATACTACAAAACCAGTAGAGTATTATAACTTATATAACTTAGATAAGAAAGATAAGAGAGATAACAAATATGTAAAGGACGAAGTCCTTTTTAATAAAGATAATATTTGTCCTGCGGACGCAAATGGCATCGCTTCGCTCTCTGCTTCGCAGAACACCCCTTCAGGTGATGTCATTTGTTCTGAGGTAGGTATTGCAGAAGCGGAATTACCAATCCTAAATCAGGACATGATCGCCCGTGCCGTTATACAGTATTTTGACAACGGCTCTGATGTCACACAACGACACAAACTCAAAATACGATTTAACCTAGTAGACAAAGAAACACCAGAGTTCATTGCTCCGCTTACCAAAGACTGGGGAAACTTTAAAAAGTATATTCCAGAAGAAGCCCGTGAAGTTGTAATGACAGAAGTCCGTGCATGGCGCAAGCAAATCAAAGAACAGTATGGCACTTATCCTTATATTGGTAAGTTTCATTTGAACACAGGCAAACAACAAAATCAAACAAGAGGCTTTATCCAAGTAGAGCCATTCACCTATGCTATATTTTGGTATAGCCCTCAAGCAGAACATTGGATGAGTTTTATTCGCTTCTATGACTGGCAATACAAATGTGATTTAATTACAAGTGATGTTACAGAAGCACAACATCGTGTAGGAGTTCATGCACAGCACTTATACATTAATCCCAAATATGATACTCGCAAGCGTCCTATGACTTGGGCAGAACAAAGGAAAAGTAAAAAATGAAAAACTACACATACTGGCTCTTGATGAGACCTCGTACCAATGAAGTCCCACCATTTAGATTAAGGCCTATAGCCAAGGCCATACAGGAGATATATCATGGCAAGACCTAAGAAAGGGGAAAGGGTGGGCCCTAAAAACCACTCAGCTTATACATCATGGCGTGGTATGATACAGAGTTGTTATAACCCCAATTCTTATTCCTACTCCACAATAGGTGCTAGAGGCATAGAAGTATACCCTCCATGGAGAGCGAGCAGTTGGGCATTCCTTGATTGGATAGATGAAAATATAGGACCCCGCCCCACTGACCATGTGCTAGATCGCATCAACAATGATGGTGACTATGAGCCAGGTAACCTACGCTGGGCCACTCATACTGAAGATCAAAACAATCGTCAAAACAACAAATGGGTTACCTGGAAGGGAGAAACTCACACATTGGCAGAATGGAGCAGAATAACAGGTGTAGGCTCTAGAGTTTACAAAAGAATTAAAGGGGGTTGGACACCACTTGAAGCCATATCAATTCCCTTGAGTAGGATTTCAGGTCGCTCAGATCCAAGGGGTATATATGGGAACAAATAGAAAATACGCAGACCCGCAATTACACGCTCGCTATAGACCATTTGTTCGTAGCCGTAATCAAGCACATTTTCGCAATGAGGAATGGCTACTGACCTTTGAAGAATACTGCGAATTTTGGACTTGGGATCTTTGGATTCAGCGAGGCCGCAAAGGACATCAGTTGGTATTGACCCGCAAAGATCGCGATCAACCCTGGACTACGGCCAACTGTATGATAGTTACCCGCGGTTATCAAGTAGAAATGCAATGCCGCAAATTTGGAAGTTTTAAAAGAAAGGATGAACCGTGTTATCAAATTACGTGAATGAAACTATAACCATAGTGGCAATTGACAGCCTACACTACACGACCACAAGTTGGGTTATTGATCATACACGCAAATTCTTTCCAGATGCGCCCGTGCTTACACTGGGTAATAAGCCCTATTACCCAGATTCAACATTTGTGCGTACGGACAAGTTTAATCATCAAGGGCATAGTGAATTATGCTTATATGCTGTAGCACCACACATTACTACAGACTATACGTTATTCATACAATGGGATGGCATGCCCGTAGATCACAGTCAATGGGATCCAAAATGGTTTACCCTAGACTACATTGGTGCCCCTTGGAGTTACCCCGCAATGAATGTGGGTAATGGCGGACTAAGTTTACGCTCAAAAAGGTTGCTTGATCTAGTGGCATCCAAGTATAATGAATATGATTATAAGAAACATGGTCCAGAAGATCAGTGGATATGCCGTATTATTCGTCCTGAACTAGAAGAACAGGGCATAAAGTTTGCCACAAATGCTTCAGCAGACAAGTTTTCAATTGAACACCCAGAAACAGCCAAACCTGTTGTATGGGGATTCCACGGTGAATGGCATGCTAAACACTATTTGAAAGAAGATTACGTACACTGGCGCAGACTTCACTTAGATGACTTACAATTAGGAAAATTATGATAGACTTAGATAGCATTTACCAATCAGCAGTAACACAATGGGGTGGAAGCCCAACCTCATTTACAGACAAAGGCACAGACCACGACTATATTGATTTCTACGATGGCATTTTCAGTAAGGATCGTTATAATAAACGTATTTTAGAAATTGGCATTAGTTCAGGAGGTTCAGCATGGTTATGGAGCAAATACTTTATAGAATCTGAGATCGTCTGCGTAGATATTGCTGACAAATTTCACACACCACGTGAATTTCAAAAAGACATTACTGATAATCCATATGTAAAACTGTTATGGAACTTTGATAGCCAACATTCACGCAGTTATCTACGTATTCCAGGCGACTTTGACTATATTATAGATGATGGTGATCATAGTCCAGGTGGTCAACTACAAACACTTAGAGAAGCATGGACAAGCCTCAAACAAGGTGGATATTACTTTATTGAAGATATTCAGGACTGGCATAAAGCCCAAGGTTTGCTACTTGAACTAAAGAATCGCTATCCAGAACAGGAGTGGAAGTTATTTGGCGGACAAAGATATCCAGCCAGAGCAGATGACCTAATTATTTGGTGTGAAAAATGACATTTGCTAATTTGTTTGAAGTTCCTCAAACTGGCAACAGGATTGACATCATATATATGCGAGGTCGCCGCAATGATATCACTACTAAAACAGTCAATTGGTGGGAAAGCCACGGTTGGCAAGTAAAACTTTGGAATAATGCGGGTAATAAACTTGCTCGCGGACACAATATAATACTAGACGATTGGCGTCAATCAGATAGAGAATTGTTAATCATGTGTCATGATGATATTACACTATATCCACATCGTTATTTGACAGCAGATTGGTTAAAAAAGCCCATTCCTGGTTTATATACAGTTAATAGCAATATGATGATGCATCATCAAAAACTTAATAGTTCAGGGTGGGATGATGGACAACATCATTGGACAGACACTGATGAAATATGTAAATTATTTGTTGTTAATGATAAAACAGTTCCCCGCTTTGACGAGCAAGTATTAACCTGCGAAGACTTAGAATGGGCTTGGGCTTGTTATCATGCGGGATTCCGCCCACAACGATTAAACACAGTATTTCTGCGTGAACAAAGTATGAGAACAGAAGACAGTTATGATTGGAGCAAGAATGGCAAGCGTAAAGCAGACTATGCTACCAGTTGGGAATATATATTGAGCAAGTATAATGTTTCAAAGAAAGTGGAATTTCGCAGAAGGTATAACATACAGCCCTGATTTTGGTAAACTAAACGGTTGCTAAACGCTAAATAATGTTGTATAATAAACTATGTTCAACACAGTAGGAAGGTTTCAAAATGGCAAGTAAAAATGACAAACAGGTTTTAATTGAAACAATTAAAGCAAATGGTCCAGTTCGTAGTTTTGGTTATTATGAATTTCTTGATGCTAAACACGATGACCTGGTTAAACTTAAAGAACTTCTCAAACCAGACTGGGATGCTAATAGCGAAAAAGTTGTTAAGAAGCGTGAAGAAGAATATAAAAAACTTGAAGCTCTGGGCGAAGAATTACGCAACTATGCGTTTCAGGGAGAACAGAGTTCTTGGAGACACTTTTACGATATTACAGTAATGATTAGTAAAAAGGACGCAGAATGAAACCAACCCGTAATCCACTGTTTGAGCGGATACTGAGTCGCCAACAACAAGAAGCACTAGAACATGAACTTCGCCGCAAAAGGGCCATGGAGAAAATCCGCCAGTTGCGTGAGGATTTAAGGAAAAATTCGCAAAAGGAATTGGCATGAAGACCACCCTGTTTTTCTGTCTAATACTAACTTCAACATTGGCCTCTGCTCAAACACCATGGGCCCGTGATTGTGTAACATTTTGGGGTGGTGATATCCCAGTAGCAGAACGCACACAGGAGAATTGCCCCAAAGGTAGTAACCACTGGGATCAGGGTCCTAAGGCCAACCCAGGTCCACAAAGCCTTGATGGGGTAGTGGCGGTTAACACTCAACCCTATACCATTATAACCAGCCAGGGAAATTACACAGTGATACCCAGCACACTCACAGGACGAACACAGGCTATTATTACTCCAGGATTAAGACGATGACTATTGATATGAAAAAACTAGAAGATCTAGTAAATTGGGTTGAAACTGTCAATGAAGAGTTTGTTCGTTGCAATCAGGAAATATATGGTGACTCTCGTGCATGGCATACAGTCTATCATGATCCTGCTATTACCAATGATAGAGTATATGATTGGGTAAAAGTTTGTCAAGGATTGTATAATTTAGATAATTCCGTTGCCAATAATCGTGCTATGAGTGACATTGAGGATGTT
>Ga0209087_1001668_pt1 | contig 12960 bp, 5 predicted proteins | sample S_130805_EF_Meta_FD_187321 | JGI IMG/M metagenome (GOLD analysis project Ga0209087, IMG submission 187321) | Freshwater microbial communities from Lake Simoncouche, Canada to study carbon cycling - S_130805_EF_MetaG (SPAdes) (version 2) | ecosystem: Environmental > Aquatic > Freshwater > Lake ...
CATTCCACTCAAACCCGCCCTTGCTGCCCAGGGGTTGATCTGCTTGGAGCTGACCTCGCCAAGCGACACCCAGACCTATCGACTACGGCCCCTCGCCAGGCTCAAGGGCCCCGTCGACTTTGAAACCTGTGATGAACTGACCGTCCTGCCCCTCAGCCTGCAGGTGTATGTCAAGCAGAAACTGTCGGTCAGCGAAACGGCGCGCTATGCCGAGGTGGTGCAGGGACTGAGCCGCATCTACAACCTGACGGCAAGCCAACAGGCCGCTCCTTACTTCACCACTCCGATCTTCAGCGGCGGCAGACCCGAAGCCGGCGGATTCAGTGCGGCCAGTCGCACGGTGGATGGCTGCTTCTGGCTGGCCCTGCTGGCTTCGAGCCAGGAGAACCAGGCGGCCCACAATCAAGCCGTCAGGCAGGCCCTCGACGGCGCCAGCGATGGCCGGGCCCTGCTGCTAAACATCGGTGTGGTGCCGACGCTGGCACTGCCCAGCGACTTTGCCGACTTCGGCAGCCGCCTGCAGGTGCCGCACGTCTGGGAGATCAGCACTGGCCAGCAGTTCAGGGGCGAGCCTGAGTACCTGCCGCTGACGGTCGTGCAAGACAGCAGCAACAGGTTGCTCCACCAGGGCATCGTGCGGCTGGCACTGCCGACCTCAGGCCAGATCGGAGTCCCCGATAACGACGTGCGCAGCTTCGTGCAGGCGGGGGTGGGCAGCCATCCGCCGCGCCTGGACTCCCCGGAAACCGCCAACCGGCTGGTGGCCTGGATTCGCCTCAGGCCCCTACAGCCTGAATCGCTACGCGGCGTTGCTGGTGCCAACCCCGCCCTGCCGGATCTGTCGCTCAGCTGGCTGGGCATCAATGCCGTGGCCGTCGATCAACGTCAGACGATTCAGGGTCGGGTCTTGCTTGGCCAGAGCACCGGCCAGGCCGACCAGGAAATCAGCTTGCCTGGCCAATCAGTGCAAGCGGAGTCACTCGCCATTGAGGTGGAAGCAAGCGGAGGGGTTTTCCAGCCATGGCAACGAATTGAGGATCTGGCCCTGGCCAGTCGCGATGCCGCCGTCTACAGCCTGGACAGCGAAGCGGGCGTCATCAGGTTCGGCGATGGCCTGCGGGGCCGCATTCCCGAAATCAACAGCCGCATCCGTGTCGCCCAGATGCGCTGCGGTGGCGGACGGGCAGGCAACCTGCCGCCAGGGGCCCTGACCGCCATATCGGCCCAGGATGGGCAGGGCCTCCGTTTGAGCAGTCAGTTCAAGGTGCTGCAGGCGCTGCCCCTAGTCGGTGGCGAAGACGCCGAAACCCTGGAAGCGGCAGAACGGCGCATCCCCGCTCTCTTCCGCCACCGCGATCGTGCCGTTACCGAAAGCGACTACCGCCAATTGGCTGGCGAAACGCCGGGGGTGCGTCTGGGGCGCGTCGAACTGCTACCCCGTTTCAAACCTCAGCAGAGACGTTCTCCAGTGCCAGGAGTGGTTTCGGTGCTGGTGTTACCCCAAGCGGATGCGATTCAGCCACCCAATCCCCGACCGGATCGCCCCACGCTGGAGCGGGTGCACGCCTGGCTGGATCAGCGGCGACCGCTGGCTACGGAGCTCTACGTGATCGGTTGTGAATACGTGGCTCTCGGGCTCAGTGTAGGGGTGGAGGTCCAGAACGGCTTTGGCCAGGATGGGGTGCTGCAGGCCGTGAAGGAAGCCCTGCAGCGGTTTCTCTGGCCGCTGGTGCCGGGGGGGCTGCAAGGCGAGGGCTGGCCCTTGGGTCGGTCGATCCAGGAGCGGGAACTGGAGGTGGTGGTTTCGCGGGTGTCCGGGGTGGATGGTGTGACGGGTCTGCGCATGTTTCTGCGGGACCAGGCAAGCCCTCGCTGGCGGGAGCTTCTGGGCACCGATGCCCAACCGGCCTCGCTCAGCCTTGAGCCCTGGCAGTTACCAGAACTCCTGGCGGTGGTGGTCGCCAGCGGTGCGCCGTCTGCCGTTCTCGATCCCCAACCCCTGGCCGGGGATCGGCAGGGCATTGCCGTGCCTGTGATGCCGGAGGTCTGCTGAGTGGACGCCAACGGCCTGAGGTTCTGGATGGTTGCCGAAAGCGGGCAGTGGTTTCGACCCGGCCATCCGCCAGCCCTGGAGTTTGACCGCAGCCAAGGACACCTGCGCCTCAGCAGCCAGCAACGGCCCAGGTGGGAGCAGGCTGCCCTGGATGCCACCGTGCTCGAATCAAAAGCTGCTTCGTGCCTGGAAAAGGTTCCCCAGGCCCTCGACAGCTATGGCACCAGGGCCTACTGGGATCCGCAGAGCCAACGGATCCTGGCCACGGGCGTCGTAGCCACACCCACGGATCTGGTGCTACCGGCCAGTGGGGAGATCCCCTCCGATCTGGTGATGGGCAACGACGGCGTTCTCTATGTGGCCATGGCGGGACGGGTGCTGCTGCGGGATTGCCGGGGACGCTGGCCCGATCTGACGCTCACGCAACCTGATTGCCAGGCCTGGCGCCTGGCCGCCCATCCCGACGGTGGGGTCTGGGTGCTGGACCGGGTTCACCAGACGCTCTGGCGAGTTCAGGGATACCCCCTGGCAGGGCTGGACAGCCCTGAAAGCGACCCGAACCGAATCTGTGGCTGCGAAGCCAACCCCCATCCACCACGGTTGAGCCGGCTCGAACAGGTGCTGATCCCGGTGGAGGAAAAGGCGGTGGCGATGGCGCCCAGCCCCAGCGGTCGCCTGGCCCTGCTCCTCTGGCACAACGGCGCAGGACGGATCCGGCTGTTGGAGCCGTCCGAAGAGTTGGGCCCCGGCGTCGTGCTCGGCGGCAGCCTCTTCCCCTGGAGCCTCACCTGGGTAAGTGAAGAGCGTCTCGCCATCCGGTTGGTTCAGGTGACCCATGAGGCCCCCGTCTACGGCCTGCCGCTCGGCGAAGAAGCAATCCCCGCCACTGGCCTGACGCTCAAGCCCGTCGGTGACCTCTATCCGCTCCAGTTGGCCGATGAGCCCGCCGCACCAGGCCCTGAAACCGCCTTCGTGCCAGGACCCTTTGTGCACGGCTCCAGCCTGCCGCCCCACTACCCCCGGCAGGGAGCCTGTCTCGGCATTCCCCCCCAGACCGCTCCCCTGGATGTGTTGCCGCTGCCGATCTATGCCCGCAACGGCAAGGCATTCGGCCGCCATGGCATGGCAGCTGCCATGCCGACCGATGCCGATGCACCGCAACAGCCCACCTTTGACAGTGGCACGCCAGAAACCATCTGGCATCGGCTCTATTTGGAGGCGGCGATTCCAGCCACCACCGGAATCGAGGTGCTGCTGGCGGCAACGGACGATCTGAACCCACCGAACGACTGGCATGGGCACCGCTTCGGCGAACGCTTCCAACCGGGAGATGGCCAGGTGCCCTGTGGTGTCTGGCTGCCGATGGCCTCGGAGGTGCCCTTTCATCAGGGAGTCCTGCGCTGCCCTGCACAGCGCCATCGCAATGGCCTGTTCACGGCCCTGGTGCAACGGGCGGGTCTGAAGGTGCGAGCACTTCAGGGCCGCTATCTCTGGGTGCAGGTACAGCTGAGCGGCGATGGCCAGAGCACCCCAGCTCTGGGCGCTTTGCGGGTCTATGGCTCGCGGTTTTCCTATCGGGATCGCTACCTGCCGGAGCTATACCAAGAGACGGTGTTCGGTGGCGATCGCGATGTCCCCAGCGAAAGAAGCACCCCTGCCGATTTCCTGGAACGTTTTCTTGCCAACTGCGAAGGGATCCTCACGCCGCTGGAAGACCGCATTGCCCACAGCTATCTGCTCACCAACCCCCGCAGTACCCCGCCAGAAGCTCTCGAATGGCTAGGCAGCTGGATCGGCGTGACGTTTGATCCGGCCTACCCGACCGATCGACGGCGCCAGTTGCTGCAGCGCGCGCCAGAGCTTTATCGCCGCCGAGGTACCAGGGAAGGGCTCGAGCTGGCCCTCGATATCGCCACGGCAGGCCGTGTCACAGGCGGCGAAATCATCGTGCTGGAAGACTTTCGGCTGCGAAAGACCTTCGCCACGATTCTCGGTGCCGACCTGGCCGATCAGGAAGATCCGTTGCTGGCGGGCTTGAGCGTGAGTGGCAATTCCTTTGTGGGCGACACCTTGATCCTGGGCGCTGAAACGGAACAGGAATTTCTGGCATTGTTCCCTGCCGAAATCGCCCGGGACAGCAGCGAAACGGAAGCGGTCGCCGCCTTCTTCGACCAATTGGCCTACCGAGCCACCGTCTATGTCCACGACCAGGTGGAGCCCCAAGACCTGGGACTAATTCGGCGCATCGTCGAGCTGGAAACGCCGGCCCATGTGGAGACCCGTGTCGTCAAGGCCTCCTATCCCCTCCTGGTGGGCGTCGCCAGTCTGGTCGGCATAGATACCTATCTGACGGCCAAGTCAGGTCCTCAGGCGGCCCGAGTCGACCTCAGTCCGCTCGGACGGGATTTCGTCCTATCTCCCGCCAGCCTGGACCCGCGGCTGGGCCGTGCCAGCAGCGACTGGCCCGTGCTCGAACCACCCCAAGCTCGGCTCACGGGTCCAGCGACCGTTGAACAGGGCGATTCATTCGAACTGGACGCCCGGCCCTCCCGGGCCAGCCCGGGACGGAGGTTGACCCGCTACCGCTGGCAGCGACTCGACTAGGCCTCGCCACCCCCATTCCCCCGCTCCCCCGTAACTGTCATGGCTGAATTCAAACTCAACACCCCGATCGAAACGAGCGATCCCACCATTGAGGTCACCATCAGCACCACTGACCCGTTGCCGATAGGGCCGTTGCGCTTCCAGCTGGTGGTGTTCGACGAGCAGAACAACCCTTCAAAACCAGCCTTCCTTGAGGTCACCATCCGCGATACTCAGAACCCCACCGCCGTGCTGGATGGCCCCCGGGAAGGGGTGGAATTGGGCCAGAGCTTTTCCCTCTCCGGGGCACGTTCCAGCGATGTGGATCCAGGCAAGATTGTTCGTTACGAATGGACGATGGTGCCCATTCCCGAGCGGCCAGCATTCGACACGATTCGTCCACCAATCGGAACATTTAATCCGTTACGACCCCCGATCGGGCCGCAGTAGGCAGGAACCATGGCAGCGTTCCAGCCGAATGAAACGATCAGCACCGATCGACCTTCAGTGGTTGTCGATGCGGGCCTTCAGCCGGGTCGGTACCGCTTTCGCCTGGTGGTGATTGATGCGGCTGGCAACGCAAGCCTGCCCAGCGAACAGATCATCACGATTCTCGCGCCACGAGCTCTGGGGCCCGTGGCTGCACCACCACCACCACTACCACCGCCCTCCAAACCAGCTCAGGATCGGAGTCCACCGTGGTGGCTGCGCTGGCGACGCTGAACGAGCCAACCCAACTGCTCCTTGGCTACTCCAACCCGCCATTCAGCAGATCGCGAACTCCATTCCTTCCATACCTGAGGACAGCCATGAGCCCCCCCTCTCCATTCCATGAGGAACAGCCCGATCAGATAGCCAGCCAACCCCGTGGGGATGGCGGGCTCAGTGATGCCGTTGCCCTGCGCCCCGATCGACCGAACTACGCCACCGGGATGCTGCTTGATGCCGAGGACTTCAGGGCCGAGCAGTTGTATCACCGCTCACGCCTCGCCGAAGCCCTCTTCTACCTGGGCGGCAACGGCACCTTGGCGGGCCTGCGAGTGGAATGGCAGGAACCAGCCGCCAACGTGGCTCCAGGGCCCGAGCAGGAAGGGGAAGTGAAGGTGCATCCCGGTCTGGCGCTGGATCGCTTTGGCCGAATGATTGAGGTCAGGAACCCGGCCTGCCTGCGGTTGCAACCTTGGCTGGCGGGTTTGACCAAACCCATCCTGCATGGAGCTCCATATAACGGCCTCGTTGCCGATGTCTTCATCCGGTTCGTGGCCGCTCCCAGGGCCTATACGCCGGCCTACGCAGCGGGCCCCTACGACGCGACCGATGCCATCACGGCAGCGCGAATTCGCGACAGCTACCGGTTGGAACTGCTGCAGCGCACTGAAGTAAGGCAGCTGGAGGCAAATCTTCCCCAGGATCGCTGGGCTGACCTTGGCGCGATCGCCGACTTAGATGAGCGTCGATTGGAGCTGCAGGAGCGAATTCTCAGTGGCTGGAAGGGCGGCACAGACCAGTGGAACAGCCGTGGTCCGGTGCCGCTGCCAGAACATGTCGAAGCACAGGACCCAACCGCCCTGTTTTTGGCACGACTGATAATCCCAGCTACGATAAGTGCAGACAATCGAGTGATCCGCAAGGGTGATGTTTCGGTACGCAACGATCTTCGCCATTTTGTTTACAGCACAGCAGCCCTGGCCGCCTGGTCTGGCATGCATACCAATCCCGCTTGAGTAGGAGGTTTCCCCATGCTGAACACCCGTTCAAAATCGGCCCGCGAAGCAATTGATCTTGTTGAGCAGGATCGTCTGAAGAAAGTTGGAGCCCTGATTGGCGATTCCCGCCGAAATCGACCCAATTATTTCGACGGGCGTTTTTTAAAAGCCTCCGATCTCACGGCCGATCAAACCTATTTCCTGAGCCGCCAGGCAGATCTGGCCAGGTCCAGTGGTTTTGGGGTTATTGAAGGCTTGATGGTAACCGACATCGCCAATGCCGACGCCAGTTTAATTGATATTAATCGATCATCAATCGTCCGTATTACTGCCGGCTACGGGCTGACACCCAGTGGCGAATTGGTGGCCATTCCTGCCGATCTGGATGTAAACCTGGCTGATTTGGCCTCGGTGCAACGGCTCAACGCAGCCTTTGGCCTTGCTGCAATCCCTACTGAGCCACTGCGCACCGCAACCGGTCTGTTTGTGCTGGGGTTACGGCCAGTTGAATACACGGAAGACCCCATTGCCAGCTATCCCACTTCACCCGGCGGCGAGCGCAAGGTTCAAGATGGCATGATTCGTGAGGCCACCGTCGTCACCCTGATTCCCTACGCGGATATTGGCGATGGCAGCGATGAGCAAGGGCGCAGTCAGGCGGCTCGCGCCATCTTTTTGGCTGAATCAAGCCAGGCCTCCCTGGCCAACGTTCTGCCAATCGCCATGGTTGCCCTGAGTCGCGGGGTGGTGCAATGGGTGGATACCTGGCTGGTGAGGCGGGAACTCGGCGGCGACTCCCGCCAAATTCTGGCGATGGGTGGCGTCTCTCGCGCCCTCAGGGAAGCCCATGCCCAGCAGTATGCCGAACACCTCAAGGTGATACTTGATCAGCGTGCGGCCAGCAATCGCGGTCTGAGTTTCAGCGCTGCCGAGTATTTCTCGATCTTGCCTCCGGTTGGACCGTTTCCAGCGGCTGCGATCCAAATCATTCCATCCAGCTACAGCATTGATCCCAATACCCCTAACCAGTTCACGCAGATTTTCTTTCCCCCTGAGATCGAGGTTGATCTGTCGATCATTCCCGAAGATGAACTGGCCGCTGTGGTCGAAGACAGCCTGTTGTTGCCACCGATTGACCTGACGCTCACCGCTGAGGCGCGCGATTCGATTGCGGTCCTGGTCCTGATTCCGGTACCGCGCCAGCGCATTCAAGAACTGAACAACACATTGCGCCTGCCGGATCAACCCCAGCTACCGCCATTACAGCGTCAGCTATTGCCAGCCGCAGCTGGTCAACTGGCCAAGCGCCTACCTATTGAAGTTTTGCAGGGGATCCGGCGACCCAGGCCCATGACCCTGGCTCTCAATCCCCAAAGCTCAATTGATAAAGCCTGGCAAGCTGAGTTAAACAAAGGCCTGCAATTTTGGTTTGTACGGAGACGTAACTTTGCTTACCGTAGTGATTTTGTTCGTTTGCAGGAGGTGAAATCATGAACGCCTCACCAATCCAAAGGCCAATCGCCGGCGAACAGCTCCTGGCCGTGGTGCCAGAGTTCAACTCCAACAAGGATGGCTGGAACAAGCGGCTCAATCTGTTCAGCGGTAGATCCCTCAGTGATCTGGCACTTCAAGCGGAGCAGAACAACCGCAGCGGCCACCTGGCCCTGCTTGGTCAGCTGCGCACAGCCGGGGTCATTTCCGGCTTGCAAGTTATGGAAGCACCAAATATAGACAACAAGCTGGGTATCCAGATTGCCACTGGCCAAGGAATCTGCGCCAGTGGGGAGGATGTCTGGGTACCAACTCCCCTCACGGTTTCACTGAGTGGATTGCCGGTTTTCTTTAACCAAGACCCGTACTCCTCTCTGGACGCCTTTCATGACAGTGGCAGGCAGCCAACTCTTCGCACTTTCATTTTGGTATTGCAGCCAATCGTGCTGCTGAATACTGGTTCAGCCGATCCCAATCGCTGTACGGATTGGGACGATAGTTCACGTGCTTTTGAGAATGAGCAGCGCAGCGACGGGGTTCGGGTGGCGCTCTATGCCTGGGACAGCGGCCTGGAATCGGAAGTTGAACAGTCGCGCTGGCGAAATCAACTGGCCAACGCAATCTTCACGCAAGAACTCCGCGGCGAACCCAAACACCCCAGCCCAGAACAACCAGATCCCCAACCCTGGAAACGTCAGGGTCTGCCGATCGCCCTGATCGCGCTCACAACAGATCGCCAGGAGATTGATTTTATCGACGGATTTGCCGTGGTCCGCACCGGGGGGCGGCCTCGGCCAGTGACCCCTGTTGTAACCAACTCAGGTGATCCCCTGCTCTGGCAGGCGCGGCTGCAGCAGTTCGCCGAGCAGCTCGCCGAGATGGAGCCCCAGGGCAAGACCCTGGCGGAGCAACAGAAATGGATCCAAACCGAGGTGGCTCCGCGCTTCCGATTCCTGCCCCCAGTTGGACTGTTACCAGCAGCGGCTCTCGACCCGCAGGCCCCCCGGGAGAGCCAGAACTACTTCTTCCCGGCCACCTATGCCTGGCAGGTGGCACCAATTCCAATGGAGCAACTGGAATTGGTACTGAAGGATTCAGCTTCCCTGGCACCATTTGATCTTGATCAGGCCGATCAGGTACAGGTCTGGGTGCCCGTACCCCAGGCCTGGTTTGAGCCCGATCTGCTGCTGGTTGAGGAACCAAATCAACTGTTTCAACAACGCATTGTTGAGTTCCAGAACCGCCGGGCTGAATGGCTGGCGCGCCGGGCTTGGTTACGGCAGAGGGCCGTGGCGATCGCCAAGAGCGTGAGCGGGCAAGCCCTGAGCTTTCCAGAGCCGGATCCGAATCAACTGGAGCAGCCGGAGGAAGGCACAGCCCCACCTTTGGATCCACCCGAGCTGGATTACCAAACGGAATTACGTAATGGAGTGCGGGTCGTGCTGCCGATCCAAACGTTGCTTCAAACCCTGTTGAGCCAGACTCCGATCGACAATGATGCCGTAACGGTTTCAAATTGGGCTGCAACAACAGCGATCCCTACACCATTGAGCAACAAAGTCAGCTATAATCCTCAGACACAGCTGATTACGGTTAAAGGAGTTTTATCGGTTGAGGAGAGAGATCAGTTAATCAATTTGTCCCCCAACGACCGTACTGCGATTGAGGATGTTTACAACCGCTCTAAGGACAACACCGACCTGATTATTCTCGAAAAGAAAGGCCTGCAGGAGTTCATCAACTTTTTAGAAAGTAAGGTGGCCCAAGCCGACGATACGGTGGAATTCGGCTTTCTCCAGTCACGCACCAGCATGTATAGGGTTCGCCAACAGGTCCTGGGCCAAGAGGATGCGAGTCGCCTGGCCACATCCTCCACCCTGGCGGATATTGCCACGCGGGAATCCGCCTATGCCACCCAGAAAGATCTCAGCGCCTACTTCCTGGCGGCCAAAGCACGGCAGGTGGCTACACCTGACCCAGCCCCAGCCCCGGCTACTCGCGCTGTGGCAGGAATAGCAGCAGAAGTAGAAGCAGCAGCTACTGCTGCTTCTACTTCTGCTGCTGCTGCTGATAGCGAAGCGTTCCTGTTGCGCGATCGGGCAGTGGGCCTGCAAAACTTGAGAACTGCTCCCTCCGGGTTTACAATTGGAAATGCCGCAACCGCCATACCCCGTTTCGATATCGGCAAGGTCAGCGGCACTTCGCTCCAGTTTGGCAGCGACATTGAGACAACCATACAGAACGACCTGCTGGCCCAACCCCAGGGGATTGAGCTTCAGCCATCCGTAAACGATAATCTTAAAACCAGCCGTTTGTTCGAATCTCCGTTTACAAATATAGACGTGATCGAACAATCGCCAATCATTGGCCGCAGTCCTGTCAGCATAATTGTCGGCGAACGCTTAAAGCAGCCTGCGGCTGTCGAAACTCGAGACTTCAGTCTGGCTGGCCGGCAAAACGTTGTCGAAAATCTAGCTCAACTGGGGATCTTCAAGGATCTACCAGTGCCGGGAGTCAAGCTCAACTTTGGTCAGGTGAAGCCCGGCACACTTCCCCTAGAGCCCAGCGATGAAAAACCGCTGCCCAAAAATGCCGATGAAGTTGAATATTTTTCTCGGGCCGTGCACGCCCTTGATCTAACCGTGGCTGCCCTGCGACTTGGCGAGGGTCGCGTCCAGGCCTATCGAGGTGCCATCGCCCTCTGCCGCACGACGATGGCTGAATTACTGGCTCTCCAGAGCCAAATCAACCAGCGGTTGCGGGTGGTCGAAACCGAGCTGGCCGAAGCCCGCCAGGACGTCTCCGTAGCCAAGGCCCTGCTGGCAGAAGAAATGGCCCGGGTGGGGCGCGTAAACAAACGCCGTCAACGCATCCTCAGTGAGCACGTCACCTTCCTGGCCTACCAGCGTCCCCGCTCAGTCAATCTTCTGCTCACCCCCCCCTGGCGCAGCCTCGATCCCGGATTCGTTGCCGACCCATTACCTCCCTGCCTCAACGACAGCCACACGATTCCGCGGGAGCTGCGGGCGATGACCGACCTGCTGCGGGAGGCTCCCCTGAGCTGGTTTAGGTCACTGCCCCAGAGTCTCGACCGCATCGACCGGGTCGACAGCCTGGTGCGCCTGTTTGACAGCGCCAGGCAACGAATCAACCCAGCTGTTGGTTCCGCAGTCGATATAGCCACAATCACCACTGGCAGCACCCAGATCAGTCAGACGATCCGTGGCATCTATGGCCAAAGCCTGCAGGTGGTTCAACAGCATCGCCGGCTGATCGAGCGCCTTGATCTTAATGCGATTGCGGCCCAGAGCTGGCGGCAATCCAGGCAAGAGGCGGAGAAGATCCTGACTCTCGGCGATCTGCTGGATGGCAACCATCGCCGCCCCGAGTTGAGCAATCAGGCTGCAACCATGCTGGAACAGCTATCCCGGGTGGCCACCTGTCTCCATGCACGCTTCGCGGAGGTGAAACCTGTCCTGCGGTTGGATTGGGCCGAGCGGCTCAGCCAGTTCGATGAACCGGTGAATCTCCGCGTCCTCAGCAACCTGCCCCGTTGGGGAGAGATCGAGACTCAAGATCGCCGAGAGCTGCAATCCCTGGTGGATTGGCTCTTCCAACAGTTCAGTTCCAACCAGGCGGAAGCGATTGACTTTGGCAGCGATCTGGTTCGGCTTAGCTTGTTGTTGGCCTGCCACGCACCGGTTAACCAAATAATCAGCGGCCGGGTGCTGAAACCCACGACTGTGCAGCCAGATTGCAGGCTGCAGATCAGCATGGATCCGCTGCAGGTGCGGATCGGCATGTCCGTTCTCGTGTATTCAAATTCGAATACGGTTGTGGCGCGCGGCGTTGTCGATGACCTGAACGGGGGGCTGGCCACTGCCAAAATCACCCAGACGACCCAAGTCAACCTCGCCCTCAGCGAAACAACCCGCGTCCAGTTCTTGCGTCAATCCCCGTTCTGAAGCTGCCAGAGCAGCTGAAACATCCGAGTCGCCGTTCACTTTGATTATTCGTGATTATTTGATTATTCGTGATGATTCGTTCTTGAACAGCAACCATTCCGTGACCTGATTCCCTTACCTGGTTCCAGCCATGCGCCGAGTTCGCACCGTCCACCTGAGCGCCCCCAACGATGGCCTGCTGCGGCGGGGCGAACTACTGCTGGAAGATGCGCTGCATACGGCTGCGCTGCCAGCAGCCGACGGGGGTTGGCTTTGGCTGGTGCGATCGCTTTCGGTGGGGCGGATCGACCCCAGGGGCAGCTCCGCCAGCTTGGCCTTGACGATCGAACGACAGCTGGCTCAGTTGGGGGCGCTCGCCCTGCACGGCAGCGACCCCGGCGCCGAAACCGCGCCGGTCGTCTACTTCCGCACAAGCCTTGAAGCCTCCATCCTGCTTGCCCTGAGGCTTTGCCGGGGGGAACCGATCCAGGGCTGGTTCTGGTCGGTGGCTGTGCCCGCCTGGCAACCCGGAACCCCACCGCAGCAGGCACTGCGGCAGATCCTGCGAAGCACTTTCATGCTGCCGGGGGGCGTGGCCGCCGTTGCCCAGTTCTTGCAGGCCCTGGTGTTGGCCCAGGCAAGCCCGTACCTCATGGCCAGCTTGAGCCCCCAGGATGGGCAACCGCTATTGCAGGCCTGTGGCTGGGCAGCGGCGGCTGCCGGCCCGGCCAGCGGCGGCATTTCAACCGAGCTGCCGGCCCCCTGGCCTTCGACGTTGCTGGAAGGGATCGGCCAATGGGGAGCGGAAGATGGGCGGACCCTCTGGTTGGTGGCCATGGCCCTGGTGGCCATAAACCCCAGCCGCCTGGCGGATCCGACGCTGCTGGATCAGGCCCACGCGGTGATCGGGCAGCTCCTGCCAGGCGGGCGGGCTGCTGCGGCCGCCGCTGCGGTGCGGGAGCCCCATAACCCCCCAATGCCGTGGCATGTCGAGGCTCCGCCCACTTGGGATTTGGCCCCGGGCCCGGCCGGGTCCACCTCCCGCCGCAAGCCTGAGCCGGATGAGGCACCAGGGACCCCAGCCCAGCGGCGCGGTGAGCCGCTGCCAGCAGCGCCAGCTCCCGCAGCCAGCCCATCAGAAGCCAGCCCCTCTGGGGTCAGCCCCTTGAACACAAATGGCGCT
>Ga0209087_1001673_pt1 | contig 12946 bp, 11 predicted proteins | sample S_130805_EF_Meta_FD_187321 | JGI IMG/M metagenome (GOLD analysis project Ga0209087, IMG submission 187321) | Freshwater microbial communities from Lake Simoncouche, Canada to study carbon cycling - S_130805_EF_MetaG (SPAdes) (version 2) | ecosystem: Environmental > Aquatic > Freshwater > Lake ...
TCACAAATGCTTCAAAACTTATCGACCGAATCAAATATATGGTTTATTGATGCGGAGTTAAAAATGGATAATCCATTTCTAATTCCGGAATTTTCTGAAAGTGAAGTCATTCTGATTGTTTCAAGTACCGCAGCATCCATCAAAAACGGCTACGGTCAATTGAAAAATATAGCAAATACCGTTGGACGCCGAAGAGTAGCTTTATTGGTTAATCATACTGAAGAGTCTCAAGCACAGTTAGTGTATAAAAACATCGCTACAGCAGCTAAAAACTATTTATCAATCCCTTTAAGTTATTTAGGCAATATTCCTGAGGATGACTATCTCATCAAATCATCGATGTTAGGAAAATCGATTATCGATGCATTTCCACTATCTAAGTCATCCCAAGCGTTTCGTTCAATTACTGAACTTCTGATTGATCAAAAATTACATCAGCATTTTGTAGCCAAATCGATTAACTCTCAACCGATTGTATTGGAGCACTAACATGTACGATGCTAAAGGACGTGCAGATCGTGATCTTGTTTTTAAAGAGCACATGCATCTCGTGAAAAAATTAGCCCATCAACTCAAGGCTAAGCTTCCTTCTAATGTGGAAGTTGACGACTTAATTCAAGCTGGAATGATTGGTCTATTAGATGCACTATCAAAATATGAAGAAACTGCTTTAGCTCAATTTGAGACCTATGCAGTTCAACGTATTCGTGGCGCGATGCTTGATCAACTTCGCGAAAGTGATTGGATGCCGCGGGGTATTCGCAAAAACATGCGTAAAGTAGAAATGGTTCTCAATGAACTTCAACAAGAATTAGCTAGGCCTCCAACTGAAACTGAAGCTGCAAAAAAGATGCAACTTTCGTTAACCGAATATCAACAAATTTTGACCGATGGTGCAGGTCACCAACTTATTTATTTTGATGATTTTCATGATAGTGACGGCGATAGTGCAGACCACTTCTTAGACCGCTTTTATTCCGATACATCTCAAGATCCCCTCCAAGCTTTAATTAATGTGGGCTTTAGAGCGGCGGTGATTAAATCCATCGACAACTTGCCTGAACGTGAAAAATTACTCATGGGTCTTTATTACGAACAAGAACTCAATTTAAAAGAAATTGGGGCTGTCATGGGTATTACAGAATCACGCGTTTCACAATTACATAGCCAGGCAATCGCAAGGATGCGTGGTATTTTGAGGGCCCAAAAGTGGACTGGGGTAGCTTAATTGGTTTATTGATTGCAATTATTGCAATCATCGCTAGTCATCTTTTAGAAGGTGGTTTAATCCAGTCATTGATTCAACCAACTGCATTTTTGGTGACGATTGGTGGTACTGCAGGGGCAGTAATTCTTCAATTTGGTATGCCACGAGTGATTCGCTCTATGCGTCTGATCAAAAGGGCTTTTACACCTGATCAAGATTTTTGCGATGACTTGTTGGCTTCCATTGACCTTTGGGCAAGTACCGCTCAAACAGAGGGACTTCATAAACTAGATAAACATTTAGATGAAACTGCCGAGCCTTTTATGTCTCGTGGTCTCGTACTTCTAGCCGACTTTAAATCCAGATCGCAAATTTTAGAAATTCTAAAAATGGATATTATGAGTTATGAAAGAGCGAGCAAGCTAGCGATTAAGGTTTGGGAAGCGGCTGGCGGTTATGCGCCTACCATCGGAGTTTTAGGTGCCGTCATGGGACTTATCCGAGTCATGAGTCATTTAAATGAGCCAGAACTACTAGGTAGTGGTATTGCTATCGCGTTCGTTTCAACGCTCTACGGTGTTGGCTTATCCAATTTGGTATTTTTGCCAATTGCGAATAAATTAAAATATTCCTTACAGCATGAAATCTTAAAACGCGAAATGATTGCGGAAGCACTTTATCTTATTACTTTGGGCGAGCACCCTTCTATTATCAAAGAGCACATCAAGAGCCATTGGTATTCGGATGAAGAATAATCTGCTAAGAAAATCGAATCCCATTGATGATGAGGATGATGATGCGAACCGTTGGCTTCTTCCATACGCTGACTTCATCACTCTGTTACTTGCCGTATTTGTGGTGATGTACTCCGTATCCAATGTGGAAGAATCTAAATTTAAATCTCTTTCAGAGTCTTTAAGTATTGCTTTAAATGTGAAAAATACTGAATCGAAAAATAATAATTTTATCTCTGATAAAACCAATTCTATGATTGAGCAGATTCATACAAGAGAATCTCAAATCGCCGAGATTAACCATGCTTTACAAAATGATTTAGCGCCATTAATTGCTCAAAATAAAATTAAGATTATTAAACTCAAAGATGGGATCAGTATTGTGATCAATGATAGCTTTTTGTTTAAATCGGGTCAGGCACAAATTGATCCGACTTTCGAAAAAGATCTTACTCAAATCTCCGAAATCTTAAAAAAATATCCGAATCAAATTCAAGTCGAAGGCCATACAGACAATAATCGTATCCAAACTGGAATGTATCCATCGAACTGGGAACTCTCATCGGCCAGAGCGAGTAGTGTCGTAAGAGCATTTATTACAAATGGTGTTCAAGAAAGTCAACTAACCGCAATTGGCTACGCCGCGAACCAACCGATTGAATCAAATAATAGTGAAGAAGGACGCTACCGCAATCGCAGAGTCGCAATTAAGATCCTTGGGGGCACAAAAGAATCTCCATGATTTTTCTGTCAAGAGTTTCAATTTCAATTGGTTTAGCCAAGTAGCCGTTCATGCCGTTTTCTATACACAATGATGTGAATTTTTCTCCGATATTAGCCGACATCGCAATAATAGGAATATGTTGGTAGGCCTTATTGGATTTACGAATTTCCATCGTTGCTTCTATACCATTTAATTCAGGCATATTAATATCCATAAGAATCATGTCAAAGGTATCTTGTTCTAATGCTTTGAGAACCTCAATGCCGGTTTTAACAACACTGACATAATGCCCTAAATTTTGTAACATAATCGATACAATTTCTTGATTGAGCAAATTATCATCAGCAACTAAGACATTTAAGTTGTTTTCAAAAATAGATCCCTGTAACCGTGGTGATTGGTCTTTTATTTTCTTAGGTAAGATTTTTAAATTTTCTAAGATAGTTTTTTCCGCTTGTAAAATTAAAAATTGGGGCTCAATAGGAATTAGACATGTATGTTTAATTCCAGTAGAGATGACCTTAAAGCGAGCAACACTATCCGTTGAAGTATGTAAATAAATGATTCTTAAAGAAAGATCTAGATTTAACCAATTTTGAATATCGCTAAAATACTTCAAACCTTTGAATTCATCAATATTCTGATATATATAAATCAATTCAGGAATAACAGATTCACGCTTTTGAGTTAAAAAATATTTTCTAATCTGTAAAAATTTATCCGACATGAAGACGTGAGCCCCCTGTTGCTGTAATAAGTTTCTATATTGGATCGCTTCTTCATTATCCTGATCTGATAAGATCATAATATGCTTATCTGTCAGCACACTAAAACAAAAATCATCTTTTGTTTGATCATGGTATATCTTGAGGGGTATCTTAAAAAAGAAGTTTGTTCCTGATTCAGGCGCGCTATGAAACTCTAAAACACCTCCCATTAATGTAACGATTCTCTGAGAAATGTATAAGCCCAACCCACCCTCTGATGCGCTAATGAACTTATCTTTCTTGAGCCGACCAAATTTTTTAAATAACTCATTGCGCTCTTCTTTAGATAAGCCAACACCACTATCAATGACTTCAAACTTAATCCAAGGAGTTAAAGGATCATTCTGGTTTTTCTCTTCAGAGATAACTAATCTGACATATCCATCATGTGTAAACTTAATCGAATTTCCCAAAAGATTAATTAAAACTTGTCGAATGCGAAGTTCGTCTCCATAAAATGAAACACCATTCATGCTCTTGGGCAAATCATAATTAAATTCTAAATGCTTCACATCTGCTAACGGACCAAGTCCATCAATCAATTGATCTAATAATTGATTCATTAAAAAAACATCATTTACTATTTTGATGTCGTAAGTCTCCATCCTTGAAGCTGTCAAAGTCTGGTCGACCATCAAATTCATTAAATATCCTGATTGCTTAATAGCACTAGAATAATGATACTGCGCTGGATCCAAGTTTGACTTCAACAACAGATTTGCCATACCCAAAATGCCGTTTAATGGAGTTCTAAGTTCATGAGCTAAAGTATCAAAAAAATTACTTCGTTCAATTTGATTTTTTCTTAAGTTATTTTCTTCATTCTTTTGAAATTGAAGTTTCAAGCCTCTTGTAATTAAAAATGCCAATAAACCAGAAAATGAAAGTCCTAAAGATAATACAAAAAATGCAATTTTCACAGGATTTGCCAGAAATAAAATGCTAAGAATGACATTCACATTCGCATTATTGATATGAAAATCGGAATTAACTTGTAAGGGCTCATTTTTATACTTTTGAATATTAAAAACACGATTACTTCCTTCATCAGGTTCAATTTTGTAAACTTTGTCATCAATAGATATTTGATGGGAATAAAACTGATCCTTGGGGTCAAATGAAAAATCTATAAAGCTAAAAAAACTTCTATTGTGGTTGCCTACAGGGGGAGCGACATAAAATAGTTTTTTGACATCCAATGCCCTTACATGAACACCGTAGAGGGTAGATTGATAACCGTTTTTATACATTGCTTTAGAAATTAATAGTAATGGTATGGGGATATTATTCTTATCAAGAATCTCAACGTAATCAAAATAAGACAAGCCTTGTTCGTTATCAATTTTATGTAATTTTTCTTGAGTGATTTTTTTAACCAATTGCTCTACTTGGAAATGATGAATCGATTCCAATGGTTTTTCTTCATCAAGTTTCTCTATCAACGCAATTTGAGATGTTCTTTTTAATCCAGTGTATTGAATCCAATATTGACCAACCAAAGCATCTTCATCATCACTTAAACTATGATCGTTGAATTGTTTTACATTTTTAATGCCAAAACTTTCTCCAATTTTTGACAAGTAGAGCAATTGATTATTCTGATTAATCAATCTTTCGTGAACGATATTTGATTTCATCGTCACTACATATTTAGTTGTTGTACCAATACGTTCTGAAATAGTTTGAAAGGAAATTAACGCTAAGCTGGAAGAAATGAAAAAGCCTATTGTCATAACGATAAAAATAATCCATCTGAAATTACTTTTATATGACATGAGGCTCGGTTGCATTTTGAAAGAGTTTTAACTAAAAAGAGTTCTTGTGATATTGTAATCATTAATCTAGTAAATATTACCTAATAATTCTTACATGAACCTCATCGACGAAGAACAAATACGAAAATTACTTAGCTTTATGAGCCAAGAACAATTGGGAGTTATGTTTCAACGTTTTTTTGAACCAGTTAGCTCAGGTAAAAATGCGCTGATTGAAGCAATCGAGCAACACGATATTGAGACTGTTCTTAAACAATCACACTACATCAAGGGATCTTCTTCTTTTTTAGGCATGAAGACTATTTATGAAATTTGTAATCATATAGGGGAAATACTCAATAGCGATGCTCCACTAGACCTAACTGCAGTGAGCGTCCAATTTGAAAATGCTTGGATCAACTCACAACAAGAAAGTGAAGCTTTTCTTAAGAAGATATTGCCGGCAAAATAGTATTACGGCACTCGCCAAACCCAATCCGCACGGCATCTTCAGTTTGACAATACGCCCTCAGTATCACAGTGTCACCATCTTCTAAAAAGCTTCTTTTTTCACCATGATCAAGTTCAATTGGTTTTTTACCACCTTGGGATAACTCTAATAGCGATCCGGCTTGTTCAGGTTTTTCTCCGGACAAGGTCCCAGTCCCAAACAAATCTCCAGCACTCAAATTACAACCATTACTGGCATGGTGCGTAATTAATTGAGCGATTGTCCAATAGGCGGCCTCGGAAAACTCTGAATGAGCAATCTTTTGTGGTGGAATATGTTCTTTTTTCATTTGCTGAGTTAAAAACTCTACTTCTAAATGGATTTGTATCGCCCCCTGCTTACGATTACTCTCAGACTCTAGGTATGGCAGCGGTTGAGGGTCACCCTCTTTTCTGGTCCAAGAAGTTCTAAATGGCGCTAATGCCTGACGGGTTACCAACCAAGGAGAGATACTCGTGGCAAAGTTTTTTGCTAAAAATGGCCCAAGTGGTGCTGCTTCCCATCCCTGAATATCTCTCGCCGACCAGTCATTTAAAAGACACATACCAAAAAAATGATTCTCTGCATCATTCATGGATATAGGACGACCTTGTTGATTGGGTTGCCCAATGAAAACACCTAACTCTAACTCGTAATCTAACCTTCGAGTAGCCTGAAAATATGGTGGCTTCCCATCACTTGCGCGAGTTTGCCCTGTTGGTCTTATAACTCCTTTACCTGATGGAATAATGGATGAGGAACGTCCATGATATCCAACAGGTATCCACTGATAATTTGGGGCCAAAGGTTGATCAGGGCGCAACATCAAACCAACGTTTCTCGCATGATTAATTCCTGAATAAAAATCAGTGAAGTCAGGAACCCGACAGGGTATGAGCATCTCAACAGTGCTTTGTCCAATCAAGAATGACTCTAGTTGCAATTGATACGCACTATTTTTTTGGAGCAATTGAGTAATGAAGCTTCTACAAGCTTCTTGAACAGAATCAGATAATGCCATGAATGCATTCAAATGAGTAGCATCAAATGCTACAAAGGCTTCCTTTAAATGAACTGGTATTGAAATTTTCTCGGCAAGACCAGTTAAAGGCAAAATTTGATCCCCAATCGCAACCCCAATCATGGACTTATTTGAGGAATCTTCCAGCATACGAAAACACCCATAGGGTAAATTTTCAATTGGGAAGTCACAACCCTCTATATTTGCGCTCTGAACCCAGCTACCATTTGTTTTTTTTGGCATTTTTGTCTCTTGTATTTGTTATCAATTAATCTAGTTTAAATTGCAAGCTTGAAATTTCAGATCATCTTACTTATTCAATCTTCTTGGGTTTTATTATCCTGCTTTTCTGACCAAATAATTCCGCGCTCATACAACTGCGCAATCTGCTCGGCTGAAAGACCAATATCGCGCAGAACCTCTTCATTATCTTGCCCAATATTCGGGGCATTGCGCTGAATCTTTCCAGGTGCCCTAGATAGCTTGGGGACGATTCCGGGAACTAATAGCTCACTGCCATCTTCAACGACTTGAGAAATAATCATTTCTCTTGCTTTGAAATGAGGGTCATGAGCAATATCTGCAGCAGTATAAATTCTTCCAGCAGGTACCTTTGCTTTGTCTAATACCTGCAATACTTCATCCACTTGATGTAATTTAGTCCACTGTCCAATGACATCATCAATCACTTGGATATGCTTCACACGACCAGTATTGTCCGCATAGTCAGGATTATTTGCCATTTCGGGCTGGTCAATGGCATTCATGAGTCGCTTGAAGATACTGTCGCCATTACCAGCAATTAAGACATATCCCCCGTCTTTGCATATATATGCATTGGATGGAGCAATTCCTGGTAAAGCACTTCCTGCAGCTTGACGAACTTCACCAAAAGCACTGTACTCTGGAAGTAGGCTTTCCATACAATTAAATACTGCTTCGTACAAACCAACATCAATAATTTGTCCAAGGCCACTTTGCTGACGTTCATGTAATGCCAGCAAAATACCAATCACGCCGTGTAAAGCAGCTAGGGTGTCGCCAATACTTACGCCGACTCTTACAGGGACTCGTCCTGGCTCTGCAGTCAAATGACGCAGTCCACCCATCGCCTCAGCCACCACTCCAAATCCGGGACGGTCACGATACGGCCCTGTTTGCCCGTATCCGCTAATCCGCAGAATAATCAATCTTGGATTTATTTTTAATAAGTCCTGTGGATCAAGCCCCCACTCTTCGAGTGTTCCTGGACGAAAATTTTCAATCATGACATCGCACTCAGCAACCAAAGAACGAATAATTTCCTGGGCTTGCTCACTTTTTAAGTCTAATGAAATCGATTTTTTATTACGCGACTGAACTTGCCACCAGACCGAGGTGCCGTTTTTTAGTAAGCGCCATTTTCTTAGTGCATCGCCTGTAATAGGTGTCTCAACTTTAATGACCTCTGCACCAAAATCACCTAATGTTTTACCGGCAAATGGGCCAGCAATCAGTTGCCCCATCTCTAAAACTTTGATCCCTTTCAAGCAGCTCACAAAAACTCCTTTAATAATAAATATGCTTACACTGATTATGTAATAATAATTTACTTTTTCTTTAGTTCAACTGACGGGTATAAAAAATGATCATGAAACAATTATGGAGATCTACATTAGTTACTTTTGTTCTATTTATATGCAACCTGAATCAAGCCTTCGCTTTTCCTGATCGCCCAATCACTATGGTAGTTCCTAATCCTCCTGGAGGGGTTGTCGATACTTCAGCAAGATTAGTCAGCGACCCTTTAAGTAATATTTTGAAGCAAACTGTTATTGTTGAAAATAAGGGTGGTGCCAGTGGTAATATCGCCTACCAACAAGTAGCAAAGGGGGCAAAAGATGGTTACTCTATATTGGTTTCATATTCTGGTTACCACATTGCAAATCCAATTTTGCAAGACAAACTCCCTTGGGCTTTAAATGACTTAACTCCGCTTGGGTTAATTACTGTTGCAACGAATGTCATTACTGTTCATCCTTCCTTACCAGTCAGCAATCTCAAAGAACTGATCGCATACGCGAAAGCAAATCCTGGTAAGCTCAATTATGCCTCTCAAGGTAATGGTTCCGTCTCCCATATCGGTACCGAAATCTTTAAACAACAAACTGGTGTAGAGATGGTTCACGTCCCTTACAAAGGTTCTGGACCCGCGATCCTAGATGTTTTAGCAGGTCAAGTTCAAGTCTTTATTACTACGCCACCATCTGTGATTGGTCATATTCAAACAGGCAAACTGAAAGCACTTGCTGTTACAGGTAAATCACGTCATCCTTTAATGCCTTCAGTTCCAACCGTCGCTGAAGCTGGGCTTCCTGGATTTTCTCTTGAGACTTGGGTGGCTTTATATGTTGCAGCTGGAACTCCTCCTGCAGTAATTGATAAATTAAGTAGCAGCGTAAAAGCTAGCCTAGAAATTCCAGAAGTTAAGCAAAGGGCTGATGCTGCAGGTGTAGAACTTCGCTACCTTCCTCCAGCAGAGATGACCAAATTACTCAATCAAGAAATTACTTCTTGGTCCAAAGCGATCAAATCAGCCAATATCAAACTGGATTAACTCAGTAGCGGAAATCGATTGATTTACGCTACTTCCAGAACCCATAAAGTAGTGATCTCCTTTGCGCGAGCAAAATAAAGAGGATCACTATCGTCTCGAGTTTTTGGATGCTTTGCCTTGATATGTATTTGATGGGCAATTGTTAATCCTGCAGAGGCAATCCAATCAAGTAATTCCGGGCGAGTTCTTAAACCCAAATGTTCTGCCAAATCAGAAATAATGAGCCATGCTTGTCCTTGAGCATTTAAATGGCACTTTAATCCGTTTAAAAACTCTTTTAAAAATTGAGAGTTGGGATCATAAATAGCATGTTCAATGTGAGAACTAGGTGTAGCGGGTAACCAAGGGGGATTACAAACAATTAAATCCGCACGACCCAAGGGAAACAAATGCGTCTCAATCAGCTCGATGGAGCTTTGAAAGCCAAGAGCTGTGATGTTCTCTTTTGCGCAGGCAATCGCTCTTGGATCAAGGTCGGTGCCAATGACTTTAGGAATACCCCGCTTAGCTAAAAGAATCGCCAAGACTCCTGTTCCAGTGCCAATATCAAAGGCAATTTGATGTTGTTTAGGCAATTGAGCCTGCTTGACTATATCAAGATACTCTCCACGAATGGGTGAAAATACTCCAAAATGAGGAATGATATGTTCTTCAATCGCTGGTATAAAAACTTTTTTCTTGCGCCATTCATGTGCGCTAACAATGGCTAATAATTGTTTAAAAGGCATCACGATAGACTCTTGTAAAGGTCCCATAACTTCAAAACAGGCCTTGGATACATCTTGCCCCCGACGAAGCTCAATCACAAAATCTTTGGTTAATGCAATCAAAATACTTCCCATCACTTGAGCCTTAATACCTTGCTGTTGACGATGAAAGGCAAAAATTTCAGCCGGATCATCTAATTTTTTTTGTGACCCAACTCGAGGTGGTTTTTCTAATCTGCGAGCCATGGCGCGCAGTAACTCTCGCCCATTCTGAAAATCCCCGCTCCAAAGAAGTCCTACTCCTTGCCGCGCAAGTGCGATAGCTTTATTTGCCGCCATGGTGTCATCAATCACCATGATTTCTTTGGGCGGCGCTAAATCTGCCTCAGAATACCAAAGACTTTGTAAGTGATCACCATGGTGCTCCCAATGAATATGCGGGTAAGAAGTTGTCATTTAGCTTTTCTTGATTCAATCAACAGTTGGAAGACATTGGAAAGAAGAGCAAGCTCTTTATAAAAGTAGAGGAAATTCATTAGGGTATCTACTGCCCTTAGTGTATTTCATTTTCAAATTATGATAAATTGAATCAAAATAATAAGTTGGAGACAATATGAATCAATCTTGCTATGCCATGATTGTGACGAAACTTGGTGGTCCTGAAGTCATGACTTATTCCGCCATGGAAATGCCAGTTCCTAAAGATCATGAAGCGCTGATTGAACAAACCGCTATTGGTGTTAATTTTGTTGATATTTATTTACGAGCAGGTCAGTCTCATGCCCACAATCCTGAACCACCCTTTATCACTGGAGTGCATGGTGTTGGGATTGTCTTAGCGATTGGCAAAGAGGTGACTGAAGTAAAAGTAGGTGATCGCGTGACTTATACCAATGCTGGTGTAGGAACCTACTGCTCTCATGTGGCGGTTGCATCTGATCGATTGGTAATGGTTCCACCACTTGTTTCTGATGATCGATGTGCCGCTGGCTTTGTGCGCGCAATGACAGCTCAATACTTATTGAAACAAATGCGTCCTTTAGTCGCAGGTGATAAGGTATTAATCCATGCTGCAGCTGGAGGAACGGGGCAAGTCCTAGTTCAATGGGCTAAAAGACTCGGTCTTGAAGTTTTTGCCACAGCAGGTTCAGATGAAAAGATTGCCTTTGTAAAATCATTAGGTGCTAATCACGCCATCAATTACAAGACTCAAGATTTTGTAGCTGAAGTTTCAAAAATCACAATGGGTAAAGGTGTTAAGGTGGTTTTTGAGTCTGTGGGTAAAGATACATTTATGGGATCTTTAGAATGCCTTGAGCCTAAAGGACTGGCGATAAACTTTGGTACTGCCTCCGGGCAAGTAGAGAATTTTGCATTGCAAACCCTTCATGCCAAGTCGCTTTGGATCTGTCGACCTACTCTGAGAACTTACATCGCAGATAAAATTGATCTGCAATCCATGGCAAAAGAAGCTTTCGAAATTTTAGGCGACCCTACTTTTAGACTGGATATTGAAGATGTACTTCCTTTAAAAGAAGCGGTAAAAGCGCATACGATGATTGAAAGTCGAAGTACTAAAGGTGCTATCGTGCTCATTCCTTAAATCATGATTCATCTTTCCATTCCTATTAGCTCCATCTCAGATACTCTATTTTTCTATAGCGAGGTGCTGGGTTGTAAAGCATCCCGTATTGCTGAGGATCGAATTGATTTTGATTTTTTCGAACATCATTTAGTCGCCCAGTTATCGCCTGAAGAGGCGGCACATCAAAGTGTCTATATCGGCACTCTACCAAATCACTACCCTCTGAGACATTTTGGGATTGTAGTGAATTTGGAAAAATATCAAACTATCTTGCAGCGAATTCATGAACATCAGATTGAATTTGCAATGCCCCCACAAACGATTTTTCAAGGCACGCCAAGAGAACAAGATGTTTTTCTGGTATTTGATCCTTCTGGCAATGCTATCGAAATCAAAGGTATTCATCAACAACTAGCGGTATTTTCTAAAGAGTGAGGGTTGAATTTATGTCGTATCAAATAACTAGTTCTAAAAGATCTCTTCTTAAAACGTTGCTGTATGTTTTTTTGTCTGGACTGCCCCTACTGTCATTTGCACAATATCCAGAAAAACCGATTCGAATGATTGTTGGCTATTCTCCAGGTGGGGCTGCAGATAATCTGATTCGACCTTTAGCAGATCGTTTAACAAGAATTTTAGGGCAATCCATTGTGATGGAGTATCACCCTGGAGCAGGTGGTGCTATTGCTGCTGATATCTTAGCGAAGGCTCCTGCTGATGGTTATACGCTTCATATTACTGATTCAGGTCCGATGACTATCGTACCCCGTATGAAAAAAACGGCATATAACCCCTTAACTGATTTCAGTCCCTTAGCGATGGTTGGTTCGGGAGGGGTGATATTAGTTACTCCAGCAAATTCACCTGCTACTAATGTCAAAAAATTAATCGAACTCATGAGAGATAAACCAGGCTCTTGGAGTTATGGCACATCAGGTATCGGCGGGGTTGGTCATCTTGCTGCTGAGCAATTTCAAATTGTGACAAATACGAAGTTGACTCATGTTCCTTATAAGGGGGGTGCCCCTGCGATTGTTGAACTCATCGGTGGTCATGTACCTCTTTTATTTTCATCCTTAGGCGCAGCATCTGCACATATTCAAGCTGGTCGTATTAAAGCTTTAGCAGTAACTTCGCCTAAGCGAAGCTCCATGTTCCCAGATGTACCAACTTTAGCTGAGTCAGGTTACCCGAATTTTGATGCTAGTATTTGGTTTGGAGTAGTTGGACCGGCCAAATTACCTCAGCCTGTTCTAGATAAGTTAGTTCCCGCATTCAATGCCGCGCTTCAAGAACAGTCCGTTCAAGATGCTATTCGTAAAGAAGGATATGACTTAATTTCGATGACCCCAGCCCAAATG
>Ga0209087_1001674_pt1 | contig 12942 bp, 13 predicted proteins | sample S_130805_EF_Meta_FD_187321 | JGI IMG/M metagenome (GOLD analysis project Ga0209087, IMG submission 187321) | Freshwater microbial communities from Lake Simoncouche, Canada to study carbon cycling - S_130805_EF_MetaG (SPAdes) (version 2) | ecosystem: Environmental > Aquatic > Freshwater > Lake ...
GGGCCGCCGTGGCCTGCAGGCAACGTTCCAGCACATGCTGGAGCATCGGTTTGCCACCGATTTCAGCGACCAACTTGCGCGGCAGGCGGCTGGAGTTCAACCGGGCTGGTATGGCGAGAATGACCGTGACGTCTTGATTCATTCGAGGGCTTGAATCAGCTTGAGAGACCCGGGTAAACCCAGCCTTTCTATATTAAGGTATTGTTGTAATGATAGGCATGGGCGTGGTACATGGCTGGATAAATGCATGCTGTTGTTCTGTGGGGGGCGCTAATTGGTTTGAAAATGCTCAACAATGCTAAATCCAACTCCCTGGAGGCAACTGCTCTATGGGCTTACCAGCATGTTAGGGATTGCCGGCGGCGAAAGCCTCCCCTCCTTTCTGGCCAGGCTGTTTCCGCTTCAACTGGTGGGCCTGCTCTGGGTGGTGCGCAGGTGATCACATCGGGAGGGCGGCGCAGGCGGCCTGGCTAGGTAGTCCCAGGAAATCGTGATACATTAGAAAGTGTTCTGATGCGGCGAGGGACTTCGGGGCTTGGCCTGCAGAATTGAACCTAGGGAGAGTTGTCTCTGTCTTTCTCCGCGAATGCGCTTTTATTCACCCCACTCTCCCTTTAATGGACGACCGGGTCATTAGGCTCCGAGCCGGCATCGAACCCACGATGCGCGGCCTTGAATACGGACCTTCCTATTCACCCCTCTTCCCCAAGTCGGAAGGCTGGAATGTGATCATTGTTGATCATGCTAGCCAGGCCGATCTGATTCAAAAATATGCACAATGGGGGGTTGCTACTGAGAAAATTGAACCCGTAGACGTTGTTCTCACGGAGGAAGCGCCGATAGAATTGCAGCTCGCTCACGAGATTGGGAATCTGGACTATATCATTGCTTCTCATGTCTTTGAGCATCTACCCAATCCGATTTCTTTTCTGCGCACGACGCATCAGTTCCTCCGCCCTGGCGGACTGCTGCGATTGGCTGTTCCGGACAAGCGCTTCTGCTTTGATCTGCTCAAGCCACTGAGCACGGCAGGCGAGATGATCCAGGCCCACTTCGAAAATCGTCGCAAGCACACGCTCGGCCAGTATTTTGATGCGCTCTCGCTGCATGCACTCAAGGCGGGCCAGGGAGCCTTCCCGGCAGCCTCGGGAACCGAAGAGGTGAATCTTCAGCACGACCCCGAACAGGCTTACCAACTGGCCTTCAGCAGTTTTTCCGTGCCCCACTACGTGGATATCCACGCCTGGACCTTTACGCCTTCGAGCTTTTCGGCAATCATGCGATTGCTTTGTGCTAGCGGCCTTCTTGATCTCACCGTGGATTCGATCACGTCGGACGGCATGTATGAATTCTTCGTCACTCTCCGCAAGCCAGCACCGGGGATAACGATTGAGATGGATGCCTCCGCCAAGGAGAAGGTATGCACCGATCTGATCGGCGCTCTCGATGAGGAACGGCTCATTCGTTTCCCCTAGGCGCTCCTCTACAGCGAGCGCCAGGCATGTCAACGCCAAGTGTATTGGTGATCACCAGCCGCATTCATGGTCGTATGGAATCATTTAATGTAGTTTAGAAGGGTTATCAGGGGTCTCCATGACCCTCATGCGGCCTCATCCATTCCCACCAAAACCACCCGATCCAGTCGCAAGCATGGTCGCCTTGAGCAGCAGCGGTAGCAAAGAAAGCAATCCCGCAATCCGAGCGCGAGTTTTTTCTATCTCCGCATTCGATTCTCCGTGGTATCTAGATGCCAATGGTCTTAGCAACATCCCGCTCAATAAAGCATGGTCGCACTACCGCTCATTCGGTCAAGCGCAAGGCCTCCAGGCACGTTATGACATTAGTGAATTAGCATTGAGCTTGATTGAGGAGGAGTTTAACGCATCGCTCACAGAAAACTTTCGCAGCGTACTGAAGAAAAGCGGCTTCGAGCCTGTTTATTTTTATCCAGAGAATTTGCCCCAGAAACAGGGTGCAAAACCTTCAACGATCGACCCATTTTATCAATTTGCCGATATTTTTAGGCGTGAGTTGCGCCATCAGAATTCTTACGGTGCTGCATTGAATCTGAGGGCTCTTCTTGCCACACCAGAGACGGCAGCACCCAGTACAAATCAAGCACTTTGCCAGCTTCTTGAATCCATTCTTTATCCAGACTACGCCTTGATTGCAAAGCGAAGCGAACGCTTCGAAAAGCGAAAGCCTGCCAGCTTTGCAAATCTCACACCCGAAGAAATTAATGGTGTCGAAAGGTGCTTTGACAAAGATTATTATTGTGGCGTTTATGCGGATATCCGGATGGCAGGTGTTAATCCATTCGGTCACTTTCTTAGTCAGGGTCGATTGGAGGGTCGCCATGGATCCCCAATCTTTGATCCTGTTTACTATCTCAGTGAAAACCAGGATGTTGAAGCGGCTGGCGTTGATCCATTTGTTCATTACATTATGCATGGATGGCGGGAGCGAAGAAATCCAAGTGAGGCCTTCCCTCATCAATGGTTGAATCAGGTCTTTCCCGAGGCCAACAAAGATCCCAATGGCTTTTGCGGCCACATCGTGCAGGGTGTTAGCGGCGAACAAAAGCTACAGATTCTGCACACAAACTTTAATAATCGCAAAAATCCTGACTTCCGCCCTAAGCCAAAGTCGATTATCGCCCTTCACCAAGACGAGACTCGAATCTTTGCCTTCTATCTCACCCAGTATCATCCGATCAAACAAAATGATGATGCTTGGGGCAAAGGCTTTACCGAATGGCGAAATGTAACCAAGGCTTTTCCCCGCTATTTCGGCCATTACCAACCAAAGCTACCTGCAGACTCCACGCTTTACGACCTTAGATTGCGGGAGAATATTATCGATCATGTAGAACTTGCCAAGGCGGCAGGCGTTAGCGGATTCTGTTTCTACTTCTATTGGTTTAGTGGCGAGAGGATACTTGAAACCCCATTGGATTCGTTTTTAAATGCAAAAGAGGAAGCAGATTACCCGTTCTGTATTCTCTGGGCCAACGAGAATTGGACTCGCAAATGGGATGGCAAGGCAAAGGACGTTATCATCGGTCAGAAGTACAATGACTCTGATGCTCTTCAGTTTATCCAGGATGTAGAGCCAATTCTACTTGATTCTCGCTATGAGCGTACGAATGGCCGTCCAATACTTATCGTTTATCGGCCCGATGACCTTCCAGATTGTGGTCTGTGGGTTAAGACCTGGCGAGAATACTGGCATGCTCAAGGCCATGGCGAACTCCATCTTGTCTGCGTGCAGTTTCTGCCCGATACCGATCCCAGCCACTATGGCTTTGATGCCATGCTTCAATTCCCACCAAATGGATTTCCCAACCACGGAACCCATCAAAAGATTGCACGCTACACACGCAGCTTCTCGGGATCTTTATATAGCTACGATGAGATGCAGTGGCGGGCGATGGCACAGCAGTATGAGTATCCAATCTACAGAACAAGTGTGCCATCCTGGGACAATGAAAGTCGCAGACCCTTGCAGGGCGACACTTTTGTAGGTTCCACTCCCGAAAAATTCCGAGACTGGACTGCTAGCAACTTGCTGAATGCAAGGCATGATAATGATGCTGGTCTTTCGTTTATCAATGCTTGGAATGAGTGGGCAGAGTCCGCCTGCCTTGAACCCGACAGCCGCTATGGCTATGCCCATCTCGAAGCTGTTGCCGATGCGCGTGCCATTGCCAATGTTCAGAAAGAGGTGGAGACGTGGACAGCCTGCCATAGCAGTGCGATTATTATTCACGCCTTCTACCTTGATAGCATTGAGACCATTAGTCGCCGCTTAAAACTATACCAAGATAGCTGCGATATATATTTTACTATGCCACCCCTCTGCTGTCATGAAAAAATAGATACTATTCGCCAGGCTTTCCCGTGCGCCCGCTTCTTCATATCTCCTAATCGCGGGAGAGATGTATTGCCATTCCTCTCTCTTTGTAAAACCCTCAAGGCCCGCAATATTCAATACGATAAGGTCTGCAAGCTCCACACCAAGAAGTCCTTGCATCGTATTGACGGATCGCAATGGCTTGAGGAAATGGTGGATAATCTTCTTCCCCTTGAAGGTGCTCAAAGGATAAACAGCTTGTTTGTTAATGAGGTTGGTATGTTGATTCCGAAGGGGCATGCTGTTGCTCTGAGTGAGTTTATGGGGGGCAACGAATCCCTGCTGAACATAATTCTTGATCTCAATGGTGCTATTGCTCGTAAGACCTCCAGTAGTTATTTCGCTAGCGGAACGATGTTCTGGCTTCGTGGAGATGTGCTTGCCAGGCTGAACGATGACGAGCGAGCCTTTGACTTTGAATATGAGCGAGGCCAAATTGATGGAACCTTGGCCCATGCTTGGGAGAGGGCGATAGCGATCTTGGTGCAGGCGAGCGGCTGGCGATGCCTCCACTCGGATGGATCCGAGGTGGTTGTAGCCCCACCCGGCGGCTACAAATTCGCGAATTTAGAAGGCCGAGTCGATCTGAAGCGGGGGATTGATCTGCGCACCGCCACCGTGATCCGCAGCCTTGAACGCCAGTCGCCAACAGCACAAAAAAGCGTGGCAATTGTGGCCACATATCCCAATAATCAGGATGAGGTGGCAAATGTGCGGCGCATCTGCGCTTACCTGCGCCGTCACGGTTATTTCGTGGCCTGCATTAATCCTGGGTTTGATTATAGTGCCATTGTTAGTGACGCAGAACTACTGGATCATTTGAGCTGTGACATTTATCTTGAGCGCTCGAATAGTGGCTATGATTTTGGTTCATGGGCCGAGGGCTTCTTTTTCCTTAAGGGAAGGGGAGAGCTGCATGCAGATATTACAGATGAGTTGCTTATTGTTAATGATAGCTGCCTACTTGCCGATCTCAACTCTGATCTTATGGAGCGTGCTAGAGGCATGCAAGCCGATATTGTCGGCCTTACAGATAGCCATCAATTCATGCATCATATTCAGAGCAACTTTATGCTTGTAAGGCGCTTTCAGCACTGCGATGCACTTTTGGATTCATTTTTCGCGGAATATCAAAAGCGCTCGCTTCAATCCAAAGATGATGTTATCCAGTTTGGCGAGCTCGCCCTGGCTCACAAGCTCGAAGAGATGCAGATTAAATGGAAGGCTGTTTTTGAAATGAAAGAACTGATTGCTTTGACTCTGCAAAAGTATGCAGACAGCCCTAGTGGAACTTGGGAATCTCAAACCTTAGCTAAGCTTGCCGAAGGGCAACTGCTAAATCCCCACCATTATATGCATGAGGCTCTTTATCTCGATCTGGGTTGTCCGCTGATTAAAAAGGAGTTGCTACGCGACAATCCCGCAAGCTATCCCGATGTCAAGCGTTATCGAGCTCTTGTTGATAGCGTCTAGTGACTATGTTCCATTAGAAACTAGTCTTATTTTTATATGGACTGGCGCGGTGGGCATGCAGGGCCCATGTGTACAACTACATCTGAGCCAGGCATCGCAACTGAAAGGGGGTGAAGTTGATTCCGGAAACGGGTCCCAGGCCGAATCCTTGGTGGACGAGCTGGTTGAGCTGAGCAGGTGACACCGCAAATCGATGCTGCGGTTGTAGAGCAAGCATCCGGCATCGCCCTTCTTGATCTGGTGCATCTCGGGATCCTGCTTCCTGTCTTTATTCTTAGTCGAGCTGGACGCCGCGATCAGCGTGGCATCAAATGTCGTGCTTTTGGCGCATGGTCAAAGCCCCTTGTGCTTAGTTGGGCGTTGACTTCCCCAAAGATTTTATTTCTTAGGCCGCTGGTGGCGGAAAGTAAGGATCGTCGTTTCGTCAGGAATCCGGCCAACTAATCAGGACGATGCCGACAAAGGAGGTGATGTGGGTACCTCAAACAAGCCATATTTCATGGCCAATTTTCACAGGAAGTAGCGCTGCGAAAACATGTGGAGCCGCAGCAGGTCTTTCTACGGCAAGGGCTTCAGCTTTGTTTGCTTCTTGACGGTCGTCTACCCGCAATCAGCAACGCCGAGCCAGTTGCCAAACAATCAGTTAAGACTTAACCTGCAATCGCATCGTTATTGCCTATTGTCGCGATCGCAGGCACGCTTTCTAAGGACTTTCGTGTATTCACTATGGCGAAAGTAGTCGAAGAAGATTACGGGAGTACGGCCAGGATGAGATGATAATGTGAAAACTATTTGATTAGGATTACATTGAAGGGGAATTTTTCTGGATGCGATGGCGAAGCCTGCGAGTCCACCCAAATGCAGTAGCTGCTCCGAGGAGCGGGAGTGGACCAGGGGTAGGTGCAAGATCAGCATTGAATGTATCAATTCTAACCAAACTTCCAAGAACCGGATCGGTGTTGGTTCCACTAGTAACCATTTCTACATCCTGATTGGCGCCAAGAATTAAAGGATTAACAAGTGTATAAAGGCCTGTACCGCTAACAGCAACCTCTTCCATTAAAGTTCCATTGACTTTAAATTGAATTTTTTCGTTAGTAACAGAGCCGGCGAACTGGCCTACGTTGAACGACTTGAATATAGAAGCTCTGTTGAAGCTACCGGTAAGACCTGTAAGTGTTGCTCCTATGTTAGACAAACTGTCTACAGCGTTGACATTACAGCGGCCAAGGGTGGTGCTGGAGCCTACGACAGCCCAAACGCATACCCCGTTGGAGTTCTGGCGTATTCCATCGGTGACTGGAATTGACCACTGGGGATTCTTTAATGTGAATCCAATCCCTCCATTGCTGACTGTGACCGTGGATGAAGAGGTTGGGCTTGCTGTTGAAAAGTTAAAACTTGCTGCTTTAGCATTTGGTTGGCCCACAAGGCAAAGCATTGCCGAAAAGCCAACCGTCAAAGGGAGATGAGCGCGGAAATTCATTGGGGATGCTCAATGTCTTCAAGGATTTTACGCGTGGGGCGCTGAGATGTCAACGCATCACTGATTGTTGATGGCTAGAGTGTTGGTTCCAACACAGTGGCACCATGGCCGGTGGTCTCGCGGTGGGGCCATTGCCGGGAGCGAAAGTTATGTTGCTGCTTAAGACTGTAGCAGGAGCTTCTGTGGTCATAAATGCTGCTTAATGATGCGGAACTGATGCTCTATTTTGACGCGGACGAATCTCCGGATAACTTCCCAGCTAGAAATGTCCGTCAAAGCCGGAAGATTGAGGTGGGTGCCTTTTATTGGACAGATATGGCCCCTTACATCGTAAACCCCGGGCGGGAGGAACAGGGTTCGGTCTCAATGTACACCTTATGGGGAGTTCTGCCTCCCAGTGAGCTGTGCGGCCTTGCATGGCAGTACCTCCATAGGAAGCGGCCGAGGCTGATCTCAGCTTCCCAGCCATCGCTGTAGGCACGCAGATAGACATCCTCGTACTTGACTGTCCGCCACAGCCGTTCAACGAGGATGTTGTCGTAGCAACGCTTCCTACCTGACCAGCTGATCTTGATCTACTCGGCCTGCAGCCTGGCCACGAAGTCGGATGATGTGAACTGACATCCTTGATCGGAGTGGAAGATCTCTGGCTTGCGGCTGCCCTCCAGCGCCATTTCAAGGGAATCCAGACAGAACTCCGTGTCAAGGCTGTTGGAGAGCTTCCAGCTGAGAATATTCCTGGAGAAGAGATCCACGATCGCCACCAGGTAGAGAAAGCCTTTCTGCCGCGGGATGTAGGTGGTATCAGTGGCCCATACCTGATCCACTTCCGTGACCATGTTGAGATCCACCAAGCATGGAAAACGTTCGGACGGATCCCCGGGCACTGTGGTGCGGGGTTTCTGGTATATCGGCCGTAACCCCATGCGGCGCATGAGGTTACGCCCCTTATCACGGCTGATCGGGATCTCATCTCTGGCAAGATAGTCCACCATCCGGCGGCTGCCGCTGCAGGGATCCTCCAGGTAGAGAGCATCGATCCTGGCCATGATCCGTAGCGTCGATTCCCGCACCGGTTTGGACCGGTAGTACAGCGTGGATCGAGCCAGACCCAGCAGCACGCATTGGCGGCTGACGCTGAGATCTGGGTGGTCGTGATCGACCAGCTTGCGCTGTTCACGGGCATCAGAGCAGCTGAGACTTCCTAAGAAACACAGCTCGTGGCGGGGATCTATGTTTGCTCTATTCAAGCTGGAGTGAGCGTTAGGCCAAGGTGCTGAGCTCGCCTCTGTATGGCATTGATCTGTATCTGCCGCTGCTCAGCTTCCTAATGGCTCAGACCAGGATCAACAAGGGATATGCCATCGCGTAATGCTCTGTAATAGAGTTCGGCCAACTTGCGTGCTGTTGCAATGATTGCTTTTGGGCGACCAATCCTCGCTGCTAACCGTCTTTGAAATCCACCGAGAGATGTCTGCGTACGCGCCAAAACTTGCGCGGCCATCCAAAAAGCAGTCCGGACAGGATTGGCACCCACCGCTGTACCTGATGACAGAAGCCTTCCACCAGACACCTAGTTCCGCGGGGCTAGGCCAAGCCATGAGGTGAAATGCTTGGCCGTTGGCCATCGCCTCATATCAGTCCCACACTCACTAATCACAGTCAAAAGAGTTCCATGGCCCATTCCAGGTAGCTGCATCATGTCTCTGCCACAAAGAGCAGCGCACAGTGGCCTGGGATTGAAGTTCAGAGATCGAACCCGATTTCGACCATCAAGCTTCGCACTTGAGAGCTTCTTGTCACCTAAGAAATGCTTGTTCTCCTGGCTCGTTGGCTCAACCAAGGCCTGCAACAGTTCATTGATTCTATCTTCGCATCTTGAGATTCTCTCCGAATAGTAGCTGTAAAGAGAAAAGGCATTCTCCAACTCAAAAAGATGATCGTCCTCGTAATTTCCTTCCAGCGCTTTGGCGATCGTCTGCTGGGTCTGCTTGCAGCGTGCATCTCGATGCTCGGCCAAGACGAGGGGATCTCTTTCGCCAGCAAGAATAGAAGTTATGATCCGACGTCCAGTTTCGCCCATGACATCTGTGACAACATGATGAAGCTGCAGATTCATCTGCATGAGCGACTTCTGGATTAACTGTAAATAACGGGCTCTTCCTCTGGCTAGGTTTTCTCTTGTGCGCACGTACGATCTTAAATGCGCAAGTGAACCCTCGGGAAGAATGCTGCCCCGCAATAAACCATAAGAGTGGAGCTGCTGGAGCCACTGCGCATCGTTGATATCCGATTTGCGACCCGGAACGCTTTTGACATGCCTGGCATTCACGAGATCAACTGCAATTCCAGACTTGACCAAAATCTCAAATGCTGGAATCCAATAAACTCCTGTAGACTCCATTGCTACAGTGGTAATCCCGTGCCCTTTGAGCCAGGTCGCCAATTCAAGCAAGTCGCCCGTAAATGTTCCGAACTGTCGCGTTGACTGATCTTCAAGTTCACAGGGGATTGCAACAACATGAAAGCGGCTGCCGATATCAATCCCCGCTGCCCTGGGATTGACTACGGTCAGTTTTGATCTCGGCTGTCGTCTGATACCGGTTGAGTTGCTCATAGTGCTGCGATGTACTTTGAAGGGCGCAGTCGGGGTCTTCGTGCAGTGTCGTTTTCCTAATCGGGATGAGATACATGATGATCATGAACTCTCGCCAGGTGAGATTTCGTACAAGACCCTGAGCCAGGTTTTTTTACGGGGTCATGCCTCCAGTAGTCATTCGGCTGCTGACCACGCCCTTTCTCATCATGAACACCTGCTCAGGATTTGGCAGCATGTGTTTCGGCTGGGGGAACGCGCAAGCTGTGCAGTGCTGTTTTTTTGAGCCACTCCAGCTCCATCTGCAGCCGGCCGATCTGCTGGAACAGCTCAGCCTCCTTGGCCTGCCCCTCGTCCTTGTCCTTAGTCTGCTTGCCCCTGATGAGCAGCTCGCTGGCTCCATCGAGCAGCTGCCGCTTCCACTGGCTCACCTGGATTGGATGAATGGCATGGTCGGCGGCGATCTCCTGGATCGTCTTGCGGCCACTGATCGCCTCCATGGCGACCCTGGCTTTGAACTCGGGACTGTGGGTGCGGCGCTTGCTCAACTCCTGCGGAGAAGGCTGCGCCTACGGTGGGAGCTCCTTTCAGGGGCGGTGCCCCGCCTCAGAGGTTAACGATGGGGGCTGTCTAGAAAAGCCAGACCACCTCAGATGAGCCTCAAGCCCCGGTCGGGGGGGGGGCTTGGTATGGTAGACAATCCCTAGTTGCCGGTCCCGGAGTTTTGTGAGCACAGCCGCTTCAAATTCTCCAGAATTGAGTAAGCTATAGAGGCCCAGTTGAACGGCGCCATGGTTTTGTTGTAGACTGGTTGAACTGTTCGATTTAGGCGATCAGCTCTTTGAGGATAGACAAGTTGCAGCGCCGTATGGCTCTGTGGGTAATGATCCCGAATCATGGCTCTATCTGATTGAGTCCTCAGGGTTGGTTCGTCTTGCTGTGCGCCTGGGAGAGAGCAGGCCCGTCAACTGCTGATGTCCATGGCGGTGATCGTTGGGCCCCAAAAGACCCAGGTATAGGTTTCCATTGTCTTCGCTTTTGCTTGTCCAGTATGTCTCATGTTTCAACCAGTTCCTGCGTAGATTTTTTGATCTGTGGCACCCAGAAGGGAGGGACCACCGCGCTTGATGCCTATCTTAGGCGCCACCATGAACTCCAACTTGCCGTCACAAAAGAGGTCCATTATTTCGATAAAGATGATTTATTTGCTGGTTCACAAAGTGACCATGCCTGGTACCATTCCCATTTTCAGGGCAACAGTAGCGGGACGCTTTGGGGAGAATCGACACCCATCTACATGTACTGGAAGGCGGCAGCCGAAAGAATTTATCGCTATAATTCATCAATGAAAATCATTCTCCTTCTTCGTAATCCAATTGACCGGGCTTATTCACACTGGAATATGGAGCGTCGGCGGGGCGCCGAAAATCTCTCCTTTTACGACGCACTAATGAGTGAGGGCAGTCGCTGCGCAGGCAGCGATGGCAAGCAGCATCGCGTCTACTCATATGTTGACCGTGGATTCTACACGAAGCAAATAGCAAGATTGCGTTCATTTTTCCCGAATTCAAGTATCCATGTTGCCAAAAGCGAATGTTTGCTCCATCAGCCGGAGGAATGCCTGAATTCGATCTGCTCTTTCCTTGGGGTATCCCGGCTTGAGGATACGTCTCCCATTCGCGCTCACTCGCTGGAGTATTCGCAGCCGATGCAGGCCAGGGATCGGATTTACCTTCGCTCCGTGTTCGCCGAAGAGATTCACTCACTCGAGCAGCTGCTGAACTGGGATTGCAAGCCATGGCTCAAAGGTTGAGAGGGTTTCTGTCGAATCCTGTTCTTCTTCCGGCGCTCCTTCTCAGTCTCGTTGCACTGCAGCATGCTCTGCACGACCAGATCCCTTAGCTCATGCCCCATCCTCGGAACAGGTTCGCTCGATCCAGCGGCTAGAGAGGCGAGACGTTGCGCACCCACCCATTCCGCCGGGACCTTCTCCTGAACCCCAGCTGGCTTGCATCCGATTCGTCTGACTGTGCATTTGCCGAACTGCACCCCCAAGGAGGTCAGATCTGCGTTGGCCAGCAATGATATTCCATGTGGAATCGAATTCTTCGGATGAGCAGACGATTAGGCCCTGGTCAGATGGCGGACAGCCTGCAGTGGTTGTCGTTCGCGTTGATTCTGATCTTTTTGGCTCAAGTCATCACTGCTCTTTTCCCAATTGCTCTGTTGCAGCCGGAATGGATGTTGCGGGTGAGTGGCACACTTCGAGATGTATCCAGCCTTCCGATGATGGCTCTTGGCTTAATCATGCTGGCGAGCACGATCGATGCCAAAGTGCTCCCCTGCCACCAGTTTCTGGAGTTGTTCAGGCGCATCGCCACCTTCGCCGCCATTGGATTTCTGCTGTTAATACCGTTGCAGATTTACGGAACGGTGGTGAGCATCGGCACTCAGCTTCAAGCCGGAGAATCTCAGCTGAGCCGCTTGACTTCCGCGGCCAAGCTAGTCCAAAATTCTAGTAATGAAAAACAACTCCGAGCAGCAATTGGTTCAATCCCCGGAGCAGAGGAGTTGGCCGCCCGCCCACTTGGCGCCGATGTTCAAACCATCAAAATCGCTATTCTTGACAGGTTGCGTGAATCAACGAATCGCCTGCAGAATGAGCTGAAGGATAGGTATCGTATTGGCCTGCAACAGTCCATAAAACCGCTCATCCGAGATGGGATCATTGCCCTGGGTTATGCCATCGGCTTTGCTGGAATGGGGTATAACAAAATTGACCAGCCAACGCCTCTAAGGCGTATGTTGAGGGCCCGGAACCCTCAGCTACTCAAAGAGCAGGGAGGTCGCACTGACTCCACGGTCACAATGCCTCGGCCAAGAAGGGTACCAAGCTGGCTTAAGCCTTGGCTCAAGTGAGGCGATGTCTTGGTCGTTCCACTCGCACTAGCTGCACGGGCGGCGGCTCCCGTTCCCTGGTGTGGCGTGCCACCGCTTCTCTGAATCCCAGTTTGGCGGCCACTTCCCGGATGGCGGGGATCCGGCCGAGGCGTGTCGTGAGGAGCCGTTGGGCCCGCCGGATTCTGTTTGCTTTTCTGTGACGTGCGCCCGCAGGCGGATCGTGCGGCCGTGGCAGTGCTCCGAGCTCCTGGTTCGTGGCGGCAGTCCGTCGCCCTCAGCCCTGCATTGATTTCATAGCAGCGGTTCCATGCCTGTATGGGGTGAGGAAGTCCAGGCGCCAGCCCTTTGGGCTGGTAGGGGTCGTGCCGCTCGCGCAGAGGCTTTCACCCCTGACGAGGCGCTACTGGCGCGAGCAGCGGCTGGCCATGAAAAGCCCGGCTTTATGAAATCCCCTTCACAGTTGGCGCAATGTTCCGTTACAGTCGCTCGTGACGGAGCCGGCTGCCGGTTTTCCGGCCCTCGCCCCGGGACCTTCGGGTTCTGGTCAGCAGGTCGGTTTTCCGTCCTTCCTTCC
>Ga0209087_1001679_pt1 | contig 12926 bp, 19 predicted proteins | sample S_130805_EF_Meta_FD_187321 | JGI IMG/M metagenome (GOLD analysis project Ga0209087, IMG submission 187321) | Freshwater microbial communities from Lake Simoncouche, Canada to study carbon cycling - S_130805_EF_MetaG (SPAdes) (version 2) | ecosystem: Environmental > Aquatic > Freshwater > Lake ...
GTGCCATGCACGTTGCGACTTGATAGTCAGTAATTGGCATTTCAAGATAAGACGACCACAAGGCTGCTGTTCGAGCCATATTGTCACTTGGGTGTCCGTAGTCGAGACCACGATCTTGGATAGTTGCTCTGGCTTCGTTGAGGAAATCACGTGCATTCATGCCCGCACCTTCTCAAGCTTCTCGTAGTGCTTGCGGACTGATCGGCGTCCGACTATGTATCCATCTCGGTGGCCAATCTTGTAGGCCATGAAGAAAATCGTGAACCAACTGGCTAGGATAATTAATTGCAGTATTGACATTTATTGCCCTTCTGCTGCGCCCTTCGCAGCTTCTTGGCATAAGTGTTGCATAAATATCAGACAGACCTGCGGTATTGAATATAACGAAACGGTAACAATTCTATTTCGTCAACCGCATCATCGATTGTCCGGCGAATATCGTTATCTAGATCGTCCATAACGTCGGCCATTGACTACAAATGTGCCGTCCTTTTCAAGGTTAATAAGTGTCACTTGGGTATCCTCAACTAAGACGAAAGCCTGCTGCCAATTCATAGTGCCTTTGGTGTAGCCAGCCTTTCGAACGTCCATTAAATGACCGCCTTCTACGCCCCGCAGGATACGCCCTATTTTGCCCCCAGAAGCCTCTGTGAAGGCTGATACCCCTGCTCGGTGAGTATGACCACAGATAACGCTTAAACCGTGCCTACGGGCTGCTCCAAGGGCTGTAAGACCCGCATTAGGGTTAATGCCCTGCTCATCGCCATGAACGGCTACCCAGCCCTTCTGAAAGGCGTAAGGCTTCTTGTGATAGGTAATGCCAAGCTCATCGAGCTTCATGAACTTCTCAAAGCGCAATTCAGGCAAGGCTAGAAAGGCTGGGATCTTCTTCATGATCACGTTATATAAGCGATCTGTGTGATTACTGCGGATCATGTGAGCTTCTTTAGAATGCTCAACTAATGACCATAAAACTTCTACTGCTTGGTCTCGATCCTCAGCTAGTGTTTGTTCGTACCAGCCGGGCATTCCTTCTGTCCATCGACTGATCTGTGGGAGATCGATTTCATCTCCCAAAGTAATGACGCTATCAGGGCGGTACGCCTTAATAAAAGCTGCCACATTTTTTACTGCTACTTCGTCATGATATGGAACTTGTAGATCGGGAACGATTACAGTTCTTTTCATTTTTAATCCTCATCGTCATCGTCATAAGGAATACGGTTGGGGAGTTCTGGAAGCCAGTTAGGCGCAGGAAGGATAGTTGCCGGGTAAGTAGCTGGTTCAAGCAAGATCGCTAAAGCCATTTCAACGTCAAAGCCAGCCCGGCGCAATGATTTGTAATACTCGTTTAAGCCAATGCAGTACTGATCTAGTATTGAATATGCTTCTAGGTCGATGACCTTTTTGCGAGCCATGGGATAAGTGTTACTTACGCAACATCTCGATAATAGTATCGACACGCGCTTCGAGTCGATTAACTTGATCTTTGATTGATGAGCCGCTATTGGGCTTCAACTCTGCCAAATAGTGTTTGATCAAGAACTGCAGCATCGCAGTTACACCACCCAGCACCGTCACGATCGCTACAGCAAGTGCAGCATAGTCTTGTGCTGTCATTTTTTAGGAGTGGCATATCCAAAGATACCCGCAACGATTGAACCAAGGATTGCTCGGTAATCGAGTGAAAAGTTGGAGGTTGTACCCCAAACGGCTAAGAATGCTCCGACTGAGATAACTGCTGGGTGTTTCATATTCATTTGCTTGCTCCTAGTAACGGGATATTAAAGAACGAACCATCTTCATCGCCTTTGCTAGTGAAAGATATGTGGCAATGATGATCGTGCTTATTGATGCCTGTATAAGGCTTCCAACGCCATAACGATTTAGCGCTGGCAATTTGACCTGCGAAGATAATGTATTTAATTCGTTTATCCGACTTTGCCAAGGTACGAAGCTGATCAGCAATATCGGGCATGAGATCGGGCTTTGTTTTACCAGACACATCTCGATCCACATCGATGGCATGGACAATTCCAGTTTTTGAATCAGCAATGTGGTCGCTAGTACCTGCTGCAAGATGGCGGGCATCTGCAATCCAGCCATCGGAACTACGATCTCGATCCGGGAAGGAGTCATCGAACTGCTCTCTCAGTTGTTTACCGGCAGCGCATAGTGTTGGCTTCATGCAAGTAATAGAGCGGCTTCTGCCTCAGTAATACCTAGACGTTTTAACAAGGCTTCTTTTGCTTTTGCGTCTGCTTCGAGTTTAGCAATACGCGCTGCTCGTTCGCCTTGATCTTTTTCATATTGTGTTGCTTCTGAAGGACTCATATCGCGAGTAATGACTTCACCTGTCGCTGCGTTATGTTCTGTGATTTTCATTAATTTACTCCGTATAGTATGTATGAACCGCTGACTAATGAGTTTGCTGTTGAAATACCTGTAATTGCAGTAACGCTCGCATAAGTGCCTACACTCCAAGCTAATGCTTTTGTGTTTGAAGTGCCTGTTCCAGAATACATACATTGCAAAGGTTTGTAAGAAGTCGTATCTGTATAATTTTGCAGCGTCAAAACAAAAGTATTGTCTGCGTAAGTATTGCCTAAATATGGATAACTCACTTGAAAACTTGTTGAACCTGTTGATCTATTGTTTGCAGCGTCTTGAGCTTGTAAGTTGACCCAGGCGTAATTGCTGCCTGTGTCTGCGTTTAAGCGAAATTGCATGTCTACGTTATTTCCTGCTGCGTCGCTAATAATAAGTATGAGCGTTTTGTATGCTTGACTAATTGACGTCAAAGATAATGCGCTGTTTGAAAATGAGCCGGTTGCAATACTTGTCATTGAGCCGCTTGCAGCAGCCGCCTGCGTATAATCGGTAAAAACAGCCGCGCTAGTGCTTAAAAAGTACAACTGCCCTGTTTCATATTGGCTAAGTGCTAACGATCCTGCGCTGCTAACTGTGGCAGTACCGGCTGTTACTGTGCAAACTCCGGCGCCTTGATTAACTATTAAAACCGTATCGCCAGCGGCAAAGAGCGATGTATTAACCGTAATTGTTGTGGATGAAGCAGAGTTCATAATGACAGTAGTACCTGCATCGGCGGCCACTAGCGTGTAACTGGCAGTCTTAGCTGTAGCAGAACCGCCGCCCATTGCAGTTTGTTGCAGACTTGTCATCTGGTCAGCCGTTAAAACTTGCCCAACGGTGAAGGTCTGTTTTGCCATTATTTATCTCCTAGTACGCCAGTATGTTAGTGCCGATTATACCTGAAATAGACGATGAAAGAAGCAGCCCATCTATTATCGGTTCGAGAGTCGTAACAGTTACTTGCATGGAGTTTGGCGTTATATTCCATGAAAATCCCTGTGCTTGTAAAGTTTTAACAATGGTCGATCCATCGGGTTGAACGTTAGTTATCTTTAGGTTAGAGAAGTAGTCAAGATCAAGCATTGTAGTTGTTGGAACATCGGTATCGAGCAAGTCAACCGTCATCGCGTCAATGCGAATGGTTGTCTCTTGTCTAGTTGCCACATAAATCTTGGCAATGTTAAGAGTATCCGTGTCGGTCTGGGCTACTAGGTTCTCTTGGTTTGACTGGTGAGGGAAGTACTTAGCGATTGAGGTTGCATTTTCTGAGACTTGCTGAGTGCCACCTACGCGAGTCATACCGGCAGAGTTAATGATTAATTTGTCATCAAAGGCAAAGACTAGGTTTGTGTAAGGAATGCCAGTAGTCTGATCAAACTCAATAGGCGTATCACCATACTTTTTGATTGTATTCGTGCGATTTAAGAATATCGCTGTGCCTTCTTGGTTAAAGTAGAACGCGCCCTGCTCTGAGAACTCTGCGTTCTTAACCGCATCAAGGGCAGTTCTAGCTGTTGCTGGGTCTGCCACACAGGTTGTGTTGCCTGTGTCGATTGTGCGCATTGAAGTAGGAAATGAGACTTGATCCAGTATCTTGCCTATGCGAGTGCCGGTATCTTGCCCTGCCGTTGCGCTGGCAACTGTTGTAACTGTCGCTTGCTGCATAAGTCTAAAAGCATCTGAGCAAACAATGTCCACATAGCCAGTCTCTTGTCCTTGCGGATAGGTGTAAAGGTAATCGGTTGTATATCCAGAGAATAGAAAGTAACTAACGCCGCCTGTAGAAGCCGAAACACGCAGCTTGCGTAGTGGGCTTAGAAGTCCATAATAAGGCGATGAAGTGTTCTGTGGGTTGAAATAGGATAAAGGATCGAGAACTCGGACTGTGCAAGTGCCAGCCTCGTAAGTGTCGCGCATGATATTGCGACCGCGGGTAATTCTGATCTGTCGAGTATCTGCCGTTAAATCAACTACTGGCTCTGGTACTGTTGAAAGCGATAAAGTGCCTGTGTTTAATAATCCGTATTTACTGTCATTTAACGTAAAGGGATAGCCAAAGGTTGCACCCGATGAAAAGTCAAAAGATACATTGATCTGAGCAGGTAGCGTCATCCTGCAAACGAGCCTTTAAGTCTGCCGATAGCACTTGGAGATCCTGATAGTGATCGATTTAGCAAGCCATTAGAGACTGCTTCTACTAGATCGGCTTCTGATACAACTGATCCTGCAACATAGACATTTACATTGCCTGCTGCATCTGCTCTAGCAGAGACAGTCTTGCCACTAGTAATCATCTCCTGGACTGCTGGGCTAAAAGTTCCTGAAGTGTTATTGCCAGCGATGGACATTGGAGCAATTGGAGTCATGCCAGCAATAGCGCGAACCTGCGCTTCAAGCATATCTAGGTAAGACTTCCAACCAGTAAAAGGGTTTTTGGCATCTGGGAGATTAGCAAGGTAAGACGCCAACTGCGCAGATAGACCTTGAGACTTAGCAATTTCTCCAGCAAGTTTAGAAGCTTCTGAAGTGTTGCCAGTAAGGATCGCTAATTGCAGTTCTAAGCGCTTGCGATCTTCTGCCGATACATTGGCTTGGAGTGCTGCAATAATTCCTATTTGTTCAATGTCGAATAAAGTGCCAGCCTTCTTTAGGGCTGTTTGTTCTTTAATTGCCTTTGTTTGTTTCTTTTGTGCGGCTAAAAGTTCTGCTTGACGCTTCTTCGCAGCTGCTTCTGCTGCTGCTGCTTGACGATCGGTAATGCTTTTAGTGCTACCAGTACCAAGGCCACCGCCAGAAGCAAAGTTAAAAGCGCCTTTGGCGGCTTTGGCTGAAGCACCTGCGTCAGCTAGTAAGTTAATATATCCGCCAACTAATGGAATTGCCTGGATTAAACCACGAAAACCAATATCACCTATTACTGGCAGATTGCTTAATTTTTCTCCTAAAACGCCTATGCCGTAAATTACATCGCCTGTGTAATTTGCTAAATCTAACATGTCGTTGGATATGCCTTCTACGCTTAGATTGCCAGATAAAAGCATTAAGGCATCTACTAAGTTTTTGCCAATAACTTCTTGCGCTTCGCTAGCAGTATTGCTAAGGATCTGCATTTGACCAGCATAGGTTTGTAGATAAGCAGTTGAAGCGCCAGCAAAGAGATCATTCATTCGCTTCTGAATATCTACGAATGATGACGCGGCTAATTCTGCTTTAGTTAAGCCAAGATTATATTTGCGAAGACCTTTAAGGTTTCCGACATATGCCTGGGAAAGATCGTTGGCCACAGTAGAGAGTGACTCGCCTGAGCCTCGAGATATATTTATTGCATCGGATAGCATCGCTTGTGACTTAGTAACTGATCCAGTTACCTGCAATAGGGCCTGTAGTGCCGGGCGAAGTTCTTTGTCCGCCACGCCTGATGCCAAAGTTAATGAGTCTATGTACTTGCGTATATCATCGTTAGCGTAAGCAAGCCCTAGGTTCTTTACAGAATTAGCAAGTTTAGAAGCGGCGGCCTCGTCTTCAATAAAGGCTTTAGCGCTGGCCTTAGCAAATTGCAGAACCTTTGCAGTTCCAAAGGTAGCAAGCAAAGCCTTTCCTAATTTAGATACATTCTTTTCAAGGCTTTTAGTTGCTGAGTCTGCTCTTAAAAATTCTTTTGCGCCCGTAAATACGCTTGCAATTTCAATACCAAGTTTTTCCATTATTTAGCTCCAGTTCTGGCCCTGAACTCAATGGCAGAATTACTAATCGCTTTTACTACCGCAGCTGTGACTCTGCCCTGATCTTCTGCAAAGGCTCTAAAAATTACTCGGCCAGTCATCTTTCGAGTGGCTCTGCCAGCTTGACCTTGTTGACGTGGGCGAGCATTTACTAAAGGTCCTAAAGAATTAGCTCGATCAATAAATTGCTTGCCAGCGTTTGGGTTAAGAGACTTGTTAACTTTATTAGATGTATCAATGTAATCGCTGTATTTTCCTTTAGTTGAAGCCTGAGAAGGTTGACCACTAGGGCTTTTGCGCCCTGCGGTTTCGTAAATTGCTCCGGCAGCAGAACCATTTATAATGCGAGCTAAAGAGACAAATCCTCTTCTATTAGGTTTAGAAGGAGTTGTTGAATAAGTGACTCCTTTTTTAGCAACTGCTTGATCGTATTTAGGGAAGTGACGATAGTTAGTTGTTTCAGCTGATGAAGTTGCAGAAGTCCAACCAGATAACATTGAACCTGTTGCTGGCATGAAGCCGCGAGCCTTGTTAGTAATTGGCTTTAACGCAGCAGACATTTCTTTAGTAGTCATCTTTGCTAGATCAGGCTCAAACTTTTTTAGTGCTTTACGAAGTTGAACGGCGCCTTTGAGTTCTACTGGCATCGCTCTGCTCCTTTGCTCTGTCTTTCAGGGCTTGAAGTAAAGTCCTGAACATTGTGTGATCTAGTTCAATTAAAGTTTGTGGCGAAAGTCCAGTCTCTAAGCTCAATCGAGCTACGAGATAGGTGAAGGACTCCCGCGCTACGCCAAAGGGTCATCGTCTAGGACCTCGACTCGCGTCAATGTCTGCAAGAACTCTTCCCCGAACGGCTTAACGGTTTCACCCGACCGACGGATTGCTTCCCAGCAGAGCCAATATACATCGGTCTGCTTTTCATCATCTCTAAAGGCTTTGTGAAAGCCCTTCTTAGCGTAAGCCTCGAAGGCGTACTCGATCGCCGGAGTGATCTGGTACTCGTTAATGCTTCCGTCTGCCCTTGTTACCTTTAGCTTGGCCATGCTTTGCCCCTTAGTTAGTTATTTAGAATGTGCCTGTTGTTGCTACTGCAACAGTACCATTCACATTAAATGTGAGTGACTGTGTAGACATATCGCCAACTGCGCCGTTAATGTCGGTAGTTGAGTTTATCAAACAGGTCATTGTGTAGAGAGGGTTAGTCGCTGAGACTGCTGTTCCCTTGCTCTGCAATAGTACAACTGTTACTGAAGTACCCCACGCAGCTTGCAAAGTCGCTAGGACTGATGCTGATGCTGTGTCGTTTAGGAAGTCGATAGTGACTGAAGATGCTTCCAAGCCTTTAACGAACTTATGTCCGCTATCGCCCATTGCTGTTACTTCTAGTTCATCGAATGATCGGTTAAGTGTTACTGCTGTTACATGGTCTGAAAGATCAACGGAGTTAACCTTTACGCCGACCAAGTTGCTTAGAAATACTGCCATTTAGGTTATTCCTCGTCTTTCTTAGTAGATGGTTTTGGTGCTATTGAAGCAATCTGACCGATCTTGATCAGGAATGCTTCATTGTCTTTTTCCCATTCATTTAGGGTCATTTTAACTCCAACTCGTTAGGACTGAGACTTGCATTGAGCAAGTCAGAAGATCGCCCGATGCAGCATTGAGAACGCTAGGTGCGCTCACATCTCCCACATTATAGACGATAGAAGAAGCTGCTAACTTGTTAAACATAGCCACCAGCATTTCTTCAATTCCATTTAGGTTGCCTTCGTTATCAAGCAAAGGCACGAACACGTTAAGATTAAAATTAGCCAAAGGCGCGATGGTGTTGCGGCCGTTATTGTTTGGCGTTACGTAAGGATCTGCCGGGCTTACTACAATGCTATTAGCAATTGGAGTTGCTGGCGGGAATGAGAATACCGACCAAAGCGTGTTATCTATTAACGCTGTGGCGATAGTGCCTCGAAGGGTTGATATAGCAGCGGTCATGGTTAGCCAACCATCGAACGCGGATCTAGATAAGGCGCAAGCAAGCCACGAACACGAGCAAGCAATGTGTTACCCATGCGATACGGGCTTGGAGCGTATCCGTCAACCGTAACGCCACCGCTAGAAGGCGCTTGGCGGCTCTGCCAAATGTCAATCGAGATCATTAGGCTGGCTTCTTTGACGGCAGGAATTGATGAATAAGTATTTTGAGTGACGCCTGAAACTACGCCATAAGGCACGACTGGGTGATACTCCGTAGCTGTTGGAGTGCCAGTTACAGCAAAAGTTATGGAGTATTCGCCAACGCCTGTAATTGTTTTAGTACCGTTAAAAGGCGAGCCATTCTTGGTAACGGTTACTGACTGGCCGACGTAATAAGTGCCAGTAACTAACTCGTCAAAATATAGTGTTCCCTCTGTGGTCGTGTTGCTATGACCCACATTGAAATTGTCGTTTGTCCATAGAAAAGGGATCAACACATTGTCTGCCGCATCGCACACTTCTTGAAGGGTTGCGTCATTGTAAAGTGAGCCAACGCCGAGCGCTGTACGTAACTCTGCAACTGTTGTGTAAGACATTTGATCTCCTTTCTAAAGACTGGCGGGGCAGAAGGGCACTACCCCGCCAGCGACTTAGTTTCTAACTAATTAAGTTAGGTTGTAACGACGAACGCCCTTGCCAGACTTGCCTACGTAAATTGCTAGGTAGCCATAAAGTGCAATCTGGATTTGGCCAGTTCCGAGCAAGTTAACTCTCAAGTTCGTCGCAGGTGACTCCCATGTGTACACAGATCCCGGTGCAACTAGGAATGCTGAGTCATCGATCACGCCTGCAGTGGTGATGTTGTGATCAACGATCAAGTTAGCGCCAAGAACGTTGCCAACTGTTGAACCCTGTGAAACAGCGCCAGCCGCGTTTTGTGGCTGTGCTGCTGCGTAGAGAGGACGCTTGTTATCATCGGCGTAGCCCATGATGGCAGCCCATTGATCAGTAGATGCTACAAGCTGGTTAGCATAATCGCCGCCAGTTCCCTTGTATGCTGCTGCTGACTCAGTAGCAATAAATGATTGCAGACCTGCTGCTGTCGCTGCTGTTGATGTTGCGACTGTTCCAGAAGTAGCAAATGCTGAAAGCAACGCTGTATCTGTTGCCTTCTCGTAAGCCTTGCGAAGTTCTGCCATTAGGAGTTCCATGAACGCAGGTGAGCTGCGGTCAATTAGCTCGAAACTAACTTCGTTGAGTCCCGAGTATTTTTGGACTGAAATCGTGTCATAGGCCGAGGTCATTCCGGTTTCTGAAGTTGCTGCGCCTTCGTTAACTGCTGCAACTGTTGGTGCTGTGTTAGCAGATGACGCATTGGTGTAAAGGCGTGGAATTGTGAAAGACATTCCATCGATGCCTGCAAGTGATCCACGAGTTACTGCATTGAACGCTGGGCGTCCTGAGAAAGTATCTGTTAGGAATGTGTTGAGGTGTGAAGGAAGTGTCAAGCCGGTGTTTGTTGATGTTGAGTCATCTGCTGCAAGAACAGTACGACGAGCTGAGTCGTCTCCCATTGCTGCCTTGATGCTTGCATCTAGGTACTGTGAAGATGTGAGAGGAGCAATACGCTCTTTCACTTGGAGATTTGCTGTAACAGTTGGGCGAGCGGCTTCAACAGCCGTTGCCTCAACTTCTGGTGCTGCTACGGTGTCTGGAGTATTTTCCACGACCGCCTCGCTTTCTGTTGGTGTGTTTGGTTTAGCAGGGAGTTCTACTTCCTCTGCTGCGATCTCTAGAACCTGAGCAGACTTAAAGGCTGGCTCTGTTACTAGAGAAACTTCTTTTAACTTGGCTGCTGATACGACGATGTGTCCTTCGCGTGAAGGCTTGGATGCGATGATTTCTGCACCTACTGAAAGCCCGCTAACGAGTCCTTCTTGTGCCATGATCAAGGCATCTGCACCGGCTTGGCTGCGACTTAAACGAAATACAGCGTAAATACCGTCTGGACGTGTCTCGGCGCTGATCATTTTTCCTACTGGTCTTTTCGCGTCATGCTGTGCCAGAAGTCGGATCTTGGTTGGATCTGCGATCTCAATCGACCCGGCTTCAAATACGACGCCACCCATATTGGTGTTGCCGATCTCGCCAGTTCCCATAGGCACAATCTTGCCTGAGATCTCGCGGCGATCTTCGCTGCATTCGATTGACGATGCTTCGATAATTAGTTGATCCATTATAGACCTTCGCTTCCGTTAGGAGTTAAATCTGTCATTGCCATTGCTTGTTCAGTTGTAATAAGTCCAAGGCTAAGTAACTTTTCAAGAACTTGGATCTCGACTAGCGGATCTTGCTTTAGGAATGTGTCGCCAACGCAAAACTTGACTTCATGGCCAGCAGTTGAAATATCGTCCATTGATAGACGAGCCTGAATAGCCTGAACGTAAGGCTCGATCGATAGCGCATAAAATTGCTTGCGCTCATCTTGGACATTGGCATAAGTCATTGTCGTGTTTTGATCGGCTGAAAGATAATAAGCCGGGACGTTCATTGCGCGAGCAATTTGAGTGCTGAGGTTTTGAACTGCCTCGTTATACATCATATCTTTAGGACTAAATGAAACTGGAGAATAGTCCAGGGTGCTTGTTAAATAAGCAGTCGAGTTATTTTGACGAGCGCGCTTCCAAGCGGAAATCAATCCTTGAACTTCATTAGGCGGCAAGTCTGCGCCTGAGTTCTTTAGAAAGCCAGCAGGTTGAGGATTGGCTGAGTTAAGTGCGGCTGCGCGATCTACATCGATCGCAGCTTGAATTGTGCGACCTGAACGATCTAACACTCCTTCATCAAAGCCTTGGATAGTCACAATATCGTTCATAGATACTGGAGACATATCCACGTAATACTGCGTGACCATTATGCCTTCGAGATCGGTTGTAAATGTAACTCGTGAATTAGCAACCCATTCAAAAGAAGCTGGGCGGCCGTCCTCGGCATAACGCTCAGTTACAAGTAAATAACTGACTCCATAAAACAGAAGTGAGTCAACGATCCAGCTGAGAGTAATAAATGAAGGCTGGTTCTTTGACAGCTGCTTGATCCAGCGAGGCGGTGCAATAACTTCGCCAGTTGACGTCTTGTAATACTCCAAAGGGATTGACGCAACAGTGCCGCAGATTAAGTTACGAGCGCGAGCAACCGAAGGTACAGTCATGGCATCGTGACGTGAGACGCGAGCAACGATCGCATTGTAAAGGCTGGGCATATTCTCGCCCATGACCTGTGGCGCGTATTGCGCTTCGATTACTTTTGGCTTGCGATCGAATATACCCATAGGCCGCAATTATACACTAGTTAAAGTTTAATCTGAGTAGATAGCGGCAATCTGTTGTGGCTTCATAAGCATAGAGACACACATGGCCAAAGAAATGGGCGCGCTAATATCGCCAGCAGATTTACGCTTTACGATTCTCCAAGCTGAGTCGTTTACCTTTGCTGCGCAATTATTCATCTGTTGGATTAAATTTGCCTGCCCATTGTGAACAACGCGATGGTTTACCAATCCATCAAGAAGATCACCGCATGCTTGATAAAACTGCTGACCTGAGATGTCGTGAGTCATGCAACCAGCATTTTGCAATCTTTCAGCAATTGAAGCGGTAGCGTATTTGTCGTAACAGATTTGGCGAGGCCTATAAAGATCCGCATGAGCCTTTATATCGGCCGCAATCCTGAGATCATCGACTGAGATAGCACTTTCCCAAGTCTGCAAGATGCCAACGCCAATTCGGCCATCTGGGAGCAATTGGCCGGCAACGAGACTTGCATTTCTTCTTGACGGCGATACATCGAAGCCAAAGACTGTGTATCCGCCAACTGGGATCTGCAAAGAGCTGTCGCTGGTTTCCTCAAGTATTCCATGTGGCCAAGGACTGCTTAGGGAGTCAATCCACTGGCAAAGCAACTCGGTTCGGGTGTTTTCTATGGGAGAAGTTGCAACGCTTTCTTCTAAAGTTTCTTTGGTAACCAAATAACCCAAAGCTGGATTGGCCATTGCCCACGCTTTAGGATCATCTATCTTGCAATATTGCGGCGCAGAGTATTCATAGAAGCCAAACGACTTAGGCGGGTTATCAAGCGCGCGCTCTCTAAGCTGATTAAGCACTGCGCTAAACGCATCGCCGGCATTCGATGTTAAAAATGTGTGCGCGTTGGCGCGGGCGCGAGTTACCGGCATGGCTGCGCGGTACCCGTCTTCTGACCATTCTCGGATCTCATCGAGGAATAACGCATCGGCGGATCTACCGCGCGCGCCATCTCTAGTTGCAGCTACTACATCAAGCCTGCGGCCGTCTTTCATCTCAATAGACTCGGTGCCGTTGGCGTATCTGATCTGCTTGACCAGCGCCATGAGGTTCTCGTTATTCTCAAAGACATGAGCCACTTGCCTAAAGGTATCCAAGGCCATTGAGCGATTAGAAGACGCAATAATGATGTTCTTGCTATCCCACTTGAGCAAGTGAGCCAGAATAAGCATTCTTGTAAGATGAGTCTTTCCATTCTGACGGGCTACAAGCAGAAGATTGGTTTTACGCTGCCAATTCCCTTTGCGGTCAATTTTGAGCATGTCTCGCAAGCAGAATTCCTGCCAAGGGAGCAAAGGCATCTCGATGAGCTTGGCCAGCTCAATTACATCATCAACCTTGGATTTGCCCTTGAGATAAGGGCTGTGAAGCCTTGGTTCCGTTGCCCCTCGTAGCGCTTGGGTTTTCTTGGCCGGCATCACGCTTGATCTGGGTTGGGTCGGGCGGTAAATGGACTGTCTTGGTGAACTTTGGACTGCATCGGAGAGAGGCAGCCAGA
>Ga0209087_1001683_pt1 | contig 12908 bp, 6 predicted proteins | sample S_130805_EF_Meta_FD_187321 | JGI IMG/M metagenome (GOLD analysis project Ga0209087, IMG submission 187321) | Freshwater microbial communities from Lake Simoncouche, Canada to study carbon cycling - S_130805_EF_MetaG (SPAdes) (version 2) | ecosystem: Environmental > Aquatic > Freshwater > Lake ...
GAAGCAAAGGGCAAACCGATGGTGAAGAGTTGGGTTTTATCCACCAAGAACTTCCAGGTATAGTTCATCTGAAAAACCCTTCGGGTGAAGATGTCTCGTTTTTCGAAATTCAGTCCTACAGCAAATTGCGTCTTTGGTTTTTGTCGTTTTGAGATGAACTGAACAGGGACAGGAAAGAGCCCAGGAACTTCAAGCTTGATGCTGGGACCAAACTCTATCGTATTAAAAACCCTACCTCCTTTTCCGCCTCCTTCAAATACGATGGGTTGGGATTCGAAACCACCTCCTAGGGTAACCATTAACTTTTCGCCACCATGAAACAAATTCCTATTTGAATAATCAATGGATGCATTGACCCCAAGTAAACCGAAGGAAGAGGTAAATTTTGGCTCGAAGGAAAAGGATTGTTTTTTAGAAGGACTTAAGAAATAATGTACATCCAAAAGATTTTGGTTGGGAACTTCGACCAATTTTGGTTTGATGCTCGAAAAAAGATTTAATTGATTTAGGAATTGGTAGCTTCTTTCGATGTAATATTCCTTGTAGTAATTGGTAGGCTCGAGGTAATTCTGCAATTCAAGCAACTTGGCTTTAACGGTGGGTTTACTTCCATTGAATCGCAATTCTATCTTACGAAAGGGATGCGGAGAATGTTGGGGAAGGTTAAATTTACCCGCTTGTTTCTTGTCGCAGAGAATCTCGTCATATACAAGGGAATTCACCGTAGCCAAAAACGAGGTTTCCAAGGGATCATTTAGGGATGAGATGTTGTTTTTTTCCAAGTAATTTTTGAAGGACTCCTTTACTTGGGTCGTATCACTCAAGTGAAAAATAACATTTCTAACGCGAAAAATGGAATACGGAACGGTCGTTAAACTGTCTTTAATAACAGGATGAGATACCGTCCTTGGTTGAAATTCAAGTCCCAACTTTACCTTCATGTTACGACCGCTTGTATCAGCCACATAAACCACACTGGACGACACGAAACCAAAATAGGCTTGATCTCGCATGGCCCTTGCAATCTTCTCTCTGTAGGAAGACAAGTAGTCCATGTCCAAATTTCGATTGAGTAAAGATTTCTCGCCTGTTTTTCGCTCCTCTTTCCCATTCCATTTGACATAGTTGTCAATGATGTTCTGTGCACCCAAAAAATATACTGAATCAATCACATAGGGTAAACCCGTTTTAACTTCATAGAATACGGTCGTCTTTTCGTCTTGGGTTGAAATTCGTGCAGAAACCTGAGCGCCATAGTATCCTTTTTTCTTCAAAAATATGCCGATTTGATCAATGGACTTTTGGAACAAAATGGTGTCAAACAACACAGGTTTTTCGCCATATTTATACTTAAGCCATTCCCTAAAAAAGGATCTTTGCCGCGAGCCATTGTCTACAGGGATAAGCTTTTCCGTGTAATATTCCCGATGTTTTCTTCTTGCTTTTTCGATTCGTCGGGCATTGACTTCTTCTATTTTCTTTGCCTGATGAATTTCCTTTGCTTTCAGTTTCTGGTTTTTACGAAATCGCTTGTCTGCTACCTTGGCAGAATCCACTGAATTATAGAGCATCAAACGAAACGGAATTCCAATCACAGTATGGTTTGGCTGTTGACGAATTACATCCTGAATTTCCGAAACACTTAGCTTTCCTTCTGAAAGTTGTAAATTCACAGCGTTTTTGTAAAGCAAACTTTGTCCTTTATTTACACTTTTAGTGATTCGACAAGCACCGAGGGCGAGCATTAAAAGAACAAATAGAAATAGGGATGATTGCTTCATATTTTCATCGCAAAGGTAATAAAAACAAGAAATGGAAAAGATAACGCTTGCCGATATTAAATGGATAAAATCCTTACACGAAAAAAAGAACCGAAGTGCAGAAAATTGTTTTCTGATTGAGGGAAGAAAATTGTTAGACGAGGCCATCATGACGCCAAACATCCGCATTGCGATGGTGATCCTTTGCTCCGCTTATGACCAAGAATTACACATCGAGGAGGACACCCAAGTTTTGTTCGCCTCAGAAAAGGAAATGCAGCGAATTACCTGCCTAAAGAACCATGCAAACATTTTGGCCGTTGTTGAAATTCCCGAAGTCAAAAACTTAAAAATGAGTCGGGCCATTTGTTTGGATAAACTTCAAGACCCCGGGAATATGGGTACGATTATGCGGATTGCGGATTGGTTTGGCATCACAGACATTGTTGCTTCCAACGACACCGTCGACGTTTTTAACCCAAAAACCATCCAAGCAAGCATGGGAAGTATCTTTCGGGTACAGGTTCATTACGTGGATTTAACTGAATTCCTGAAGAATAGTAAATTGCCAATTTACGCCGCAACCATGGACGGAGAACCCTATCATCACTTCAACTTTGAAAACAATGGTGTTCTGTTGATAGGAAATGAAGGGAACGGTATATCCCCTGAAATTTCAGAAATAATCACCCATAGTGTTGGCATTCCGCGCATTGGAAAAGCAGAATCGTTAAATGCCGCTGTTGCCTGTGGTATCCTTTGTGCGCATTGGTCAATAAAATAATTTCAATTCGGCACCTATTACAGAAAAGCAATGTACCTTTGCGTTTTAGTCATAGCGAATGATCGATACCGACCTTTATAAGGCGAAGAAATTATATCCCTTTCAGGAAAATACCGTAAACCAAGTTTTGGACGAGCTCCGAACCCAAGGTTCACAGTTTAATTTATTGTACCAACTTCCCACCGGTGGTGGTAAAACCGTGATTTTCTCGGCCATTGCGAAACAATACATCAAGGAATGGAAAAAAAGGGTATTGATTCTAACCCACAGGATTGAGCTTTCAATACAAACATCCAAGCAATTGCAAGCCATTGGCGTGAACAACAAAGTCATCAGTTCCGAAGTAAAAACCATAGAAGATCAAACAGAGTATGATTGTTACATCGCCATGGTTGAGACCTTAAACAACCGTCTGCAGGACAACAAGGAATTCATTGAGGATGTAGGATTGGTTATAGTCGACGAAGCACATTACAACAGTTTTAGAAAAATATTCCAGTATTTTCAAGGCGTAAATATCCTGGGAGTTACCGCAACGCCTCTGAGCAGCAATCGCTCACTTCCATTGAAAGACCATTACAACAAGCTCATCACGGGAGAAAGCATCTCCAATCTGATTCAAATGGGGTATCTATCCGATGCAGAGACCTTTTCTTACGATGTGAATTTGCATGGTTTGAAGATTGGAAACAATGGGGATTTTACGATAGGGAGTTCTGACATTGTTTTCAGCAACTATTTTATGCAGGAGAAATTGCTTTTTGCCTACGAGGAAATTTCGGTAGGTACAAAAACCTTGATTTTTAATGCAGGGATTGAAACCTCATTGCATGTGTACGAACTTTTCAAGAAGAACAAATACAAGGTAAAACACCTCGATTCCACCTTCAGCGACAAAGACCGAAAGGAAACCCTAAAATGGTTCCGAAATACCCCTGATGCCATTTTAACCTCAGTGGGCATTTTGACTACAGGATTTGATGAGCCCAGCGTGAAAACGGTTATTTTGAATCGGGCAACGAGGTCATTAACGCTCTACCACCAAATGATTGGACGTGGTTCCAGGAGAATCCCAGGTAAGGACAAGTTTCAGGTAATTGATTTAGGTAACAATGTACGACGTTTCGGCTATTGGCAAGACCATGTGAATTGGCAGGACGCATTTCGTTTTCCAGACCGATTCTTGGAATCTCGCATTTCAGAAATGGAAGACATGGAATTTGAGGTTGAATATGAGTTTCCAAGGGGATTGGATGCGTATTTTGACCTGGTGACTTTGGAGGCTTTTAACATCAAAGAGAATTATTATGAATGTTTGGACGCCGGAATCAAGGGGAAACTCGCTGTAGAAAACTCCTTAAACAATCATTTTGAAGCCATTTCTTTAAAAGCACCTAACCTCGACGAAGGAATCAAAGCGCAGGCCTTATTGCAGGACCACATTGAACACAGATTGAAAAATTATACCCGGTGCATTTCAAAATCTACCGACAACTATTTGAAATACCTCATGGAGACCTACAATCGACAGCTCACACAAAAGCTCCGACTCAACCTCGATGATTAAAAGATAATTCCTACCTTAGTTCAAATGAAGCGTTTTCTTGTTTTCGTATTGTTCACTGTTTGCTTGGCTAAACCATCGTTTGGACAAAAAAACAAACTGAGGGTTTACTTTAATACGGTTCAATTTTACGCGCCGGAAATTGGGAATTACGTAGAATTGCATTTTCAGTTCGATGCGAAATCTCTAAAATTCGTAACCAGTCCCGAGGGCATTCAATCCAAGATTTACCTATCCATTGAAATTAAAGACAGTTTAGAGAAAATTCATTTTAGGGATGAATACGCTTTGAATTCCCCTCTATTCATCGACAGCATTGCAGAGGATTTTTACGAACTCCGACGAATTCCTTTGCAGGCCGGAAAGTATCAAATCAACTTAAAAATGGGCGACCTCAATGTAAAAGGCTCAGAAATCAAAGGTAGCCAATTGATTGTCGTTGAGGATCTCAAAAAACAACCCAACCTTTCCCAAATAGAAGCCATCGACTTTGCTTATGCCGATACAAGCAATGGTCTTTACCAAAAAAATGGGTATTACATTCTTCCAAAACTCACGAATTATTATGGTACAGGATTGAACAACCTTCCTGTCTACTTTGAATTGAATGGATTTAATGCCTATACCGATTCCGCCTACTTTTTGGAACAATCCCTTCTCAACATGGTAACCGAAGAAATCATTTCAGAATATTCACTCTCCACACCGGTGATGGAAAAAGGAGATGTTCTTCCTTTCCTTAGGAATGTCAACATTCGAAATTTACCAACAGGTGAGTACATGCTGAAATTCATGCTAACGGATCGAAATAAAAAGGTGGTTACTTCACAGAACTATACCTTCGAGAGGGGTGGATTTGAATTAACAGACACCATTCGGTCTAGTGAGGTCGTCTTGGATCCTGCATTTCAAAAATCGATCAGTGACGACAGTTTGCATTATTATTTGGGCAGCTTGTTACCTATAGCAAGAACTGCGGAAAACAAAAACATCCGGGCCTTACTTAAGGGTAAAAATGCTTCTGCGATGCGAAAATACATCCAAGCCTTTTGGAACAGCACAAAACCGGGAGCTGCATACGAAGCATGGATGAAATATAAGGAGCAAGTGCTCTACGTAGAGGAATTGTACAAAACAAACTATCAACATGGTTATGAAACCGACCGAGGTAGGGTTTACCTTAGGTATGGCGCTCCAAGTACAGTGAACGCCAGGGAAACTTCACCTACAGAATATCCTTACGAAATTTGGTTTTACAACAAAATTGACAACTTTAGCAATAAACGCTTTATATTCTACAACCCTGACCTCACCAATAACTCCTATCGATTGCTGCACAGCGACTTAATCGGAGAAGTTAAAAACCAAGGTTGGTCGCAAGTATTGTCCAAACGAAATACGAGGAACGGAACGGTCGACGACCCAAACTTGTTTAACCAAAGACATTGGGGACAAGACAGCAATGATTTATTCCGGCAATATTAAGATGAAAGAACTGGCAATCGTAATTTTAAATTACAACGGTCGCAAGCACCTCGAAACCTATCTCCCAGCCGTCGTTGAATATGCCGATGCGCACACCATAGTGGTCATAGACAACGCATCCACAGACGACTCCTGTCAATTCATTCTCAACCATTTTTTTGACATACAACTCATCAAGCTTGAAACAAACTTTGGTTTCGCCAAAGGCTACAATGAAGGACTGAAGCACATTCAAGGCGAATTTAGAAATTACCTATTGCTAAATTCTGACGTTGAGCCCACCGAAGGATTTTTAACGCCGCTGCTATTACAAATAAACAAGGATAAGGTCGCTGCAGTTCAACCAAAAATTCTGAGCCATTCCCGCAAAACACACTTCGAGCACGCAGGCGCAGCGGGTGGATACATCGACCGGAACGGATTTCCCTTTTGTCGGGGTCGTATTTTCGGTGAATGTGAAAAAGACCAAGGACAATACAATGATGCAGCGCAAGTTTTTTGGGCCTCGGGGGCGTGCATGATGGTCAAAGCCAATCTTTACCATACCATGGAAGGATTTGACAATACCTTTTATGCCCATATGGAAGAAATTGATTTATGTTGGCGGATGCAAAAAGCCGGATATGAAATTTGGGTAGCCCCCAGCTCAGTAGTCTATCACTTGGGTGGAGGAACCTTAGCCTATGATTCCCCAAAGAAAGTTTTTCTAAATTTCAGGAACAACCTCTTTATGTTGGCAAAAAATGTGGAAGGTTTTTGGCCTGGAAAACTTTTTATTCGAATGGCTTTGGATGGCCTTGCCGCCATACAATTCCTTGTCACGGGAAAACCCTTGCTTTTTTGGAAAGTCTTTCTAGCCCACATGGCTTTTTATGGTGCACTTCCCTATTTGATTGGCAAACGTACAAAAACAAAACATCCAGTATTCGGGATGTATAAAGACAACATTGTGATTGATTATTTCTTAAAGAAAAAGAATAAGTATTCTGACCTTAATCTATGAAAAACAATATACTAGCATTTATATTTTTTATTCCAATTGTACTCAACGCACAAGTCAATGAATTAAAGAAGGCAAGCGATCGCGCACATTCCTTGATTAATCCCCCTCGGAACATTGACCCTAATTTGCTCAGTTATGTCAATCCGTTTATTGGAACGGGCGGGCACGGTCACACTTTTCCTGGGGCAACCATGCCTTTCGGCATGGTGCAGCTGAGTCCAGATACCCGCATGGAAGGATGGGATGGTTGTGGCGGCTATCATTATTCCGATTCAATTATACACGGATTTAGTCACACCCATTTAAGCGGAACCGGCGTCCCTGACTATGCAGATTTATTAATTACCCCCGTTTGCGGGACGTTCCCATCGGTTCCTTCCTATCTTTCTGGAGCAACCTATGGATCAAGATTCGATCATAAAACCGAAAGGGCAAGCCCTGGGCGCTACGAGGTGCATTTGATTGATGGAAACATTGATGTGATCCTAACCGCGACGCAACGTGCAGGCATTCACAAATATACTTTTAATGGGAAAGGGAAGCGCTACATCGTAATAGACTTAGATTACCGGGATAAGGTACTTGATGCAGGATTTACAATCAACGGAAAGCAAGAGATTACCGGATACCGTAAATCAGAAGGATGGGCAAAACTACAGCACTTCTATTTCGCGCTCAATTCCTCAATCGCTTTTACCAAGGCTGAGAAAATTACATCGGAAGGAAAACATCTCCTGGTTCTTCATTTCGACAAAAAAGTAACGCAAATCGAATTACGTGTGGGCATCTCGGCAGTTGACGAAGCGGGCGCAAGAAAAAATCTCCTACATGAAACCGAAGGGTTGGGATTTGACAAACTCACCGACAATGCTAAGAATTCTTGGCAAATCGAGTTGTCTAAAATTCAAGTCGAATCGAATAACCTCACTCAAAAAACAATATTCTATACCGCCTTGTATCACACGATGATGGCGCCAAACATCTTTTCCGATGTTGACGGTCGCTACCGAGGCAGGGATTTTCAGATTCATACCATAGAACAAAAAATTCCACAATACACCGTATTTTCTTTGTGGGATACGTATCGAGCCACCCATCCCCTATTCACAATCATCGACCAAAAACGAACCAACGCATTCATTCACACCTTCTTACGACAATACCAGCAAGGAAAAGACCTACCCGTTTGGGAATTGGCAGGCAATGAAACTGAGTGTATGATTGGGTTTCACAGCGCATCCGTTATTGCAGATGCCTATGTCAAAGGAATAAATAACTTTCCCGCCGAAGAAGCTTTAAATGCCATGGTTTTCACTTCGAACATCAATGAATACGGGAAAACGCTTTTTAGGGATTACGGTTTGATTTCATCCGATTGGGAATCGGAATCGGTTTCTAAGGCACTTGAATATGCCTACGACCATTGGTGTATAGCTCAAATGGCACGGGGATTAGGTAAAACGGAAATCGCTGAAAACCACGATCGACTTGGTTTGAATTTTATCAATCATTTCGACCCAAATAGCAAGTTCATGCGGGCTCGACGTGGTGCACAATGGGTATACCCATTTAATCCAACGGAGGTAAATTTCAATTATACAGAGGCCAACAGTTGGCAATATTCACTCTACGCGCCACAGCAACCCTACCTTTTAACCAATTTAATTGGTGGAAAAAAAGCGCTGTCTACGTGGCTCGATCAATTATTCAGTACCTCGAGCAGTTTGTCAGGTAGAGAACAAGCCGATATCACCGGATTAATAGGACAGTACGCGCACGGAAATGAGCCATCACATCACATGGCATATATGTACAACTATTCTGCAACCCCTTGGAAAACGCAGGTTTATGTTGATTCGATCCAGCGTTCAATGTACCACAATGCGCCCGATGGTTTATCCGGAAATGAAGATTGTGGTCAGATGAGCGCTTGGTATGTACTTTCTGCGCTCGGTTTTTACCCACTTGCCCCAGGAAATACACGATATGAACTTGGTCATCCGATATTCGAAAAAGCAACGATCAGGCTTGAAAATGGAAAATCAATAGAGATAAAGCGTAATGGTCTGATTGGAAAGTACATTCGTACAGTTCGGCTGAATGGGATTGAAATCATCAGCTTAGATCATTCACAATTGATGCAGGGTGGAATCCTGGAGTTTGAAATGAGCTCAAGACCGATTCAAACATACCTGAACGAGGATTTATACGAAATCAGTGGATTGCAAAACCTAATCCCCGTTCCTTTTATCAGCACTGAGAACAGAGTGTTTACCGATAGTTTACGCATTGAGATGGGAATGGTCAACTTAAACTACGGACCTCAATTCACAGAATATGCCATTGAAGAAAACCAAGTGATTGGCGAATGGAAAACCTACACCAAGCCATTTACCATTCATTCTTCGTGTAAAATTCATTCACGCGGCACAAAAGACATTTCAGGACAAAGAACGCACTCCGCTACCCTAACCTCAGTATTTCAACAAAAGGAAAAGAATTGCCATCTAGAATTAAAATCTACTTACGAACCAGCCTATGCTGCGGCGGGACCCAATACCTTAATTGACAAAATCAAAGGTAGCAATGACTTCAGAACAGGAGATTGGCAAGGATATCAAGGAAAGGACGTGATTGCGATTGTTTCATTTAATGAAGCCCGAACCATAAATACCATTGGCGTTTCCTGGCTTAAAGACCTTAATTCATGGATTTTTGAACCAAGCCAGATCGTCATTGAAACCTCTGAAGACGGGATAAGTTACCGGCAAGCAGCAGAATTTGTAATTCGAACAGCTACGAAAGGAACGGAAGAAAAAGGGTTAGGAAGCGTTGCAAAATCGGTTGTTATCGATAAAGTAAAATACATTCGATATACCATACGAAATCAAGGAGTTTGTCCTGATTGGCATTTGGGCGCAGGAAACCCTACTTGGCTCTTTTTAGATGAATTGATTTTTGATTGATTTGATAAATGATACCATTCTAATTCCTACGCCTAAAAACATCACAAAAAATCGTTCCTCCCTAAAAAAAATAAGACCTTACCACGATTTGCTTTTAGGTAATAATCATTTAATGTGATTGTTATTGGCTAAGCTGATTTTTTAGTAAATTAGGGTCGTGAAAAAAATCTTACTCTTTTCCTTATTTTTCTTGCAATTTGGCATTTCCTATGGTCAATTTGACACCTTGTTTTATTTCGTGTGTCCGGAAGCTGCGCAAAGTCACGGCGATCGTCCAGTCGTCTTTCGATTTGCAACCTTAAACACACCGGCTACCATCACGATTTCACAACCTGCCAACCCAGCTTTTCCTACACAGGTTTTAAATTTAGGGGTAAATGCCGCACAAACCTTGGACATCACGCCATGGATTGACATCAGTGAAAACAAACCACCAAATACCATTCTGAATTACGGTTACCGCATTCATTCTACTGCGCCCATCATGGCCTATTACGAAATCGTCACCTCCTGTAATTGCAATCCCGACATTTTCGCTTTGAAAGGAAAAAATGCATTGGGAACAAATTTTATCATTCCTGCTCAGAATTACCTAAACAATGCATCCTATGCAAGGTCAGGGTTTGACATTGTTGCGACACAAAACAATACGAGCATAACGATTGTGCCCTCAAACAACATTGTTGGTCATGCGGCAGGCATACCTTTTAACATTGTTTTAAACAAAGGTGAGACCTTCAACGCGCAAGCCGTTTCCATTGCAGCCAATCAACATTTATCCGGTTCCACCGTGATTTCCGACAAACCCATTGCCATCACGATCAATGACGATTCTGCCTCCGGCGCGCCTTATGGGGGTTGTGCAGACATCATGGGTGATCAAATCATTCCTGTACCTGTTACGGGTAAAGAATACATTACGCTAAAAGGTTATTTAAACGGTCCCGACAAAGTGTATGTCGTAGCCACACAAAACAACACACAGCTTATGGTGGACGGGGTGAGTGTCGGCTCGCTCAACGCAACGAACATGTATGTTCATACCCAACCCAATCCCACTGCTTACATCCAAGCAGATAAACCCGTATATGTATTACACAACACTGGCTTTGGATGCGAATTGGGAGGCGCCTTAGTCCCTCCGATTGTTTGTACAGGCTCAAACACAGTGGTCTTTGTACGATCTACAAATGAGTTTTTTGCCCTGAATATTTTGGTTCCAGCCGGTGGAGAAAATTCCTTTACCCTAAACGGCTCACCAGCAAACGTAGGTCCTGGCCTTTTCCAACCGGTTCCAGGCACGGCAAATACGTGGATGTTTGCACAAATAGATGCCAGCGCCTTTGTGGGTGTTCTTCAAGCAAGCCGAATGGAAAATCCAAACAGTAAGTTTCACCTTGGGGTTATTCATGGCGGATCAAGCTCTGGTTGTCGCTACGGGTACTTCAGTGATTTTGCTACTTTTAAATATGAAATTCAAACCAATGGAGATTTGCTCTGCAGCGGCGATACCTTACAGTTGGCTACAGACTCTTTGCCCGGAGCAACTTACAATTGGACAGGTCCTAATGGATTTACTTCCAGCGGTGCTTCGTTGCAACTGAACAATGTAAATCCCAACCAATCCGGGAATTACGTGATTTCTGGGTATTCCGTTGGCGCATGTGAACTTTTACCCGACACGGTAGCCATCAACGTGATTTCAACCCCCAACGCTCCCAACATCCTGAGCAACAGCCCGCTCTGCCTTGGTGACACCCTGTTCGCTTCGACTTCCTTAAATGGCCAGTTTACTTTTAATTGGGATTTCAACAATGGAACTTTGTTTCAGAACGACTCCATGTCTGTGACCCAATTAGCCCCAGGATCATACCCCATTAATTTGACTTCGAATTTAGGAAACTGTATTTCCACGATGGCTTATGACACAATCCAGGTCTTTGCTACTCCACAAATTACCTACACAGGTGATCTAACAACTTGCGATGTTCTGAACTTTAATACAAGCTATCAAACCGATTCCTTGGACCCGATGCATATTATTTTATGGTATAATCAAACAGGTACCTGTGGAGTAGGAACTAGTATAACTAATGTAAGCGCTAACAATCCTGCATACAGCACTGAAACCTATTGGGTAAAACTGACAACAGATAATGGGTGTACAGACTCAGATACTTTTTCGTTAACCTTCAACCCATATCCTGCATTGGATTTGAGTGTTGCCCCTCAATGCGATGGGGTAAGCGCTCAATTTGCTAATCAACTTAATTGGGTCACGAATGCCCCGCCCAATACCAATTGCGTGTATACATTGCAATTCGGCGATGGTCAGACCGGAACAAACCCCAACACAAATCACACATATCCGGGTCCCGGAAATTACCAAGCCATTTTACTGGCTACGAGTGCAGCAGGCTGTGCCTCGAGCGATACAGTGAATTTCACTATACAGGCAGTTCCTATATTAGTTCCTTCGATGGTGGCCTCGTGTGGACAGGTAGGAACATTTGAAGTGGGTCTCACCTTGGGCAACTACACCTTTGATCAATTAACCTGGAACATCCCCGGCGTTGGCAACTTTGCATTCCCTTCTTTTGAACACACATTTATAAATCCTGGCAATTATTTGGCAACGGTAAACATTGAAGGCAGTAATGGTTGTGATTATTCGGAAAACCTACCCTTCACAATCATTCCTTCTGTGACAATTGAAGACTTATCGGTTCCTAACGTAATCACGCCAAATGAGGACTTGTTGAATGATCAATTAATTCTCGACAACTTATTTGTTGATTGCACGAGCTTCGATCTGATTATACTCAATCGTTGGGGTAATATCGTGTATGAAATGACTAATACAAGTGCTCCTTTCAATGGAAAAGATCTCAACGGAAAGGACCTTGAAGCAGGCGTATATTTCTACAAGCTCACCACCGACGACAACAAAGTAGTTTCGGGCCACATTACCGTGATACGGTAAGGAACTTAAAGCCCTATCAATTCATAGTTAGTGCTTCGACCGCCTCCTTCTTCTTGACGCAATATTCCTTTATCCATTAAATCTTTGATATCTCGGAGTGCGGTATCTGCTGAGCATTTGGTGATTTTCGCCCATTTTGAAGACTTTAATTTGCCGTCAAAATTCTCAAATAATTTGTTCAATATTTTTCGTTGCCGCTCGTTCAGTTCGGTATGCTCGTGTATCTTCCAAAACTCATGCTTTCTAAGGATGTTCTCCAAGGTGCCTTGCGTTGTCAACAAGGCATTTTTAAGGCACATTAAAAACCATTGCATCCATTCGGTAACATCGCCATGGCTATGCTGAACCTTTTGCAACATCGCA
>Ga0209087_1001684_pt1 | contig 12907 bp, 15 predicted proteins | sample S_130805_EF_Meta_FD_187321 | JGI IMG/M metagenome (GOLD analysis project Ga0209087, IMG submission 187321) | Freshwater microbial communities from Lake Simoncouche, Canada to study carbon cycling - S_130805_EF_MetaG (SPAdes) (version 2) | ecosystem: Environmental > Aquatic > Freshwater > Lake ...
GCAGGCCGATGCCTCGCTTGGGGCCCCCGAGCCGGTCGCGGAAGTTCATGGGGAAAGCCCCGAATTCCCGGGCCAGGCTCTCATCGATCGTGCTGAACGGCCGGACCAGGGGGGGAATCAGGCCGGAGCCCACCCCGGCGCTGCCATAGGCATCGAAGTGAATCTCCAGGGCGTAGCCGCCGGCGAGAACATGGTCGCGCCCCACGCTCCAATTGGTGCCGGCTTCGTCGCCGCTGAGCATGGTGCGCACCGGCGGGATGTGGAAGTTGATGTTCAGGCCCCGCTGCCGGCCCAGCACCGCCACGGCATGGGCCACCTGCAGGCACCAGTAATGCTCATCGCTGATGCCGGGCCGCATCGGCGCGGCCCCGTAGAGCCCCACCGCCTCACCGCTGGTGCCCGAGCCACCGATGCCCTGGGCATCGGCGTGGCCAGCCAGCATCAGGATCGGGATGGACGGGCTGACGCCACGGGTGCCCACCCAGTCCTTCGGCAGCGCTGAGCGGGGGCCGAGCAGGGGATCGGCGGCAGGGGCCGCGCTGGCGCCCCCAAGGCTCGAGAGGCTCTGGGCCTCCGCGGGGCCGGGCAGGGGCACCACGAGGGCCGCCAGGCTCAGCAGGGCCACGGCGAGCCGCGGAACCGGATGGCGCCGTTCCGCGGCGCGGGGGGGGATTGGAGGCATCGGCAGGGGAAGCGGTGGAATGGAGGGAGCCTTGGAGGCAGGCGGTCGCGGTCGCCAGAGCGCCGCGTTGCTGGCGCTAGATCGGTGAGGAGAGCAGGCGCCCATCGCTGGCGAGCTGCAGGGTGGGGCCCAGCTCGGTTTCGATCGCGATCAGCTCATCGCGGTGGGCCCGAAGCCGCAGGGTGCTGCCCTGGCTGGTGTCGCCTTCGATCAGACGCAGCTCGAAGGTTTCGGCCCTCTCGGCCCTGCGTCGGTAGACGAGCCCTGCCAGTGGCCCCAGCAACGCCAACCCCAGGGGCCACCAGCCCAGCTGGGGCAGCACCTGGCGCAGCACCAGCCCCAGGCAGGCGGCCCCGACGCTGCCGAGCAGCGAGAGCAGCAGGGCCAGGGGCAGACTCGATCCCACTTCACCGCGGAAGCGGAGCAGGTTCTTGGCGGGATCGCCGGCCTCGGTGCGCCAGCCCCGATGGGTGAGCCAGCCGCTCAGCCCCTCCAGCACTTCGATGGCGGGGCGGGGGGAGTGAACCTCCACCACGGTGGTGCGGTCCTTGCTGGCGGCCCGCAGGAAGAACACCAGGCCCACCGCCAGCAACAGGGTGAGCAGCAGGGTGGAAGCCAGCGTGGGCATCGGAAGCCTGCGGAACGGAGGGCTGCATTCTCTCCCATGCCCCCGGCACCGCTCTGGGGCACGATGAACCTTTCCACCTCTCCGGCCCCTCCGGCGATCGTTGCCATGACCCAGGCCCGCAGCGCCTCCGCCTCCGCGGTTCCCCCGGCCCGTTTCGCCGTGTTCGATGGCGACCTCGACGCGGAATGGCAGGAGATCCACGGCGCCGCCGGTGCCCTGGCGATCGACACCGAGGCGATGGGCCTGATCCATGGACGCGACCGCCTCTGTTTGGTGCAGATCTGTGATGCCCATGACAACGTGTGCTGCATCCGCCTTGCCCGGGGCCAGCAGGAGGCGCCGCGCCTTCAGTCCCTGATGGAGAACCCGGCGATCGAGAAGGTGTTCCACTTCGCCCGTTTCGATGTGGCGGCCCTGGCCCAGAACCTGGGAATCGCCGTGAACCCGATCTTCTGCACCAAGATCGCCAGCCGCCTGGCCCGCACCTATGCCCCGCGCCACGGCCTCAAGGATGTGGTGAATGAACTGGTGGGCGTGGAGCTCGATAAACAGGCCCAGAGTTCCGACTGGGGCATGGTGGAGGACCTCAGCGAGGCCCAGCTGGCCTATGCGGCCGGTGATGTGCGCTGGCTGCTGGCGGCCCGCGACCGCCTGGAGCGGATGCTGCGCCGAGAGGATCGCTGGGAGCTCGCCCAGCGCTGCTTCGCCTGCATTCCGGTGTTCGCCGACCTCGACCGGCAGCGCTTCGGCTCGGTGTTCGAGCACTGAGCCGCGGGGCTCAATCCTCCACCATGAAATTCTCGTCGTTGCCCACCGCCTCCAGCTGGGCGGTGAGCAGGGGTCCGTTGTCCACTCCGGCGGCGTTGGCCTCCTCCAGCATCCGCTCGGCGATGGCCTGGCGGGAGGCGGTGTCCCGCACCCCTTCCTGGGCGGAGCGAATCTCCACCTTGCGCCTGGCGGCCGACTGGCTGATGCCCAGGCGGCTGGCCAGCCGCCCGCAGGCGGCGTTGTAGCTGCGCTCGGGGATGCCGGGCATCGGCGGTGTGGAGGCGGTGGGACCATTCATCATCCCCCGCCGCGTCGCCCGAACCGGCTCAGGCCGGGGCGAGAAGCTGATCGGCGATCAGGCGAGCCAGCCGCTCGCTGCCTCCGGCCGGTCCCATGCGGCGTTGGCCGATCGCGCCCAGTCGCCTTCGTTCGGCTGGATCGGCCAGCAGGGCCTCCAGCCGGCTCTGCAGCTCCCGGGCGTTGTGGCAGGGCAGCACCGCCCCCCCCAGCAGGCGGCTCTGGCGCCGGGCGAAGCCCGCCTTGAACTGGGGACCGGGCCCCGGCAGGGACAGCACCGGCACCCCCAGGCCCACCAGCTGCTCGGTGGCGGTTCCCGCGGTGGCCAGCCCCACTTCGCCCCAGCCGGCCCAGCGGTTGAAACAGCCGGGCCCCACCAGCAACTGCACCGCCCCGCGCCGCCAGGCCGCGGCGGCGCCGCTGGGGGCGGGTGGCGCTCCTGGAAGAAAACCGGCCGCGCTCAGCAGCGGCTCCAGGTCGGCGGAGGACGGCCTGGTGCCGCAGGCCAGCAGCACGGTGGTCGGCGTGGGGCTGCCTGGCAGCCCAGCGAGCAGCCGCTGCAGGTTGCCGAGGGCCTCCGGCAGGCGACTGCCGGGCAGGAGCAGCAGGCGCCGCTGATCCTGGAGCCAGTCCGGCAGGGACTCTGCGACAAAGCCATCCATCATCGGATTGCCCGGGGCGAAGGCCGCCACCCCGTGGCGCCGCAGTCCCCGGGCTGTGAGCCGGTCGCGCACGGCCACCAGCCGGCAGCGCCGCCTGCCCATCAGGGTCCATTCCCAGGGATCCCACTCGCTGCCCTTGAGCCGGTGGTAGCCGTCCGCCAGGGGCGAGTTCCCCCAGCCGGCGGGGGGCGGAGTGGCCCAGGTGTGGTCGCTCTTGGGGGTGCCCACGAAGCCGTAGGGGCCGCCCCCGGCCCAGGCCAGCAGAAGGGGGAGCAGATCACCCACCGCCAGGATCGGATCGCCGCGGCGGCCCCAGGCCCGCACCAGCCGCCACTGCTGCCAGCTGAGCAGCGGCAGGCCCGCCGCCAGATCCTGCGTCAGGCCGCCCAGGCTCTGGTTGCTGAAGCCGCCGCTGGGCAGGCTGCGACGCGGGCCGATGCGGCGCAGGAGTGCGTTGGCCTCCGCCGCGCCATAGCTCTGCCCTTCCCCCACCAAGGGCAGCACCGCCACCGGCAGTCCGGGGCGCAGGCGCTTGAGGGCCTCCACCAGCCGCAGGGCGATCACGTCTTCCCCGTGGCCGTTGCTCAGGACCAGCAGGGGAGAGGGCATGCCATGGCTGATACGATCCGACCCGGGGAGTTTGCTCCTCATCCGGCGGCATGGCCAAGTGGTAAGGCAGAGGATTGCAAATCCTTTACCCCCAGTTCGAATCTGGGTGCCGCCTTTTCTTCAGCCTCTGCTGTGCAGGGGCTCATCGCGTTGGTCCGTGCCAGCAAGGCACCGCATCCGCTGACGCCGGAAGCTGGCTGGGCAGGCCAGGCCGTGTTTCTGATCCGTTCCACGGCAAGCTCCTGGCTGCCGGTGTGCGATTCCAGGGGTTCTCGCGTTCCATGCCGGATCAAGGCAGGATCAGTTCGAGAGTTTTCTGTAGCCTTCAAGGGAGCTCTCGGCCCATTGCTTAAGGCGAGCTTGTGGCGGTCGGTGAGGACCATCAGCTCCGAGTCAGCGAACGACATTGTTTGCTGGGGTCTCCTCAAGAGCCATCAGCCGCCCGTACATCGGCCGCCTAGAGAAGCCGGCCTGCGCTCTGGGGCTAACCCGGTTCTGGGGCCCGGCCGCAGGATTCGTCCCTCACCGCAGGCCTCGTTTCTCGAAGCAGCGCGTGGCGGTTGTTCTCGTTTGTCTTCGCACCAGGCCAGCCATGCGGCTTTGCCTCAGCTCCGGCTCTGGCGGCGGGAGGCCGGCTGGGATTGGGCGACTTCGTTGCGCTGGCGCTGCCACACCGTCTGGGCGGTGTCGAAGAGGGAATTCTGCATCTCACCAAGGAAACGCTTCAGCCGCCGACGGGTGTCACCGCCCTGGGCCAGTTCATCGGAGAAGGCGCCGGCATGGCAGAGGTCAACCAGCAGGGCGACCTCATCGGAGCTGAGGCAGACCAGGTGTTCGTCGTTGCAATGGGTGACCTTCATGGCGCCAGCAAAGGCACGAAGGTTGTTCTAGGCCGATCCCCGGGCGCGGGAGGTGGGGGGAAACCGGCCTGACCCGGAGCTCCTCCGGGTCAGGCCCAGGGGAGCAGGTGGGTGAGCAGCTCCACCATCGCCAACCCGATCAGGGCCATCATCGCCAGCAGGGAACTCGGTTTGGTCATGGATTCGCCTTGCCGTTCAACCGATGGGCGAACCCTAAAGGGATTCTTAAGCGCCCCGCCGCCGCGTCCCGGGAATCGGTGGGAAGCTCCACATCGCTTCACATCCCTTACGGAAGCGCGGCGGATCCGCCGCCTCAGTAGCCCGAATCGGCCACGCAGGCGCCGACGCAGCTGATGCCGTTGGTGGCGGTGCGGCCGCAGTGGTGGCAGAGGATCGGCTCGTCGTCTGCCCTGCTGGACCCCTCGTTCGCCGGATCAGGCTCCGCTTTCCGCGCGCCGCCGGCTGCAGGGCTTTCAGGCATGGGGGTGGGCAGGCTGCTCGGCACGCGGCCCGTGCGGGTGGGCTTTGGATTGATCATGGCGCCTGGAGTTGATCGATGTTGCGCCATGCCCCTCGCCACCCCTGCAAGCCCCGCCATCGGTGTGGGCACCTGGGCCTGGGGCAACCAGTTCCTGTGGGGCTACCACCCCGACCAGGACGCGGCTCTGGAGGCCTGTTTCGATCGGTCCGTAGCGCGGGGGCTGCGCTTCTTCGATACGGCCGACTCCTATGGAACCGGCCGCTGGAACGGCCGCAGTGAGGCCCTTCTGGGGCAGTTCGTGGCCGCCCTGCCTGCCGGGCGACGCCAGGATCTCTGCGTGGCCACCAAGCTGGCCCCCTTTCCCTGGCGCCTCGGGCGCCGCGGCTTCGACCGGGCCCTGCAGGCCTCCCGCACCCGCCTGCAGGGCAAGCTCGACCGGGTGCAGTTGCACTGGAGCACCGCCCGGTATGCCCCTTGGCAGGAGGGCCCGTTGCTGGAGGGGCTGGCTGATCGGGTGCTGGCCGGTGCGGTGCCCGAGCTGGGGGTGTCCAATGTGGGGCCGCTCCGGCTGCGGCGGCTCCATCAGGCCCTGGCCGCCCGGGGGGTGCCACTTCGCAGCCTGCAGGTGCAGATGTCCCTGCTGGCCCCGGAGCCGATCCTGCCCGGCGGACTGGTGGAGGTGTGCCGGGAGCTGGATATTGCCCTGATCGCCTACAGCCCCTTGGCCCTCGGGCTGCTCACCCGCAGGCCCGGGGCGGAACCCCCACTGCCCAGAGGGCCGCGGCGCTGGTTGTTCCAGAGGCTTTGGCCCGATCTCCAACCCCTGCTGGAAGCCATGGCCGAGATCGCCTCCCGCCGGGACGCCACAACCGCGGCCGTGGCGCTCAATTGGTGTCGGGCCCACGGGGCCATGCCGATCGTGGGCCTGCGCAGCGTGGCCCAGGCCGACGCCGCGGCCGACGCCCTGGCCTGGAGCCTCGACGGTGGGGAACGGGAGCGGCTCGACCGCCTCGCCCTGGCCCTGCCCATCCGGTCCCGGATGCCTGCCAATCCCTTCCAGAGTGCCTGAGCCCCGGAGCCCTGGGTTGTGCGGGGCGCTCAGTTCAACCCGCGCTGCCCTTCGGAGGGATCCGGCGTGAGCACCACCGGCATGGCTTCGTGCCGTTCGGCGGGCGGCACCGTGCCCTGGAGCAGCCGGATCACCTGCGGATCCCGGGAGGTGGGGGATTGTCCCTCCGGATCGGAGGGATCACAGGCGGAGAGCGCTTCCTGGAGCAGGGAATCGAAGGTGGCCCCCGGAAGGCGGTGGCGGGCCAGTTCCAGAAAGGCGCGGGCCAGGGATTCGCCGGCCGCCGCCCGCAGGGCCGGGTTGCTGCGGCGCAGTTCCTGCTCCTGGGCGATGGAGGAAAGGAAGCGTTCGGTCACATCCCGCTTGGTGGTGGCGCGGATCCGGGTGTCCTGGTCCACCTGGCTGAGGGTGAGCTGATTGCGCAGCTCCTCGAGCCGTCGGTTGAGGCTTTCAAGCACCTCTTCGGCTTCCCTGGCGATCTGGGCGAGCTGGCCATCGGAGAGACGGGGCAGATCGGCCACGTACACCTTGCCGTGATCCCGCAGGGTGAGGAAGGTGGGCCGCTGCCCGCCGCTGCCCCCCTCGCGCGGGCCGCTGGCTTCGCGCAGGCGGGGCCGGGGTTGCTGGGGACGCTGCGGCGGAACGGGACCGGCGGAACTGCGGCGGCGGGTGATGCGCGAGGAGGTATCGAACATGCGTACGGCAGGCTATGGGGCGGGGTGCGGCAGGGTATGGCCCAGCGGAATCACCAGTCCCATCGGGACGGTGAACATCCTCTTGTAGCGCAGACGACCGCTCGAACGTTACGGAGTCAACCGTTTCCGGCAGGGCCTGATCAGTACGGCAATCCCGCCAGGCGCCCATCCGCCGCAACACCGGAGCTGTCCGTGGCGGCGCCCCCGGCTTCCACCCGCCCCAGCTCCCAGGCCTGGTGACCCAGGGCGTGACAGCTGGCCAGCATCCCCTCCAGGGCCTCCGCTGGCACCACCAGACAGAAGCCAACGCCCAGGTTGAAGGTGTTCCAGAGGTCCGGTTCCGGCACCTCGCCCTGCTCCTGAAGCCAGCGGAACAGGGCGGGACGCTCCCAGCTGCCGGGATCCAAGCGGGCGTGCACCCCGGGGGGCAGGCAACGGGGCAGGTTTTCCGGCAGGCCCCCGCCGGTGATGTGGGCCATGCCCCGGATCGGAGCCCCCTCTGCCAGCAGCTGCTGCACAAGGGAGGCGTAGAGGCGGGTGGGGGTGAGCAGGCTGGCGATCAAGGGGGGGCCATCGGCGCCGAGGCGGATTTCGGCTGTTGTTCCGCTGGCTTCGAGGATGCGGCGCACCAGGCTGAACCCGTTGCTGTGCACGCCACTGCTGGCCACGGCCACGATGCGGTCACCCGGCACGATCCGGCGGCCATCAATCAGCAGGTCGGCCTCGACCACGGCCACGCAGAAGCCGGCCAGGTCGTAGCGGCCGGCTCCGTAGAACCCCGGCATCTCCGCCGTTTCGCCCCCCAGCAGGGCACAGCCGCTTTGGCGGCAACCATCGGCGATGCCTTCCACCACCTCGGCCATGGCCTCCGGGCTGAGCCTGCCGGTGGCGATGTAGTCGAGAAAGAAGAGGGGTGCGGCCCCACTGGTGATCACATCGTTCACGCACATCGCCACCAGATCGATTCCGACCCCGTGGTGGGCGCCGTGGGCCTGGGCCAGTTCAAGTTTGGTTCCCACCCCATCGGTGCCGGCCACCAGCAGGGGGTTGCGCAGGCCGCCGGGAAGGCGGCAGAGCCCGCCGAAGCCGCCCAGGCTCCCCACCACCTCCGGCCTGCGGGTGGAATCCACGCTGGAGCGGATCCGCTCCACGAAGGCGCGGCCTGCCTCCACATCCACGCCGGCGCTCCGGTAATCCATGGCATGAGCCCGTGTCTGAATCGATCCTGCATCGGCAGGGGGCCGGGCGGCCCGCCGGAGCGGTTCAACGCTTGCGGGGAGCCCGGATTCCTGCCAGCCCGAGCCGCGCCATTCCGATGCCAGCAGAAGCCCAGCAGCGCGGCCACCCTTCAGCGGCGGCATGTTGGTGGACGACTGGAAGATCGTCACAAGATGCAATCAGCTCAGCTGATTGCGCCTATTGGATTTCCTGATGATTGCCTGCGCCTGAGGGGGCCACTCAGGCCAGTGGTACAGGGATCCCGAGGAAAACATGAAGAAATCTGATCAGTCCTCGCTTCAGGCTCCCGCCTATTCGGCACCGGTTTGCTGCCGTTACGTTGCCGGGGTCGTTATTTCCAGCCAGGAATTCGCCCCGGCGGATTCATCCAACCCCGCAGCCCCAAGGGATTCGGGAGATGAATTCACCTTCAGCAGTTCGGTTTTGCCGCTGTTGAGGTTTCCAGCCAGCGTCTTCCGCCTGTCATGCGTGCAACTCAACTGCTGGGCGCCGCCGCCCTCCTGATGGCTCCTCTGGCGATCACCGCTCCCGCGGAGGCCGCTTCTTTCTCCTCCCTTTCCACTCCGGCCGCCGACGCGGTGATCCGCGATGTGGTTCCTTCCCCCACCTGGGAGGACCGGTTCCTCAGGGATATCCCCGCGGCTCCCAAGGGTCTCCATCAGCTCGCCTCCGCCGCCACCGGCCAGGCCAGCTGGTATGGACCTGGCTTCTACGGCAACCGCACCGCCAACGGTGAAGTGTTCCGGCCCGGCACCTACACGGCCGCCCACCGCAGCCTTCCCTTCGGCACCCGCGTGAAGGTCACCAACCTCAACAACGGCCGCTCCACCGTGGTTCGCATCAACGATCGCGGTCCCTACTCCGGTGGCCGGATCATCGATCTGGCCCATGGCGCCGCCACCGATCTCGGTGTCACCGCCAGCGGTGTGGCCACGGTTCGCCTTGAAGTGCTCCCCTGAGCCCATTCGCCAATCGGCTCCATTCGGCCCATCTGCCCCAGGCAGATGGGTCTTTTCGTTGCTCCAAACGCGTGCGATTGATCACCACCCGCGCCGAACTGGCGCTCTGGCGGCGGGAGCATCCCGAGCGTCCGCTCCACTTCGTTCCCACCATGGGGGCACTGCATCAGGGGCATCGCTCCCTGTTGGAGCGCGCCTCCAGGCCGGTGGCAGGGGGCAGGCTGCCCCGGGTGCTCCTGAGTGTGTTCGTCAATCCCCTGCAGTTCGGCCCCGGCGAGGACTTCGATCGTTACCCCCGGGATCCCGGCGCCGATGGGGCCCTGGCGGAGGCGGCCGGCGTGGACGCCCTGTTTCTGCCCTCCCTGGCCACGATCTATCCCGGCGGTGAGGCGGCCATCACCCGGGTGAGTCCCCCTCCCCAGCTCACGGCCCATCTCTGCGGCCGGGCGCGGCCGGGGCACTTCGAGGGGGTGGCCACGGTGGTGTGCCGCCTGCTGGCCCTGGTGAAGCCCGATCGCCTGCTGCTCGGGGAGAAGGACTGGCAGCAACTGGTGATCCTGCGGCAGGTGGTGGCCGATCTCGGTCTGCCCCTCAGCGTGCAGGGATGTGCCACGGTGCGGGAAAGGGATGGTCTGGCCGCCAGCTCACGCCTTCGCTACCTCAGCGGCGAGCAGCGGCAGCGGGCCCAAGCCCTGGGGGAGGCCCTTGATCGGGCCCAGGCGCTGTGGCGGGGCGGTGAGGACCTGTCCGACCATCTGATCGCCGCCGCCGTCGAACGCTTCGATTCGGCCGCCCTTGAGGTCGATTATGTGGAGGTTGTGGACCCCCACCGCCTGGTTCCGGTGGCACGCACCGGTAGCTTCTCCCTTGTGGCGGCGGCCGTTCGTTGCGGTGCCAGTCGCCTGATCGATCACCGCTTCCTGATGTCCCGCGCCCCGATCGTTGCCATTGATGGTCCCGCCGGGGCTGGCAAGAGCACCGTGACCCGGGCCCTGGCCCGCCGCCTGGGCCTCCTTTATCTGGACACCGGCGCCATGTACCGCGCCCTCACCTGGTGGGTGCGGGAGCAGCGGGTGGATCCCCGCGATGCCGCCGCCATCGCTCCCCTCCTGCAGGATCTTGATCTGCGCCTGCTGGGCGGCGCCGGTGGCGAACAGCAGGTGCTGATCAATGGCCACGATGTGAGTGCGGCGATCCGCTCTCCGGAGATCACCGCCCTGGTGTCCACCGTGGCGGCCCACGGTTGCGTGCGGGAGGCCCTCACCGCCCAGCAGCGGGCCATGGGCCAGCGGGGCGGGCTGGTGGCTGAAGGCCGCGACATCGGCACCGCCGTGTTTCCCGACGCCGAGTGCAAGGTGTTCCTCACCGCCACGGTGGCGGAGCGGGCCCGGCGTCGCGCCCTGGACCTGGAGCAGCGGGGGTTTCCGGTGCCGCCCCTGGCCGAGCTGGAGGCCTCGATCGCGGAACGGGATCGCCTCGATTCCACCCGGGAGGTGGCGCCCCTGCTCCAGGCGGAGGACGCCGCCGAGGTGATCACCGATGGCCTCAGCATCGAGGAGGTGCTCACGGTCCTGGTGGATCAGTTCCGGGCACGGGTTCCCGAAGATGCCTGGCCCGGGCCCGCCGCCGCCGGAGCGGCCAGCGAGCCGCAGGGCTGAGCCCGCCGCCGCCGGCGTTCAGCCCTCTGGAAGTCCGCTGGCGTTCTGTTGTTGCTCCTCCGGCGGTGTGCCTTCCCGCTGCCTTCTGGGCCGCTTGGCTGCCGGTGTCGCCCCGCCTGTGTGGTGCGCCGGAGCACTGTTGAAGCGGTGGCCATTCCTGCAGTCCAGTGGGGGCCAACGGTTTCAGCGCCTGATCGGCGGATCCGTTCCAGGCGGGCCCAAGCGGCGCTGCTCCTCGATCAGGCTCGCCAGCAACCCGGCGCAGGCGTCCTCCAGCAGGTCGAGCACCTCCTCGAAACCATCGGCACCGCCGTAGTAGGGATCGGGCACCGCAGGGGCGGCGTGCCGCCGGCAGTGGCTGGTGAGGGGGGTGATTCGGGCCCTGCCCTCGCTCTGGCGGGCCAGCCGGCTCACGGCGGCGAGGTTCTCCTCGTCCATCGTGAGCACATGGTGGAAATGATGCAGATCGGCGGCCTCGATCTGGCGGGCCCGGCTGGTGAGTTCGATGCCCCGGCGGGCGGCGGCGGCCCGCATGCGGCGATCGGCGGGGCTGCCCACGTGCCAGCCGCCCGTGCCGGCCGAATCCACCTGGAAGTGGTGCTCCAGGTTCTCGCGGGCCAGCAGGTGCAGGAACACCCCCTCAGCCGCGGGGGAACGGCAGATGTTGCCCAGGCAAACGAACAACACCCTGGTGGGGACTGCAGCGGGCTCCACGGCGTGATCGGGGGGTGCCATCGGGGTCGTCTCCAGCGGATCGTTGGGGCCGGCGGGAAGAATCATCGGGCCCGCGGGTCATCCGGCCAGGGCCGCGAGGGCCTGCCGGGCGCGCAGCCTCACCACCGGCACCGCCTCCTCAGGATCCTCCAGCATCCGCAGGCTCGCCACGGCCCGCTGCTGGCCTCCGCTGCCGCGCTCAAGGCTGCCGCCCAGCGATTCCAGACCCACCACCACCGCGTAGCGCACCACCCACTCACCATCGGCGGCCGCCGCCTCCAGGGCCGCCAGGGCCCTGTCCTGAACCTCATGCCGGCCTTGAGCCGGCAGGCCATCGCAGCGCAGCTGGCCCAGGCCCCGGGCCGCCGCCCGCCGCACGCTGGGGCCGATGTCGCTGGCGAGGGCCTGCTCCAGCAGCGCAAGGCCGCGCACATCACCGATGCCCGCCAGGGCCCGCACCGCCCAGGCCCTGGCGCCGTAGTTGTGGGCATCAAGGTTGTCGAGCAGGGGGGCCACGGCGGCCTCACCACAGGCGATCAGACCCTCCACGGCGGCCACCGCGGCACCGGGATTGTTGAAGCCCAGCACCTGAACCAGGGCGGCGATGGCCGCCGGCGCGGGTGGAGGGCTGCTGGCCAGGTGGCTGGAGAGGCGGGCGGTCGCCGTCAGCAGGGCGGTGGCCGTGTCGGCCTGATCCACCGCCTCGATCAGGGGGGTCACGGTGGCGAAGGGGTCGGTCATGGCAACGGGGTGATCAGCCGGCTCAGAGCAGGTCATCCATGGCGCCCAGCAGGGACTCCAGGCCCGGATCGCCGCTTCCCTGCTCCACCAGGCCCCGCAGGGCGATCAGCTTGAGGCTGTTCTCCGCCAGGGTGGCGCGGATCGGCTCCAGGGCGGGACGCCAGCCCACGGCGCCCAGGTCCATCAGGGCGGCACGGCGCACCTGCAGCTGCGGATGCTGCAGCAGCTCGAGCAGAGCATCCCCCCAGCGTTCCTCGGCGGTGAGCTGCAACAGGGCCCGGGCGGCGGCGCTGCGGATCAGCGGGCGCTCGTGGTCGCTGAATGGCTCGATCACCTCCAGCACTGCAGGATCAGCCACCCCGATCGCGCCGAGAGCCTCGATCAGGGCTTCGCAGGGTTCCTGGAGCTTTGGACTGTTGGCCTGGGGCGCGCCGGCTCCGGCCGGGCCACTGGCGAGGCGGGCGCAGATCGGCGCCACCGCCTCGAGGGCCCGCAGTTCGCCCAGGGCCCGGGCCGCCGCCTCCCGAAGGCCGTCATCGTCGTCGTGGAGGGCGGCCAGCAGGTCGGGCACCACGCTGGGATCCTCGAGCTTGCCGAGGGCCCGGGCCGCATTGCGGGCCACGGCGTTGTGCTCCACTCCCGCGGAGGGATCGCGGGGCTGGCGCTGGCGCAGGGCGGAGCGCAGCAGGGGCACGGTGTCGGGGTGGCGGCTGCGCATGCGGCCCAGCCACCAGGCGGCGTAGTACTGCAGCGATTGGTCGTCGGTTTGGCGCAACCGCCGCAGGGCCTCCGCTTCGCTGATCGGTTCACCGGCACCGGTCAACGGCGGGCCGTACTCCTCCTCG
>Ga0209087_1001689_pt1 | contig 12878 bp, 14 predicted proteins | sample S_130805_EF_Meta_FD_187321 | JGI IMG/M metagenome (GOLD analysis project Ga0209087, IMG submission 187321) | Freshwater microbial communities from Lake Simoncouche, Canada to study carbon cycling - S_130805_EF_MetaG (SPAdes) (version 2) | ecosystem: Environmental > Aquatic > Freshwater > Lake ...
GTCCCCCCGAGCAGGCCGCCAGCGGGCTGCTGGCGCGCCTTGAGGCCCTCAACCTGGAGAACAGCAGCAGCTTTTGGCACGCCAATGGTGAGGAGCTGCCCTGGTGAACCACTCCCGGCTGTGGAGGCAGAAACGGCCCCTGAGCCCCTCACCCTGGGCCCCTCTGGGCAGGGTCGGTGGAGCTGTTCGTTGGGGTGCCGCAGGCCAGGCGCGGCACCCGTTCAATCCGCCGACCAGCCGATCACTTCGGCATGAGGACGGTATCAATCACGTGGATCGTGCCGTTCGTCGTTGCGATGTCGGCCTTGACGACGGACGCGCCGTTGATCAAGACCTTGCCTCCTACGGTCTTGATCGTGACCGACTGTCCATTCAATGTCTTCGCACTCGTGAGCTTGATGACATCGGCGGCTTTCACATTTCCGGCCACGACGTGATAGGTCAGAATGGCCGTTAGTTTCTGTTTGTTCTCCGGCATCAGAAGCGACTGCACCGTTCCTTCCGGCAGCTTGGCAAAGGCCTCATCGGTGGGGGCAAAAACGGTGAATGGCCCTTTCCCCTTCAGGGTTTCAACGAGCCCGGCCGCCTTGAGCGCCGTCGTGAGCGTCTGGAAGCTGCCCGCAGCAACAGCCGTGTCGACGATGTCCTGCGAGGGCGTCGTCGTCCCCCCGGCGAAAGCACTTGTTGAAGCCAACAGGCTTAGGGATAGCGCCGCAGCGCCTGCACGCAGTGAGCGATTGAGAGTCAACATGGGGAGGGATGAAGAACTTGGGACGATTGAAACAAAATGAGCCTAAGCGAGCCGCGGGGATGACGATGACATCGCGGAGCACGCTGTCAGCGCACTGAAGGTGTTAAACGCAACGAAACGCACAACGTCCAAAGATAGTCCAATCTGCCAATGATCGAGCTGGTTCAACGCAGCAAATATGATGCATTCATGCACAGCCAGGCCTCGACGTGTTCGCGGGCACCTGGCCTGTCGCTGGAGAACTGGATGCCCGTTGCCTTGACCGAGGGAGCAAAAGGTCTCCAAGTAGAACACTTGGCTGAGAAACTCTGCCAGCTTCACTGGATTCACAGCCTTGCTGCTTCACAGCTTCGCGGCTCGACAGCTAGACAGCTCGACAGCTCGACAGCTCGACAGCTCGACGAGTCGATGGTTCCATGGCGTCGGTTCTCCCAACTTGAGGACGGACAACTTTTCTGGTAGCAGGGCGCCCTGAAGCGCACACTGTTGCTCACCTCCCGTGAGTCCTATCAATGCGGCATCGCTTGGCTGTGTTGTTTGCCAATCGATAGACGCTATGGGCTGACGCATCGGGAGTATTATCTGGACTTTGGATGCAAAATTTACGGTTCATTTCGCTAGAAGTGAATGAAGCCGTTGACATCTGAACTTTCCAACAGTAAGCTGAAAAGATAAGTCGCTGTCTAATCATTGAAGCTGTTAATAACGACTCGCGTTTCCATTCCCCTGTCCCTGGTCTCGCTGTTGGTCGGCATCTCCACGGCGGCACCTGCGCAGGCCGCGACAGTCGCCTCAGTCATCCTCGACGGCTCAATTCCTACCGCCCTTGTGGCCTGTGGTGGGGGCGGCTCAGGTGCGTACAGAAAGCCCCCCAGGCCCGGCCATCAACACGTCAGCTCCGATGGGGCAACGTCTCCATCCCCCTCTGCGCTACAGGCCCCAACAGCCAAGACCAACCCGACGCCGCAGCAACCCTGACCACCGGCAAGCCGTCGCTCAGAAGCTGAAGCTGGTTTTGACCAATCCACCGAATTGACTGAAACGTTCTCCGATGGGAGTGGCCTGGCCGAGGGGACGACTGAGGTAGATCACGGCTGGGGTGATCGTGATGTTGTCGGTGAGTTGCACCTTGTACCACCATTCCCAGGCCAGGCCCCCATCATCAGGTGTCTTTGATCCTGTCAGGGAGGCGGCAAAGACGGGCTGGCCAACCGCCATCCCGAAATCATTGCCTTTCACCAAAACATCTGTCCATTGCAGACCGACCATCCAGGATTGGCTGGTGCTCAGGCTGCCGGCCGGCTGGGGCGCAACGTAACTCGTGGTGTTGTAACCCCAGCCCAGGCTGAGGGAAGGCAGCCAGCCACTTGCGCTGGGCTGGAGATAGCCGCTCAGGCCAAAGGCGTTGGTGCGGGCCTTGCCGTTGTGATCAATGGCTGAATGGGTGAACGGCGTCGTGCCTGGAACAAAGTTATTTTCAGGTTGTAAATAGGTGTAGATCGCGGCCAAACCCAAGCGTTCGTTGCCATAGGCCAGTTGCACAGTTCCTGACGCCCCGGAGCTGGCCGTCGCGATCCCCCCTGCGCTCGAATCAGCAGAATCACCATTGGCCGTAATGTAATTAGCACTGATACTAAGGGCGTCTTTCTGCCACCAGAGGCCAGCACCCGCGCCAAGATTCTTATTGTAGGCGGCGGGGGCTCCATTCACCGTCATCACGTTGAGGATGGTGTCTGACGGATAGACACTGGGCCAGAGGGCCAGCATGTCTTCCTGGCCGACGCGGGCCCCCAGGGTGGCTGTGAAGCCGTTGCCAATCGGACGTTGGTAAAAGAGTTTATCGATGCCCAAAACATCGGGCCCCGTATCCTCCTCAAAGGCGATCTCAAGGGTGGACAAGGCCAGCGCATGGGGATCACCGCCGAAGACACTACGGCCAAAGTTGCCGGACCTAAGATTAGTTCGGAGCCGATCCTTGCCATTGAAACTGGTATCGAACGTCAGCTGCAGGTCGTAGTTCAACGTGGTGCCATTCGGCAGGGGCACCGGCGAGCGAGGCTGGCCCGTGAGCTCATTGGCCCGCCGACTCACCGTGTTGGCGCCACTGTTGACGGCACTGCCGCGAAAAACATTGGAGCCCAGCACAAAGGTGGCCAAACCGGAGAGCTTGGTGGTGGTGGAGAACTGGGTGGCTTCCAAGGCACCAACGCGGGCCTCAAGGCCATCCACCCGGCCGCGCAACAGGGAGAGTTCCTTCTGGAACTCGTCCATCAGCCGCTTGAGCTCATCGGTGGTCTCGGTGACGCGGTCCAGACAGGCCTGGAGTAGGGCCGCCGCCTCATAGCGGGTCATCGACTGGCCGCCCTTGAAGTTGCCGTTGGGGTAGCCAGCGACGCAGCCGTAGCGATCGACCAAGTTAGAGAGGGCCTGGTAAGCCCAGTCGGTGGGCTTGATCTCGGAGAATTGGGAGAGGCTGGTGACCTGATCCTGACGGGCGTAAGCATTCACGCCGACAAAATTGAGATCGGCGGCATTGGCGCCCCCCGCGACCGTAGCCACCAGCAGCGTTGCCAAGGCAAGACGGGGAGCAGGCACGAAGGGAGACCACCAAGGCGGCCGCATCATGCCACAACCCTCCAGCAAGGGAGAACAACAAGAGGGTTTATGGCGATTGACTGGCACCACCCCTTCGGCGACGACCCTGCCGCTCAGGCCCCAGGCGCCGGCTTGACTCCGCCACAGTCCTGCCATTCCTCCAAAAATTCGGCCAACTCGAGACGCATCTGATAAAGCTCCCTCATCCGTTGCTCAATACCATCAAGCTTCGATTGAAACGTGGCTTTCAATGCCGCACAGTTGCAGACACCCGAACGCCTCACCTCAAGAATTTGACGCAACTCCGACAACGAAACGTCCATGGCTCTGAGGGAGCGTATGAGGGACAATTCACTGTAGATAGTTTGATCAAATAAACGATAGCCACCCTGGCTGCGGTTAGCGGGACTGATCAATCCTTGATCGCAATAAAAACGAATGGTTATCACCGGCAACCCTGATGACTGGGCGACTTCGCCAATCCTCAAGCCCGGGGAGGTCATCCGGTTGTCGGTTGGTATGAGGGGTAGGGACGCCATGATCATTCCCTGCGGTTGATCGGATCTTGAATGTAGCCCCGTTCGCTTGATCAGCTTCGCTGCCGTGCTCAACATCGTGGCGGCAGCACCTCCACCGGGCATGGGCAAGCCGTTAATGCCGGCTCATCACGGCCCCTTGACGGCCGTGGCGATGCGAGCTTTGCCATCCTCCGAGAGAGCCAGGCCGAGGAACGCCTTGACCGCTGGATCCGGGGGTTGACGATAGGCATAAAACAGGGGGCGTTGGAACGGGTAGGTCTCCGCCTCCGGTGTGCTGCCGTCAATGGCCAGCACCCGCACGGTTCGCTGGTCTGCCACCTGTCCGTAGGTGGCGTAACCGATGCCATCCAGCCTGAGCTGCCGCAACATCGGTGTGGTGGCATCACGAACCAGGGTCGTGATGTTCGGAGTGGTCCCGAAGTTATTTCCGCCGAGAACGATCGTGCGGAAGGCCCCGTAGGTTCCGCTGACAGTGGGCCTATTGAGAACCCGTATGGTGCGGTCGGCGCCCCCGAAGGTGGCCCAGTTGGTAATCTCACCGCGGAAGATCTGCACCAACTGGCTTCTGGAAAGACCGCGGCGAAAGGGATTATCAATCCCAACCACAATGGCGATGCGATCATGGGCCACCGGCACCGCAGCAAGACCACGCTGTTGCTCCTCGGCCGTGAGCGGGCGGGAGAGGGCGGCCACCGTCACGGTACCCCCCATTAACGCCTCGATCCCGTTGTCCGATCCTGTGGCTGCCGTGGTGACGACGGTGCCTGGATAGGTCTTGAGGAAGGCAGCTTTAAGGGCCTCATTGATCAACACCATGCTGGTGGAACCATCCATGCTGATCGTGGTCCCGGCCGGTACATTCTGCTGAAGAGGAAACGCTGTTGCCAGATTTTTGCCCTCTCCGCTGCCGCCAGGAAGCTTGAGATTCAGACCTGGTGCGGAGGGAAGGGAGGGAAGAGATGGGAGCCAGCCGAGTAGTTTGGGAAATTGGGATTGCAATCCCCACAGACCAGCGAGACCAATCAGGATAAAGACAATCGGTGGCAAGCCCTTTCTGGGGCCACCGGCGGGTTGTTCACTCATGGCTGGGGCGCTTCAGGGAGTTGTCGCAGCGGGGTGGAGTCCAGGGCCTTGAGCCGCTGGGACACCTGGTCCTCAAGGGTGAGCTGATCGAGATCAGCCGCCAGCTTCTCCTGAGGATTCTCGGAGAGCTCGGCTAACGCAGCATTGGTGAGATTCCGTCCCTCAATCGCATTCTTGGCTGCCACAAACGAGGATCGGGCTGATCCGATATCAAAGTCGTTGTTCACCTTGGCGATGGACTCAAGGGCAGCATTGACTTCGGCGAGATCCTTGATGTTCTGCATATCGGACTTGTATTGCTCTAGCTTAATCCGCTCTCGGTTGAGTTTGCCCTTGGAGGCCTCCACAAATCGTCCGGCTTGCTGCACCTGTTGATCGAGGGCGGGGAGCAGTTTCTCGATCTGAATAGCGCGGCCCATGGCCAGCCGTGCCCCATCCTCTTGGCCGGCATTCTGGGCTAAGCGTGCTTGGTGCTCAAAGGTTTTGAGCTCCTCAATTTTGTCCTGGTACTTGCCCTTGGCACGTTCATAGGCTCCTACCTGCAGGGCCACAGCCTTGGCCAGCTGCTGTACCGATTCGTGCATCGACTGCAGGGATTCCTCGGCCACGGCAACCGCCACCTTGCCGCCGGATTCCACCGGTAACCCCCAAAGCCACCGCCAGGAACCCACAAGCACCCGCCCGGCCTGATCACCCATGAGCCAATAGATGAAGCTTCTCACTGCCTGCGCTCAACTACCAAAACTCTAGGTGGGCCGGCAAGCTCGTCTACAGGTTGTTGATCGGCAGGGTGCCGGCGATCACACCACGGTGGTTTGACGATGGGGAAAGCCGGGCCCTACGGAAGCCGTGGTGATCGACGCCGAAGCAGTGTGGAACGTCTGGTTCAACGCGACCACCCCCAGCCAGTGGTTCAGCAAGGATCGCAAGTTTGATGCGCGAGTGCGGGAGCGCTTCCTGGGGGTGTGGAGGCGGTGATCAACGAACGCCATGCTTCAGATCCGAAGCACTTGTGAGGAGGCCTGTCATCACACCAGATCTATCAATCCAGAATGGGATGTATTGACGAGAATCTTTATGCGTTCATTCATGATCATGGCATCATCTCTCTCGATCATTCTTGCCTCTTCAATCTCCACATCAGCGCAAACCATTAGTGAATCGCAGATGCGGGCTGCCAATCTGGCCCGGATGCAGGCCGAATTGATGAATGGTGGCGGCAGCCAATATTCACCGGCCGATTGCATGCATCAAGGAGGCGGTGCAACCTGCATGATTTCAAACACCACCGATGGTTTTCGTTTCCGCTTCCTTGGTGGAGCTCCCGGCTGGGCAGCGAGACATGATTTGGCAACGATCGAGACCGTTGTACTCGTCTCCCAAGACGGCAAACTGTTCAAGGTTGAATACAATGGACCCGTACGCATAAGCGTCCTTCCATGAGGGCACACAATGCGAGACACCTATTGATCTGACAGCAGGCGCAGCATCGCCCCATAAAAATCAGACACCACGACCACTAATCAGACGAAAGAGGACGGAAATCACAGCAATGACAAGCAGTAGATGAATGAACCCTCCCAAGGTGTAAGAGGTGACGACACCAAGAAGCCATAGGAGGACCAAAAGAACAACAATTAAGTTAAGCATGGTGGCAACTGTGCCATGAAGGTGAAAGTGAATCTGTGCCGGCTAAACTCCACGCTATGAGCGGCCCGGCAAGGCGTCCTCAGGTGGGATGCCAGGCCGGGTGGCTGATTTCGACTCAGCCCATCCCTGCCTTGTCCTTGACGTCTTCGACGGCATTCCGGACCTTGGCCTCGGCCTGCTTCTCCTTACCGGCCAGGCGATCTCGCTGGTTGCCCGTGACGTTGCCAATCGATTCTTGGGTCTTGCCCTCGAAATCCTTGGCGTTGGCCTTGAGGCGGCCGGGGGTGGTGGCGAAGGGCATGAATGGGGCGCTGAAGGTGAAGGCCCCTGAGGCATGGGCGGGAGCGCTTAAGGCCGGGGTGGCGATCAACACCAGCAGACTGAAGGAGATGCCAAGGCAGGTGGTGCCCAGCTGGCGCCAAAAACGAAGTTGGTGATTCATGGTGAGGATGACGGGGTGAAATTGGATTTGGCGTTCGTTCAGTGATTCACGTGACGCCGCGCCAGCCGGGGAGGAAAGCGATCACGGCAAGCACGACAACAACAACAAACATGAACTGGACAATGTCTGCAGCTTGTCCCGCAATACCACTGAAGCCGAGGACCGCAGCGATGATCGCAATCAGAACAAAGGCGATGGCGTAGTTCAGCATGACAAGGCCCAAGCTAAGGACGATTAATCAGGCCAATGATCGCTTGTTGGCTTTTGCCGAGGTTCTTCTGGAGATGGCCCAGTAATTCCCCTTCCTGCCCCTCGCCATCATCATCGTTATCAGTGAGCTCGGCGCAGCTCTGGCTGATTTTACCTTTCAAGTCATGCCATTCACCTTTGAACTGGAACTTGTTCATGGATCAGGTCCGCAAGGGTCTGGGATCGATGTCAGAGCAGATGGAACGGCTGGATCGCTACCTGAGTACGTCCTTCCGCTTGTCACACCATTGCCTCTCTTTCTGAGTGTGGGCCTGAAACTGTCGTTTGACTGCTGTAGATATGGGCCAAATTTTCACAGCAGCCTCCAGGCCCATCAGTAGGATCATCAGGATTGACAACGACTGCTATAAACCGCGCGACCCGGAGGGTTTCAATCAGCTTGAAAGCGCATGGACTTACCACTGCCCCAAGAGCGATCCTCCTGGCTGCAAGGTTTGAAGCGCGGGCAGCACCAGCCGTGCTTGCCCCTGGGGCGCGCTGTCAGGAAACATCGGAGGCGGCAACCGGGTTGGTGCAGCGATGCAACGTTGCAGCGCGGATCAGCTCCGAGCCACTCAGCGACAACTTGGCACTGATGTGTTTGCGATAGGTCTCAACGGTCTGCAGGCTCAGACCGAGCGACTGGGCAATTTCCTTGTTCAGAAGCCCAAGGCCCAGAGCGTGAAAGACCCGGAGTTCACGTGGCGAGAGGGTGTCCATCTGCAGCCGCCATTTCGGGTTGCTCATGTGGGAGCGCTTTGGGCTCAGAACCTGCAGACGGGTCACCATCCTCACGAGGTCGTCCCAGTCATGGCGTTTGTCCACGATTCCGAGCAGCTTCGATTCGATCTCCGCTGGCGGCTTGAGTCCATCACTCACGTCGGTGATCAGGATCAGCCTGCCAGCTGGATTGGCATTGTTCAGAGCCAACGCAGCATCGATCCAGGTTTCGCCATGCTCACCTAGACAATGCGCATCGAGTAGGAGCAAATCAGGAGGAGAGTTCTCAATAAAAACAAGAGCCTGGGCCACGGAGGAAAACACGGCCACCAACTCCAACCCGCAGTGCTCGGCCAGCAATCCTCCAACGGCTTTCCCCACCAGGATGTGGCGATCAAGGACCAGACAGGTCAGAACGGCTAACCCCTCACCGACCGCATCACCGTGGGGTGTCATGCGACACTGTTGCTTGCATTTCACCGGTCCTACCCATTTGTGGGATTCGCACAAGTGGGGTCCGTGAATCCGGTTCTTGACTGCATCGCCTTGACGGCACAATACTGAGGGTTGTTGTTGATCTGAACACCCATGAATGCCTATTCCCTCACAACCGGGCCGGCCTTTCGCTCCCCCCGTCGCGTGACAATTACCCTGCCACACAGCACCTACAATGGACTGGTGGAGCGTAGTGATGCCGAGGGTCGCTCGATGAGCAATCTGGCGGCTTATCTGCTGGAGACCTCGCTCGACCAAGGCTGACCCCCAAAGCAGCGGGGTCCTCAGGCCTTGAGGTGGTCTCCACGTCAAGGCCATCCAGATCTGGGCCGGAACAACCATGTCCGGCAGCCACTGCTGTCCCTGATCGTGATCGTCAGCCCGGTTGCCCCCGGCGCTGGCGGCGACGATCGGTTCCCTTAGGGCAATCCCCAGCACCACCACGATCAACTCCCAATGGGGGCAAGGTTCCATACCTCACCAACAGTTGACCTTTCCTTAACCCAGGCACAACAGACTAGTTGAACAGTCCGCCCCCAGGTCATGAGTAGCACCTTCACCGAAGCCCCCAACCTGCCACGGCCCTCCAGCTATGGGGATCCGGAGCGGACCGGCCTCGGGGCGAATGATCTATTCGAGGGAATCACCGAACACCTCTTCTTCACCCTCGGCCGCCGGGTGGACAGCGCGAGCCCCCACGATTTCTACCTGGCGCTCAGTTATGCCGTGAGGGATCGATTGATGAGCCGACAGTTGGCCTCCCAGGATGCCCTCCGGGCGCAACCCAACAATCGAGAGGTGGCCTACCTCTCGGCGGAGTTTCTCATCGGCCCCCAGCTGGGCAACAACCTGTTGATGCTCGGCATCCAGGCCGAAGCTGCCACAGCCCTGCATCGCTTCGGCATCCATGACATCGACCCGATCCTCGCCCTCGAGGAGGAGCCAGGCCTGGGCAATGGCGGGCTCGGCCGCCTGGCCGCCTGCTTCCTCGAATCCCTTGCCACTCTGGAGATCCCAGCTACCGGCTACGGCATCCGCTACGAGTTCGGCATCTTTGATCAGGCGATTCGAGACGGCTGGCAAGTGGAGATCACCGACAAGTGGCTCAGGGGCGGCTGGCCCTGGGAGCTGGTCCAGCCGTCCATGAGCTGCCGGGTCGGCTTCGGGGGACACACGGAGGCCTGGCACGACGACCAAGGCCATCACCATGTGCGCTGGATTCCCTCCGACCAGGCCATTGGCATCCCCCATGACGTCCCGGTACTCGGCTATCGCGTCAACACCTGCAATCGGCTACGTCTGTGGAAGGCGGAGGCGGCCGAGGCGTTCGATTTCCATGCCTTTAACAGCGGCGATTTCTATGGCGCCGTAGAGCAGAAGGTGAGCAGCGAGACCCTATCCAAGGTTCTTTACCCTAACGATGGCAACGATGCAGGCCGCAGGCTGCGCCTGATGCAGCAGTTCTTCTTCGTGAGCTGCTCGCTACAGGACATGCTGCGGAACCTAGGCAATCGTGGCCTCGCCGTCCAAGAGTTTGCGACCCACTGGGCGGTGCAGCTCAATGACACCCATCCGGCCATCGCCGTGGCCGAACTGATGCGCCTTCTGGTGGACGAGCATCATCTCGAATGGGATCAGGCCTGGGACATCACGTGTCGCTCGATTGCCTACACCAATCACACCTTGCTCCCCGAAGCACTCGAGACCTGGGATCTCGGCCTATTCGCCTCCCTGCTGCCACGACATCTCGAACTGATCTATGAGATCAATGCGCGCTTCCTGCAGCAGGTACGGATGCGATTCCCCGGAGATGGGGATCTCCTCGCCCGGGTCTCGATCATCGCTGAACAGGGCGGCAAAGCCGTCCGCATGGCCCACCTCGCCACCGTTGCCGCCCATCACGTCAATGGGGTGGCAGCCCTGCACAGTGATCTGGTCAGGACGGATCTGCTGGCCGATTTCGCCCGGCTCCACCCTGAGCGTTTCACCAATGTCACCAACGGCGTCACGCCCCGCCGCTGGGTAGCTCTGGCCAACCCGGCATTGAATGAATTGTTGCGCGAGACGATCTCCGCAGACTGGCCCGCCCAGGAGCAGGAGTGGCCGAGGCTTGAAGCCCTCCAGGCCGACTCGGCCTTCCTAGCCCGATGGGAGGCCAGCAAGCTGGAGGCCAAACGCCGGCTGGCCTCCCTCATCGCCGAACGCACCGAGCAGATAGTGGATCCCACCAGCCTTTTCGACGTACAGGTTAAACGCATCCACGAGTACAAGCGTCAGCACCTTAATGCCCTGCGGCTCGTCGTCCAGTATCTGCACATCAAGCAAGGCCACACCACTGGAATGGTGCCCCGCACCGTCATCTTTGGCGGGAAGGCTGCCCCCGGCTATTTCATGGCCAAGCTCATCATCCGCTTCATCAATGGGATCGCGGAGGTCATCAACAACGACCCGGATACCAAAGGTCTGCTAAGGGTGATCTTCCTGCCGGATTACAATGTCAAACTTGGAGAACAGGTCTATCCTGCCGCCGATCTCTCCGAGCAAATCTCCACGGCCGGCCTAGAAGCTTCCGGGACCGGAAACATGAAGTTCACCATGAATGGGGCACTTACGATCGGCACCCTGGATGGGGCAAATGTCGAGATCCGCCAGCAGGTTGGGGCCGACAACTTCTTCCTCTTCGGCCAAACATCCGAGGAGATCCGCCACCTCCGCGCCCAGTACCGTCCCTGGGAATGGCTGGAGCGCCTTCCCGCTCTGCAGGAGGCCTTCGCCCTGATCGAACGGGGTCACTTCAGTGGCGGTGAGCGCGATCTGTTTCGGCCCCTGCTGGACCAACTGCGCGGCCAGGATCCGTTCTTTGTCCTCGCCGATTTCGACGCTTACCTTCAGGCCCAGAGCCGGGTCGACGAGGTGTGGATCGATCGTCGACGCTGGACGACGATGTCCCTTCTCAACACCGCACGCAGCGGCTATTTCTCCTCCGACCGCTCCATTCGGGACTACGCCACCTCGATCTGGAAGGTCGATCCGCTGACAGTCTCAATGACCAGTGACAACGCCTGAATTCTCATCTCCAGTACCTCCTCATTGGGTCATCACAATGCAGAACGGCCAGCAACCCACAGGTGAAGTGTTTCTGATTCGCCACGGCGAAACGGAATGGAGCCTCTCGGGTCAGCACACTGGCAGCACCGACATCCCCCTCACCGACCATGGCGAAGCGGTGGCCCGCCTGCTCGCCCCAGTGTTAGCGGACCGCGACTTTTCCCTAGTGCTCTGCAGCCCCCTGCAGCGGGCCCGCCGCACCTGCGAACTGGCGGGCTTGGGGGAGCAGGCCAGCCTCGATCCTGATCTGGCCGAGTGGAATTACGGCAGCTACGAAAGCCTCACCGCCTCGACGATTCACGGGCGGCACCCCGGGTGGTTGGTGTTTCGCGATGGTTGTCCGGACGGCGAAAGCCCCGCCGAGGTGGGGGAACGGGTGGACCGGGTGATCCGTAGGGTTCGGGAAAACGGTGGCAGGGTGGCCCTGTTCGCCCATGGACACGTGTTCCGGGTCTTCGTGGCCCGCTGGATCGAGCTCTCCCCCAGCCACGGAGCCCATTTTCTGCTTGATACCTCCACCCTCACAATCCTTTCCTATTACCGGGGCATCCCGGCCGTGAAGTGCTGGAACGCCCCCCTGGCCCCGTGAGCCCAATTCCCGTTGCTCGCCCACCGCGGACCGCCTGCGGCGCGAGGATGGTGGATCCCTGACTTTCGCCCACGCGGAGAGCTGATTTAGCCACTTCTTAAACGCCGCAGGTCACCATCAATTGAGACACCCATTCCAAGGCAGGCCATGACCGCTGCATCAATGGCCCATTACGAGGCTCAGTTCTCCAGCCCTAATCGCGAGCAGGAGTTGCAGCAGATCGACGCCTGGTGGCGCGCCGCCAACTACCTGGCTGTGGGGATGATCTACCTCCGCGATAACCCTCTGCTGGCCGAACCCCTGCGCTTTGAGCACGTAAAAACACGGCTTCTGGGCCACTGGGGTTCATCACCGGGCCAGGCCTTCATCTGGGCCCACGCCAACCGGGTGATTCGCCAGCACAACCTCGACATGATCTACCTGTCGGGGCCCGGCCATGGAGCCCCCGGGGTGCTGGGCCCCACCTACCTCGACGGCAGCTATAGCGAGGTTTACCCCGACAAGAGCCAGGACAGCGAGGGGATGCGCCGCTTCTTCAAGCAGTTCTCCTTTCCCGGGCACATCGGCAGCCACTGCACCCCGGAAACCCCCGGCTCGATCCACGAGGGGGGCGAACTGGGCTACGTGCTCTCCCACGCCTGCGGCGCGGTGTTCGAC
>Ga0209087_1001690_pt1 | contig 12871 bp, 14 predicted proteins | sample S_130805_EF_Meta_FD_187321 | JGI IMG/M metagenome (GOLD analysis project Ga0209087, IMG submission 187321) | Freshwater microbial communities from Lake Simoncouche, Canada to study carbon cycling - S_130805_EF_MetaG (SPAdes) (version 2) | ecosystem: Environmental > Aquatic > Freshwater > Lake ...
GGCGTGAGCCCGAACAACGGGCCACAAGGTGGGTTGGAACCTACCGGACTGTATCTGTTTCCTCGCCTGAACTCGTATCATCTAACCTTGACCAAGAAAATAGGATACTCCCTCTTGAGGGGGATGCCAACTTCTTATTTTCATCCCTTTTGCTTGTGGAAATAGCTGATAGAAAGGGGAAATGAGCGAATGGTTGATGACGATTTTGTTGGGTGTGGTCGAGGGGGTGACCGAATTCTTGCCGATTTCCTCCACGGGGCATCTTCTGTTGGTCGAGCACTGGTTTGGGGTGAAGCGGACAGAACTTTTTAATGTGGGGATTCAATCGGGGGCGTTGTTGGCAGTTCTTTTGATTTACGCACCGAGGTTGAGAGCGATGGTTATGGGGGAGATGGGGGGAGTGGGGAAAAGTTATTTGATGAAATTGGGAGCGGCCTTTTTTTTAACAGCGGTGTTGGGACTGATGGCTGCCAAGATGGGGCTGAAACTTCCCGAAGATCCGAGAGTGATTGCCTGGACCTTGATCGTGGGGGGAGGACTAATCCTTGGGGCGGAAGCTTGGCTGAAGCGCCATCAGGGGCATGAAAATCCCGAATGGGGAACGGCCTTGGTCATCGGGGCTTCGCAGATGCTGGCGGCTGTGTTTCCTGGGACTTCCCGTTCGGGGGTGACGATTTTGGCGGGTATGTTTGGGGGGTTATCGAGATCGGCAGCGGCTGACTTTTCTTTTCTACTCGGAGTCCCCACTTTGCTGGCGGCGTGCGGGCTTAGTTTTTTCCGGCAACTGAAGGCGGAAGGGGTTCCTCCTCAAGAGGAGTGGATGCATCTGGGGTTGGGTTTTGCGGTCTCCGCGGTCACGGCCTATTTCGTAGTGCGGTGGTTGCTGGGATATGTGCGGACGAAAACGTTTAATCTGTTTGGGTGGTACCGGATTGGGTTGGGGCTGGTTTGGTTGGTCTTAGTTAAATAGTCCTATTCCTTCATTCCTTGGCCGATAGGTGACGCGTAGCCTGTGAGTTCGGTATAGCCGCGACCGGAAATAGCTTTTCCGTTCCGAGTTCCTGTAAATCGGCATGCTCCCTCCCAGTAGCGGATCTTTGCGGTGCGTTTCAGTTGAAGTTCCTGATTGAGAAGAAGTGGCTGAACTTCCCCGGTAAGTTGGAGGGTGGGAACGGAGATTTTCCATCCGGAAGGGTAGGCGGCCCCACTGGCGGTTTTCCACTCGTCGAGGGGAGTGATGGTGAAGTCGGATGACTTGAGAGGGAGGGAGGGGCCATGGGCAGGGATCCAAGTTCCGGAGGACGCGGGATCGGTTCGATTCCCCGGGTTGCGCATCCGATAGAGCATTAGTTCATCGCCCGAATCAAACTGTAGGCAGAACCAGTCCCAACCTTCCTGATCTTCGGCGAGGGCGGATGTGGAAAATTCGTGATCGAACCAAGAGAGTCCTTTGACCTGAATTTTTTTACCCCCGAGTTCGAGTTGGCCCGTGGTTTGGAGGCGGGTGAAGGAGTAGTAGTGGCTGGCGTTTCCGGGAGTGGCGGATTTTCGGCTTAAACCTTTCTCCCCTTGGAGAGTGAGAGGTTTGAGGGGGGTAGCGGAAAGATCGAGTCCGATCCCCGTGGTGGGGTCGGAGGCACTCATCGTGAGAGCGGAATCGGGATGGCGTTGCAGATTCCAATCGGCGATCCGAACCTGCATGTCTTTTTGGGAAATTTCTACCTCCCCGAGAGCGCCTCGGCTGAGTTTTTCGGAAAAAAGAAAACGGTGGGAGCGGACATCGGTGATGGCCAGATGAGCGAAGCAGATGTCGCGTATCGACCAGGCGGAGTCGGGTTGGGTGGCAACGGGTTGGAGTCCGTGACGGAAGAAGGTGAGTTCGTAGCCATACGGGTTTCCGTTTTCATCGTTGAGGTTTCCGGTGAGGTACCACCATTCGGTTTTGAACTCGGGGTGGGCTCCGTGATCGCGTGGGAAAGACCAGGACCATGGGGCAAGAGCGCGAGCCCAGGAATCGGCCGCATGGAGACCAGAGGTTGCGAGGCAGAAGAGAAGAATGGAGAGGAGCTTTTTCATTCGGAGCGGAGGGCTTCGGCGGGGGAGAGACGGGAGGCGCGCCATGCGGGTGGGAGAGAGGCGAGGAGGCAGGCGATCATCATCCCGCTGACAATTCCCAACAGGGAAGGGAATGGAGTGTGCCAGTCGATGGTCCATCCGAAGAAAGCGCGGTTGATGACCTGCATCAAGATGAGGGCAACAGCAAAACCGGTGACGAGTCCGAGGAGAATCCCGGTGGTACCGAGATAGGCGGACTCGGTCATGATTGTCCGAAGAATTTGTCCCCGGGAAGCGCCCGTGGCACGAAGGATTCCGATTTCGCGGGTGCGTTCGATTCCAAGGGCGGTGAGGGAGAGAGTGACGCCGAGGGCGGCGACCGCAATGGCCAGAGTTCGGAGGAGAGCGGTGACAGCAAAAGAGCGGTCGAAGATCCGGAGAGCTTCGTCCCGAAGTCCGGCTTGTGAGTAGACAAGAAATTCGCCACGGGGGCGGAGCTGTTCCCGGAGCGAGTCCCCGACCGTTTGGGGAGAAACGCCAGGTTCGAGATGAATGGCGAGGCTGGTCAAGCCCTGGTCTTGGGTCAATCGGCGGTAGGTGGAGCGGTCGAGAAGAAGAAGACCGGATTCGGAAGTGTAATCCCGGAAGATGGCAGCCACTTGAAGTAGATGAGTTCCTGTGGGAGTGGGGAGGGAGACCGTATCGCCGGCTTTGAGTCGGCGACGGCGCGCAAAGTTTTCCGAGATGATGGCGTAGTCGCCCTTTTGGCAAAGTTCGTAAGGATCGCCCGAAAGGGTGGAGAGAAATGTTAAAGGATTATAGACGCGAAGGATTTCGAGTCGGCAAGCGGCGAGTTTGGCCGGGGTTCCATCGAGGAAGAGGCGAATTTCACGGTAGGTGCCGACGGCACGAACTCCGGGGGTAGCGAGGGCGAGGGTTTCGGCTTGGGGATCGAGGGGTTCGAGAGCGCCGGCGATCAGGTTGGTGGAGGGAGCGATGAAGAGATCGGCTTTAATGCTTTCCCCTATCCACTTGTCGACCGTAGCACGAAAGCTGTGAACCATGATGGTGACACCGATGGCCATGGCGACGGCGACAGAGAGGGCAGCGGCGGCGAGGCCGTGTCGGTGAAGACCACGGGAGAAGGTGGAACGGGCAAGGATCGTGAAGGAGAAGGGCAGAGAGGGAACGCGGGAGAGAAGTCGAGCGAGGGCGGGAGCGAGGAAAGCGGCGGCGAGAAGAATGCTGAGGGCAGCAAGAAACCCGGTTCGGGGAATCCGGGCATAAAGGGCAGTCGCAGAGAAGAGGAGGGTGAGGAGAAAACAGAGAAGTGAGGCGCGGAGGAAGTGGGATTGTGGGGAGGAGGCCCGATCGGCGGAGTTTCCGGGTAGAAGGGCATCGATGGGCGAAACGAGGGAGGCTTGGCGGGCAGGCCACCAGGCGGCGAGGGCCGCAGCGAGAAGGCCCGCGAGTCCGGCGGCGAGGAGACTCCATGGGTTCACCATGATGTCCTGCATGGAAAGAAGAACGTAGTGGGAGGTAACGGTGGAGGCGACCGATTGGAGGAGAGTGCGGGCGACTTGGAGGCCGAGAACAATCCCGAGAGCAGAACCGAGGAGGCCGAGGAGAAGGGATTCTGCGACGAGAAGAAAGACCACGGAGTTTTGGTTGAGTCCGAGAGAGCGGAGGAGACCGATTTCGGATCGGCGACGAACCACATTGGCGGCGACGGTGTTGGTGACGAGAAACATGCCGACAACGAGTGCGATGAGGGAGAGGGCGGTGAGGTTGAGTTGGAATGCGCCGAGCATTTTTTCGACTTCCTGTCCGCGGCGTTCTGGGCTGCCGGCCCTGGCGTGAGCGGGGAGATGGGGTGCGAGGCGTTCGAGAAGGGAGGAGCGGGCTGCAGCAATTTTTCCCGAGGCATCGGGGCGGAGGAGAGCTTCGGTGCGGTCGACTTGGCCGGATAGTCCGAAGGCGGACTGGACGGTGGCGATATCGGCGATGGCGAGGTGGTCATCGGCTCCAAGGAGGTCGGGGGATGGTTCGAGAAGGAAGCGAACTTGGAGGTTGGCTTGATGTCCGGCGGAGACAGCACGGAGGGAATCCCCTGGTTGAAGGTGGAGGCGGTTGGCGAGAGAGCGGGTCAGGGCGATGGTGTTGGGTTTGGAAACGAAGGCGATGGCGTCGGTGGGGGAGCGGAGGGCATCTTCGAGGCGGTAGGTCACGAGTTCGCTGTTTGAAAAGGGATCGACGCCGATGAGATGAAGGAATTCCCCAGGGTGATTGGGGAGGGAAGCGACAAGAGAGAGTGTGGGAGTGACTTCGCGAACGGCGGGATCGTTCCGAAGAAGAGGGATCAGTTTTTCGGGGAGGCGGAAGCCTTGGCCTTCAATTGTGAAGTCGGGCCGACCAGCGACGAGGTCGAGAGATGCGCGGAATGAGCGAAGAGCGGTTTCGTTGACGGTTTGAATCGCGACGATGGCGGCGACACCGACGGCGAGGGCGAGGAGGTTGAGAAGAGAAAGAGTTTTGTGGCGGAAAAAATCGCGGCCCCCGTGGGAAAGGAAGACACGGAGAGTGGAGAACCAGTTCAAGATCAGGAGTGGATGCGGCCGTCGACGAGGGCGATCCGGCGATCAGCGGTTCGGGCAATTTCTTCGCTGTGGGTGACAAGTACGACAGTTGTTTTTTCGCGGCGGGCGAGTTGCGTGATCAGATCGATAACCATGGTGCTGGAGGTGGAGTCGAGATTGCCGGTGGGTTCGTCGGCGAGAAGGATGGAGGGTTGGTGGATCAGGGCACGTGCGAGTGCGGCCCGTTGGAGTTGGCCTCCGGAAAGTTGATGAGGCCGATGATGAGAACGATCGCTAAGGCCGACGGTGGCGAGAAGTTCACGGGCACGGGAATGGGCCGAGGCGTTCACCCGGCCGGAGAGGAGGAGGGGGAGGAGAACGTTTTCCTCAACCGTAAGGGTGGGGAGGAGGTGGAAGAATTGGAAAACGAAGCCGATTTTGAGGCGTCGTAGGGCAGTTAGTTTGTCGTCGTTAAGGGAGTGGAGGGGATGTCCTTCGAGATAGGCTTGGCCAGAAGTGGGGGTATCGAGGGCTCCGAGGATATGGAGGAGTGTGCTTTTTCCGCAGCCGCTGGGACCGGTGATGGCAACGATTTCGCTTGGGAGGATTTTAAGAGTGATGCCACGTAAGGCATCTACACGAGCTTCGCCCGACTCGTATGATTTATGAAGATCGCGTGTTTCGAGCATAAAAAGAGGTCTCTACGTGATAAGTGAATAAGTTTTGAAGAAAGCCATGAATCGAAAGTATAAACAGATTTTATATCACTGACTATCAGTCAGTTCAAAAAAGGCATGTGATATGTTAATAAGTTGGGAAAGATCCGTATTTTGAGCGGGGTGGTATAGCGAACCGTGGTGTGGCCCGATATCAGGATTCAGGATTGGTGGCGGGGGCTGTAGTTAAAAAGCCCAAGTGACCGAAAGGGTGGGGCCGATAGAGTCGAGACCGACATTTTCTTGATCAGGCTCGGAGAGGCCGCCGTTGGAGATGTGTTGGTAAAGGATGCCCAGGTTGACCGAGAGCTGTTGCATGACGGGAATCCGAACGCCTGTTCCGACGGTGAAGCTGAAGCAGAAGTCTTGTCCTTGGGAGTTGGGTGCGCCCGTAGCATCGGTGAACATAAAGCCGACCCTTGATTCGAGATAAGGGACAACGGGCCATCCTTCTTGGATAAAGTTGTATCGCGGGCCAAAGAGTCCACCCGTGAACCAGGGGTTGGGCCCATGGATTACGGGGGCGTACATTCCGCTGAATAGGAATTCGGTGTTCCCGCGGTTCCATCCTTCATTTCCGATTTCGTCCAACTGCCATCCCACGGTGATGAGTTGTGGGAGATAACGGTAATTGTTGGAGTTATTGATGGAGAAGAGGCCGGCCGTCTCTACTGATAGGCTGACCACATCTTCGCCGAAAAGAGAGTTTTGGATGGAATCAGTGTCGGAGATTTGGGGGGAGGAGGTCGCGGTGGAGTCCTTCACGGCCACGCCAGACCAACAACTTGTTATTAATGACCAAGAAGTCGCCAAAAAAAGAGCTAAAACCAAGGAAGTTTTACTTCCAGATTTATGTCTTAAAGTGATTATGGGTAGTGGCATAGGTGTAATAAATTGTTTGGTCTATTATGTTTTTAGACACGATTTTTCTGTTTGGGAATAACTTTCTATCTATATAAGTTTAAAAACTATGAAGCAGATCTGGGTTACAGGAGGGGGAGGGTTTATCGGGTCGAATCTCGTTCTTCGGCTACAGGAGGAGTTTTCGGGGGCTTCCTTGACCGTTTTGGATGATTTTCGGAGTGGGTCCTTTTTGAATTTAGAGGGGTACCGAGGTGATTTTGTGGCAGCAGACATCTCTCGATTGGACTGGGATGCTGAGTTTCGGGGCAAAAGGCCGGATGCGATGTTTCATTTGGCGTCGATTACCGACACGACGTTGCAGGATCAGAAGATCCAGACTCATGACAATGTGGAGGGATTTCGCAGGTTGCTGGAGTATCTTCGGCCTGAAAAAACTCCGATTGTTTATGCGACGAGTGCGGCGACGTATGGGATTCGCGCGGGGGTGAATCGGGTGGGGGATCCCCTGGCTCCCGCCAATTCGTATGCATTCTCCAAAGTGCAGTTGGAAAATTTGGCGCGAAAAGTTTTAGAGGAGGAGCCCTCATGGAAAATCGGGGGGTTGCGTTACTTTAATGTGTACGGACCGCGCGAAGGGCACAAAGGGGTGCCGGCAAGCATGGCGTGGCATTTGGCGGGCCAGATGCTGTTGGGGAAACGTCCAAGAATTTTCAAGAGCGGTGAGCAGAAGCGGGATTTCGTATATGTGAAGGACATTGTGGCGTTCACGATTGCCGCGATGAAATCGGGGAAATCTGGGGTTTGGAACGCGGGGTCGGGACAGCCGAGAAGTTTTAACGAGATGGTGGATGGATTGAACGGGGTGTTGGGAACAAAGTTGAAGCCCGAGTATTTCGAATGTCCGTATCCTTTCTACCAACCCCACACCGAGGCGGACATGTCGGCAACAAAAAGGGATTTGGGAATTCAGCCCAAGTATAGCCTAGAGCAGGGGCTGGAGGATTACTTTGAGTCGGGATGGCTGACACGTGGACGGGTCGCGAAGAAAAAGAAAAAGTAAGATTTCCGTTTTTGGGAAGGCTCTGTCCTCCCTTTGATTTTGATTTTCCGCTAGGGTTTGGGGATGGCGTCGAATTTACCCATCGAGGAGATCCGAGAGAAGTTGGGGAAGGCGTTGCGTTCAGGGACAAAGCGGATTGTGATCGAAGCACCGACGGGTTCTGGAAAATCGACTCAGATTCCGCAAATGCTGTTGGAGGGAGGTTTTTTGGGAGAGAGGGGGCAGGCGGTCATTTTGCAGCCGAGGAGAATTGCGGCGCGAATGTTGGCGAAACGGGTAGCAGAGGAGCGGGGGACAGAGTTGGGGAAAGAGGTGGGATATACGATTCGGTTGGACGATCAAACCTCGAAGGAGACGCGAATCCGTTTTGTCACTGAAGGGGTGTTGGTCAGGCAGATGATCTCGAGGCCAAAGTTGGAAGGGATCCAGGCGGTGATTTGTGATGAGTTTCACGAGAGACATTTGTACGGCGATTTGACGTTGGGGAGAATTTTGAATCTGCAAGAAGCCGGAAGGCCGGATCTGATTCTCATTGTGATGTCGGCAACTCTGGAAACGGAGAAGTTGGCGGAAAGAATCGGGGCAGAGGTGTTGCGTTCGGAAGGAAGAACATTTCCGGTCGAGATTGAATATTTGAAGCATCGGGAGGATCTAAGTGGATCGGGGGTGGCAGAGGTGGCGGCGAGGGAGGCGGAGCGTTTGATCCGGGCGGGAAAAGGGGACGTGTTGGTTTTTCTCCCAGGTGGGTATGAGATCAGTCGGGCGAGAAGGGATTTGGAGGCGAGGTTGGGTCGATCCGAAGCGGTCGTTTTGCCGTTACACGGTGAGATGGCGCCGAAGGATCAGGATGCGGCTTTGCAGAAATATGATCGACCGAAGGTGGTGGTGGCTACGAATGTGGCAGAGACCTCGTTGACGATGGATGGGGTCAAGGCGGTGGTGGATTGCGGGTTGGCTCGGAAGGCGAAGTACGATCCGAGGCGTGGGTTGGAGACGTTGCTGGTGGAGAGGATCAGTCATGCCTCGGCGGCCCAGCGGGCGGGGAGAGCGGGTCGGACGGCGCCCGGGATTTGTGTGAGATTGGAAACGGAGATGGATTGGTCGAAACGGGCGAAGGTAGAGGAGCCGGAGATTCGAAAGTTGGATTTGGCAGAGGTGGCCTTGGTTTTGGCAGCGGCGGGGGCGGGGAGGTTAAGGGATTTTCGTTGGGTGGATGCACCGGAGGAGAGTTCCGTGGTAAGGGCGGAGAAGTTGCTGGCCGATTTGGGGGCGACGAAAGGGGTGGGTGGAGAGTTGACGGAGACGGGGAAAAAGATGGCGGGTTGGCCTGTTCATCCGCGATTGGCGCGGATGTTGATGGAAGCTGGGGCGTTGGGGTGTTTGCGAGGTGCAACGGGGATTGCTGCTCTTTTATCGGGACGGCCTCTGCTGCAGAGGATGGCGGGCCGAAAGGGGGAGGGGGCAGAAATTTTATGGGAGGGGGAGGAGGAGAGTGATCTGTTTGTGTGGTTAAGGGCGCTGCGGTTTGCGGAGAGGGAGAAGTTTCATCCCGGGTCGTGCGGAAGGATGGGGATTCATGGTGGTGCGGCGAGGGAAGCGGCGGCGGTTCGGGACCGGTTGTTGAGCGTTTCTGTGGGAATGGGTCTGAAGGTGGAGGAGACTCCGGCGACAGGGGAAAAGTTGAGGAAGTGTGTCTTGGCGGGATTTTCCGATCATCTGGGAAGGCGGTTGGACGGGGGGACGTTACGGTGTCGTTTGTCGGGAGGCCGGGGGGGGACGATTGCGCGGGAGAGTGTGGTACGGGATCGACCCTTGATTCTCGCTGCGGAGATGAAGGAGATTGGGAGAACGGATGGGGATGTGGAGGTGATTTTGGGGTTGGTTACGGCGGTGGAGGAGAGCTGGTTGCGGGAGATGTTTCCGGAAGATTTCTCAGAGAGAAGCGGTCTGATATTTGAGGAGAACGGCAGAAAGGTTTATCAGGTGGAGCAGAAACGTTTTCGGGATCTGGTCCTAGAGGAAAAAAAACGGGATGTGGAGGCGGGGTCGGAGACAGCGGCGGTTTTGGCGCAGGCGGTGTTGGAGAAGAAGTGTGTTTGGCCGGGATGGAGTGCAGAAGCAGATGGATTGTTGGAGCGGTTGGAAGTCGTGAGGGGTTGGGCAGCACAGGAGGAGTGGCCGGAGTGGGACGAGGATGCGAAGAGGCTCGTTTTAGAGATGCAGTGCGAGGGGTGTCTGACTTGGCGACAGGCGAACGAGAGAAGTGCGCTGGAGTCGATCCAATCGTGGCTGGGTAAAGAGAGGATGAAGAGGTTGGAGAAGTTGGCGCCGGACAGAATTGGAATGCCCGGGGGAAAGTTTTTGAAGGTTCAGTATGGAAAGGGAAGGGAGCCGGTGGTATCGGGCAGGATTCAGGAGTTGTATGGGTTGGAGAAAACGCCGCGGATTGGGGATGGAAAGGTGGAGGTCACGGTGGAAATACTGGGCCCGAACCGGAGACCGTTGCAGGTGACGAGAGATTTGGGATCGTTTTGGAAAGAGACGTACCCGAAGTTGAAGCCCGAGTTGGCGAGAAACTATCCGAAGCACGATTGGCGTTGAGGAGTTAGGGGGGGGTAGGAGAGTTGGTTTTTGGAGTCGGGGGTTGAGGAGGAGTGGGCGGGGTGGAGGAGTCCTTAATGACGGGGCGGGAGGTGGTTGCCTGGAGAACGGCCGCTTGATCGGCCGCGGTGGCTTCAGGGCGTGGATTCGCGGGAGGTTGAGCGGCGGCTTTGGCCACCGCGGCAGCGAGTTGTTCCGCTTCGACTGAATCTTTGTAGGCCTGAAGGGCGGGAGGGAGTTCCGAAATTCCCTCGCCTGAAGCAAAAGAGAGGGCGCGGTCTCCCAATCCGGTTCCCCGATTCGCTTCGGGAAACTCTTGGGCGATCTTTTCATACATCTCGAGGGCAGATTTCGTTTTTTCGTCGCGACGGAAAATCTCGGCAAGTTTCATCATGATGCGGAGGCGGTCCCGGCTCTCTTTTTCGCCCATGAGATCGAGGTCCTCCTCATAGAGATGGGTAGCGTCTTTCTTTTCGTTCAGATCCCGATAGATATCGGCGCTGCCTTCTAGGATAATTTTATTTTTTGGAAAGTCTTCGAGCAGCTGATTGACGGCGGTGCGGGTTTCGGAGATGGAGCCGGAGTTGGCAAGGAGACGGGCTTTGCGGAGTCGGAGCCAAGGGAGATTGGGGGATTTTGCAGTTTGAGCGGAATCGAGGTTTTCGTAAAAGTTTCTGGGGAAGGGGCGATAGAGAGGGTCCCCGACAAAGGTGACCATCCAGGAGAGGGCGATCTGGGACTGGTAAGCGGATTCAGCGAAGGTCAGACCGGAGAGGAGACCACTGACAAAGAGGCTAATGTCCGGTGTGAAGCGGAGATAGGGTTCATAGACGGCACCCATCGTGGCGGTGACGCCGTGGGACAGGAGTGGGCCGACCCAGTTTTTCGTTTCGGAGCGAACAGTGTCGGCGCTGAAGGAGTGGATATGGTAGGCGATGGCGCCTTTTCGGAAGCGGGTGGTGGGAAGTTCGAAGGGGCCTTCGAAGTTCCAGGTGTACCAACCTGCGTAGAATGCGATTTGATCCCAAGGAATCCATTTCGATGCGACTTCGGACTTTCGATCGATTTCGATATCAAATCCGCGTGCCTGAAAGAGGACGGCGGCTTGCTCGATCCAATCGTCTCCCATTCGGTAGGGATCGTCTTTTTTCTCGATGGTGCGGATATCAAAGAATGCGCGTCCGGTAAGTTCCGTCTTTTCGGTTTCGACGGCGTCCTGAATCATACGGCGTACGATTTCCGGTGTGGGACCGTCGAGGCGGGTCACGAGGATGAGGTAGTTGGCAAAAAACTGTCCAAAGGGGCGGATTCGTTTGTCGGCGAAGTAGGGATTCGAGACGAGGCCGTAGGTGGGAAGTCCGCGTAGAGGGAGGAGGGCGAGTTCGGAATCGACGGCAGAGGCGTTCGGGCGGAGTTGGGACATGAGAGCTTCGGGGGCAACCACGGTCGGGTCTTCGGCGATTTTGAGCGGGACGCCTCGCATGAGAACCATGATCCAGATCGGATTTTCTTGGGATTGTTGGACGGGGAGATTGTCAGGGAGGCCGAGGATGGGGTTGGGGAGGATGGTTTCGCTGCGTTTCAACCAACCGCGGGACACGAAGATTTCGTCGAGGGGCTGGCGGATTTTAGTTTCGAAGTCGAGGCGGGTAATTTCTTCCGTGATGGGGCAATCGATTCCGAGGAGGCGGTCAGGCGGGATGGAGCGGGCTTTGGCGTAAGTTTCCGCAAGGGATTGGGAATCGGGATCGGCTCGGTTGTAAACGACGACGGTATGTGCAGCTAGGTCAGGGGCTTGTGAGTCGGTAGGGGAAATGGGTTCCGCCCTTGCTGAAAGAGGAAGGGAAATGAAAAAAAGGATTGGAAGAAGAGCGAAACGGCGAGGCATAGCGGAAGAGTAGAGGAAAAGGGGTGGAGAGAGAAGATTACAGGCTGAGTTGCAAGGAGTCGTAGGCGAGTCGGATCGAAGGGGGGAGAGTGGCATCCCGTTCGGCGTGGAGGGTTTGGTGGGTGAGGTGGGTGAGCCAGGTTTGGCCTGCTTGGACGTCTTTAGATATCTCGATTGCCTGGGAGATGGTGAGGTGGGTGGGGTGAGGTTCTTCGCGGAGTCCGTCGATGATTAGGACGGGGATACGGTGGATGAGATCGCGGATGGGTGTGGGAACGGCAGCGCAATCGGGCAGGTAGGCGGCACGGGGTTGGCCATCGCGGTCGATTCGGAAGCCAGTGGTGGTGATGGAGCCGTGGGGAACGGGAAGGGGGATAAAGGTCATAGATCCGAGGGAAAAGGGAGCGGTGATGGAATGAGGTTCGGGGCAAACGTAGGCGGGGCTCCGTTCTTTGATGTTGAAGGCGTAGTCGAAGGCTTTTTCCAACCGAGAGAGAGTAAATGGATCGGCATAGATGGGTATGCGGTTTCCGTTTTTTACGGAGTAGGTTCGAAGATCATCGAAGCCGGCGATATGATCGGCGTGGCTGTGGGTGTACAAGACGGCATCGAGCCGAGGGATGCCGGCCCGAAGGGCCTGGGAGCGGAAATCGGGTGAAGTATCGATGACGATGCTGAGAGGGCCGTCTTCGATCCAAACGGAGGAGCGGAAGCGTTGGTCACGTGGGTCGGCGGAGGTACAGACGCGACAGGAGCAGGCGAGAAGGGGGACGCCTTGGGAGGTTCCTGTGCCCAAAAAGGTCAAACGCATAGATTCTGATAGCGTTGGGCATGGCGGGTGGCGACCTTCCTTTGACCTTTTTGGAAGTGAGAGGGGGGAAGATTTTCGCTATCTTCCCAGAGTCTTCTGCTATCTATCTAGAATCATGCTAAGGCGATTACGGATTCAGAATCTGGCGGTAGTGGAAGAGTTGACCTGGGAATTGGGGAAGGGGTTCAATGCATTGACTGGGGAGACAGGAGCAGGGAAATCGATTTTGGTGGATGCCTTTTTGCTTTTGTTGGGGGAGCGGGCGGACCGGGGTTTGGTGAGGACGGGGGCGGAGGGATG
>Ga0209087_1001691_pt1 | contig 12869 bp, 17 predicted proteins | sample S_130805_EF_Meta_FD_187321 | JGI IMG/M metagenome (GOLD analysis project Ga0209087, IMG submission 187321) | Freshwater microbial communities from Lake Simoncouche, Canada to study carbon cycling - S_130805_EF_MetaG (SPAdes) (version 2) | ecosystem: Environmental > Aquatic > Freshwater > Lake ...
AGTGCTGTGAATGAAGCCTTGGTTTCCATGTTGGATGCATGGGGTTCTCCTCATGCTCATAGGGGAGCTGGCATTAGGAAACTCGGTTTGGATCTTTTCGAGTGCCGCGTAGGGCTTCGCTTGCGCTTGCTTTTTCAGCCTGATCCCATCAAGAGGGAGTTGGTTTTCTTTGAAGTTGGCAACCACGATGAAATTCGTAGGGCGCTCAAAAACCATTGAAGGCATTTTTTGATCCAAGTCCATATAGAGTAAAAGTTTAGACATTTTGTGAATCTTGAGCCTTTTTGTGGCAATACCAAACCGGTCGAGCGTCCAAGGTCGAGCGTCGAGCAAGAATTTGCCGCGAAGAGGCGCAAGAAAACGCAAAAAAGGAGTGGCGTGTTGCGAGTAACTGGTGGCGGGGGTAAAAAGCCCGCTGGCCTAGACCATTGTTTGAGATTCGAAAAAAAAGTTGCAAAAATCTAACAAGTTTCATATGGTTTTTTTATGAGTGCAGAGGCTGTGGAATTCATTAAAATTTTTGAGGCATTGCCTGTTGAAAAAAAAATTGAGGTCACCGATTTCGCTCGTTTTCTATTCGAAAAGTCCGAGGATAATCGGTGGGAACAAATCATTAATGGTGAAAAAGCGCGCATGAAGCTTGAAGAATATGCGCGAAACTGTGAAGAAGAGGACTCGGAACCGCTTGAACTCGAAAAATTGTGAAGTCTTTTGCCCGGCCAAGCTTTTGGCGCACTTACTATGCCTTGGATTCCGTAGTGCGCAAAGATGCCAAACAGGCATACAAACTTTTTGAGTGTTCTCCGGATCATCCTTCTTTGCGTTTTAAAAAGTTATCGGGAACAAAGGATATCTGGTCTGTAAGGATTTCAGCAAAATACCGCGCCGTCGGCCGCAGGAATGGTGAAGAGATTCATTGGTTTTGGGTTGGGTCGCACAATGATTTCGACAACTTGTTTGGATAGGCGTTATGGCGAGCCCCGCAAAAAAATTCAACCAAGAAATAATCATCCAACAAACACTTGATGTTTATATGGAAGTGATCATTGCTGAGTAATCCTCCTACGCGCTGCGCGACTCCGGCGGGACAAGTCCTCCTGCGCGCTATGCGACTCCGGCGTGACAAGTCCTCCTACGCGCTGCGCGACTCCGGCGGGACAGAGAAGTGGCGGGTGGCGGGTAACTTGTAATCAGAAAAATAAAGTCCGTCGAAAGACCAGCGTCCAGAGTCGAGCGTCGAGCAAGAATTTGCCGCGAAGAGGCGCAAGAAGACGCAAAAAATGAAATGCGTGGGGGTTCTCCTACGCGCTGCGCGACTCCGGCGTGACAAATCCGCCTACGCGCTGCGCGACTCCGGCGGGACGAGGAAGTGGCGGGTGGCGGGGAAGAAAAAATTTTGGATGCTGAGTGTTGGATGACGAAAAAAAGGCTCGTGCTCGACTCTGGGCGCTGGTCTCTCGACTCTCTCTTTCGTGAATTTTGAGCCTTTTTGTGGCAATAGCAAACCGGTCGAGCGTCCAAGGTTGAGGGTCGAGGAATTGAAAGACAAACGCAGAAGACACGATGGCGCCTTCAAGGTGGGTAAGGAAGTGTCTTGATCGAAAAATGGCGCTCGCTGCCTATTTTTGGGTTTGACATGATTACTCTTTGAAATTACCATTACAATTATGAAAACTGTAAGCATTCAAGAAATGCGGTTTGAATTTGCGGGAGTGCGCTCTGCTTTAGAGGCTGGGGAGGAGTTGGTATTGACTTTTCGGAATCGGCCTCTTGCCCGCCTCTTGCCGTTTACTTCTCCCGCACAACCGGCGGTGTTGGACCCTGCGCTGCAATTTGCCGATGAGCCGGAAAATATTGAGCCGATGAGTAACGCCCAAATGGATGCGTTGATTTATGGCTAATCGCGTTGTTTTTTTGGATACAAGCGGCTTTTTTGCTTGGATCAACCAGCGCGACCCGAATCATCAAGCTATGGTTGCTTTGCCGCATGAACCCGGGTGCCGATTGGTGACGACAGATTACATTCTGGACGAAACACTCACCCTTTTTATGGCAAGGGGCATTCCTCACCAAAGGAAACGACTCTTGGCAATGGTGAGTTCATCCACAATCCTCAAGGTGGTATGGATTGGGCAGGAGCATTTTAAAGAAGCAACCGAGTGGATGTTCAAATATGAAGAGCACTCTTTTTCCTTTACGGACTGCACTTCTTTTGCTTGCATGGTTAAGCTTGGCATTCGCCAAGTGGCCACCACTGATGAGCATTTTGTAAAGGTGGGTTTTGAAAAATTGCTTCGGAATCCCACTTAAAGCATTCGCGGGAATTTTGGAAAATTAAAATGTCCTTAATGAAAAGTAAAATTCGCAAAACGCTCGTTCAAAAATTGAATGATGCTTTGGTCACGGAGGCTCCCCGACTGACCTGGAGGGAGATTCGTTTGCTGGTCGTTCCCAGCAAGGCTATGGCCGCGAGAAGTCATCAAACATAAGTAACTTTTTATGAATTTTGAGCCTTTTTGTGGCGATACCAAACAGGTCGAGCGTCCAGAGTCGAGGGTCGAGGAAGAATTAGCCGCGAAGAAGCGCAAGAAGACGCAATCCACCTGCGCGCTGCGCGACTCCGGCGTGACGAGGCAGTGGCTCGTGTCGAGTAACTGGTAATCAGAAAAATAAAGTCCGTCGAGAGACCAGCGTCCAGAATCGAGTGCTGTTTTTTGTGAGTTTTGAGCCTTTTTGTGGCAATACCAAACCGGTCGAGCGTCCAGAGTCGAGTGGCGAGCAAGAAAAATAGCCGCGAAGAGGCGCAAGAAGACGCAAAAAATGAAATGTGTGATGGTCCGCCCAAGCGCTGTGCGGTTCCAGCGGGACAGGGAAGTGGCGGGTGGCGGGTAACTGGTAGCTAGTAATAAGCAAAAAAATGCATTGACATGTTCAATGCCGCATTCACCTTTGTAATAGATGAGAGATCAAATCCTAAAGTTATTGCATAAAATTCCGTTTCAGCCTTTTTCAGTGGATGTTGCTGCAGATGTGGCCTATTCAATTCCAACACCTGACCATGTGTTTGTTGCCAAACATTTTTTGTTTATTGAAGATGATCCTGGTCTCGTTGATGTGATTCCCTACGCCCATATCCGCCGAATTTCGTTTGCCTCAGCATCGCAGACAGCTTGAGTGGATTGAAGCATGGGTGGTTATGGATTAAAAGAAATCCGTTGGCGTTTTGACAAAACGCTGCGCAAATGCGGAATGGCGAGGAAGTAGCTGGTGGCGAGTAAATCTGGAAATTTTGTGAATTTTGAGGCTTGACAGCGACGCGGATAAAGCGAAATATCGTCTTATGCAAACGCTCAGCCCTACTAAAGCCCGATCAAATCTCACATTCTGGTTGAAAGCTGCAGCCTGCGGCGAAGATGTCGGGATTCTTTATGGTGACCAGATTATTGCATTGCGGCCGGTTTCTGTAGAATCCACCGACTACGCTTTGCGCGAGTATGGAGCCACTAACGCAGATGTGGAGCGCCTGTCTCAAAAAGCTCATGAGGAAATCCAGAAAAACCGCCGCTCTGGCACTCTCAAGTCCTTCACCGGAAACCTCGAAGACCTCTTGGCAGATTAAGTTGACTGAGCGCTGTATCAAGCAGCTCCGAAAACTACCAGTCGAGGATTGCAGTGCTGTGAATGAAGCCTTGGTTTCCATGTTGGATGCATGGGGTTCTCCTCATGCTCATAGGGGAGCTGGCATTAGGAAACTCGGTTTGGATCTTTTCGAGTGCCGCGCAGGGCTTCGCTTGCGCTTACTTTTTCAGCCTGATCCCATCGAGAGGGAGTTGGTTTTCTTTGAAGTTGGCAACCACGATGAAATTCGCAGGGCGCTCAAAAACCATTAATGGAAGTTTTGCTACAAGTGCAGATAAAGTTTGAGTTCAGAAATTTTTGTGAATTTTGAGCCTTTTTGTGGCAATACCAAACCGGTCGAGTGTCCAGCGGCGAGGGTCGAGCATTTGCTGCGAAGAGGTGAGAAAAGGCGCGAAAAATAAAACTGGACAGGATTCCTGAACAGGTTTAACAAAAAACTCATGAGCACAATAACCTATTCGACGGCACGCGACCATTTGGCGGAGGTGTGGGATAAAACGGTGTCGACCCGAGAACCAGTGATTGTTTCCAGACGGGGAGCGGAGTCAATTGTTATGCTGCCATTGGAAGAGTGGGAAGGGCTCCAAGAAACAGCCCACCTGCTAAGATCACCGGCCAATGCGCGAAGACTTCTCGCTGCGCTCAATCGCTTGGACAGTGGTGAGGGCGAGATTCTATCTATTGAGTCTTTAGCAAGGCATTCCGGCATCCAATGAGCCTTACGGAACGGTTGCTGGTTTTCGATCGGGATTTTCTGGACGACTTGGCGTTTTGGGTTTCCACCGACCGCAAGGTCGCTTTAAAAATTTTGGAACTGGTCGAAGCCATAAGCCGCGATCCTTTTGCCGGTTTGGGAAAACCGGAGCCACTTCGCAACTTGGGCCATGGTGTCTGGTCGCGTCGAATCACCCAGGAACACCGCCTCGTTTACAAGGTGGAAGAAAGTAGATTACTCTTTGCACAAGCAAGATACCATTATTAGGAAGTGGTAAGTGCGCCAGGACGCTGCCCGGCAATGCAACTAATAAGCTATTTCAGGAAGATTTTCGTGAATTTTAAGCATTTTTGTGGCCAACTCAATTTGCGGCCGCGAAGATGCGCAAGAAGACATAAAAATGGTGAGTAGTTACGGGTGGCGGATAACTTGTAACGCGAGCGGGTATTTCTCGAGAAGAATTTATTGAGGCAATGAGGTGAGCCGTTCTCCTACGCGCTACGCGACTCCGCTGTGCCGATGGCAATCCAATTGGTTTGTTTTTTTGACAAAATTAACAAAATTTCAGGAATTTGACTGCATTAAGGTCTGAGATTGGGAATCAATCGGGTGATTCTGATCCAAAATCACTGGCAACCCTGCTTGCCGATTCGTCTCTCTCTGAATCGCCACTCGCTGTGCGAGTTTAGACCTCACGGTTTAAAGCTATGTATAAACTTTAGCGCGACAAGTATTCGAAAAAATTTAGTTGACAACTCGGTCTTCCGATGAGTCTCCCCTTCCGGGATTTTCTTAACGAGCAAGTTGATGAGTTTCACATTTGTCCTTTGAGTGTCTCGGAAATTTGCTTCAAATGGCAGAGGGGTCGCTTGCCAGGAATTCCAGATCCTCAAAGGTGGATTGCCCATTCACTTCAAAACTTTGTGATTGAAATGCCTGATTCTGCTGCCGCAATGGCTGCCGGAATGTGGGATTGGAGCCATGGCGATTTGGTGGATCGCACATTGGCAGCGATTGCCAAGGAGAGGGCCCTTACGCTCATTCACACGGACAAGGTTTTAAAAAACCTCGCAGGATTTCCCCAAAAATAGTTTAGAAGTGTGGCGGAATAGGGCATATAGCTCGCCCACCTCGCGCTTTTTCGGACCAAGATGAATGCCGCAGGCAACCCGAAAGGCGCGATGAGTGGCTTCCTGCTCGGAGAAGAACGAACAAGTCAAAATTTGAAATACTGAAATCATCGGATTTTTTTGTGAAATTTGAGCCTTTTTGTTGCAATGCAAATCGCGTCGAGTGTCTAGAGGCGAGAGTCGAGTAAGAATTCACCACAAAAAGGCGTGATAAAACGCAAAAATGAAATGTGTGGTGGTCCGCTTACGCCTGTGTGGCTTCGGTCTGATGTAAAATGAAAAAGGCCTTAAAATTCTATTCCAGAATATTATATTCTAAAAATGAATAATTTTATCAACAATGAGGCAGAGCTTGCTCAACTGGAGAGTCAGTATACCATCGATTCTGGCAGTTTGGTGATCCTTTATGGGCGTCGGCGTTTGGGCAAGACATGCTTAATGCGGCACTTTGCAGTGGATAAACCGCACTGCTACTTCATGGCGGACCGGGCGTGTAAAGGGGCGGTCAATTGTTTGTGAATTTCGAGCTTTTTTGTGTCCGTAATGTCTAATATTGTTGTTTTCCTGTGGATTGAAAATCCACGCAGCCAACGCTTGGCTTTGGCTCAAGCCCAGTTGGAGGAAAGTATCGTGTCCTTCGGGATCACACCACTGCGTTTTCCTGCAGGACCTGCTTTGATTCCGATCGGGGATGTTCTGGCAGAGGCTCGTCGGCGGACAAGCGGAGAGGCTTTCGTGTGGTGCAACTCGGATGTGGTTCTGACGCAAAATCCTTTTGATGTGCCCAACCCAGACCAAGTGTATGGATTTTATCGCCGCGAGGTGCCTTCGGGTGAAATCTGTGGCGGGGTGGATATGTATTACATTCCGATCAAATGGTGGGATGATTATCTTACGCGGGATGTCCCGAAGCTCTATCTCGGAGCATCTTATGTGGACTGGTGGATCTCCCGGGCCATGCAGAAGGTTGGCGCCTACGAAAATCTCACGGGCTACATCGATCATGTCACGCATCCGCAGTCCGAAGCGGCCGGGAGTGATGCGAATCCGTATTACCAAAAAAACTTTCGCGCTTACAATGCCTGGGCTAAAAGAAACGGCTTGGCCCCGATTCCTGCTCCACCTTATCTTTTGCCAAAACTCGGCCATGTATGGGGAGTTAGGGATGCTTGGAGGAAATTATTTGCCGCGAAATGGCGAGTGAAAACGCAAAAAACAGGCTGAACCGGAGCCTGCAGGCTCCGGCCGGGAAGACCCCCAAAGGCAATACGAAGGGCGCGATGAGCGGGAGCAAACGAGTCAAAGTCTGAAAGCGAAAATCTGAAATCTGTAATAATATGAAATTGATATTTTTTACGGCCAATTAATTTTACATCCGCGAAGAGACGCAGGCCGCTCGTTCAAAAAATTGAATAACATTTTGGTTGCGGATGCCGTAGTAAATTTTGCCGTATCGAAAAAAAAGCGTGAAAATATTTAGATACACTCTAAAATGGTAAAATGGAGCGCGCGCTAAAAAGTCTTGTCGAAGCCGACCTCGTCGAGAAGATGGTATTTGTCGGAGGGCCGAGGCAGGTTGGGAAAACCACCTTGTCTTTGTCATTTTTGCCGAATCGGAGTGAGGGACATCCCGCTTACCTGAATTGGGACCATCCAGCGACACGGCGTCTTCTGTTACAGGGTGGATTGCCTGGAGGGGAGAGCTTGTTGGTTTTCGATGAAATTCACAAATACAAGGGATGGAGAAACCTGATCAAAGGTTTCTACGACACGAACAAGACGCGATGCCGGTTTCTGGTAACGGGTTCCGCCCGCTTGGATCACTACAGGAAGGGAGGGGATTCGCTCCAAGGGAGATATCATTACCACCGGTTGCATCCCCTGTCGCTTGCAGAGCTCCACGCCGCAGGTTCTGCTGGCACTTTGGATCAGTTGCTCCGGTATGGTGGATTCCCCGAGCCATTTCTCGCTGCGAACGACAGGCATTGGAAGAGGTGGCAACGGGAGCACATCAGCCGTGTGGTGCGGGAGGATTTGCTGTCTCTGGAGCAGGTCAGAGAGGTGGGGCAGATTGAATTGATGGCGCAGATTTTGCCGGATCGCGTGGGGTCTCCGCTATCGATAAACAATCTCCGTGGGGATTTGGATGTTTCGTTTGAAACAGTGGATCGGTGGATTCGAATCCTTGAAAACTTGTATTTTTGTTTCCGCATCGGGCCATTCGGGTTCCCCAAGATTCGGGCTGTCAAAAAAGAGCAAAAATTGTATTTGTGGGATTGGTCGGTATGTGAGGATGAGGGAGCGAGATTTGAAAATTTAGTAGCCTCCAACCTCCTGAAATATTGTCACCATGCTGAAGATACCGCTGGCGATGCAATGGAACTGCGTTTTCTGCGTGATGCAACGGGACGGGAGTTGGATTTTATTGTTTTGAAGGATGGCAAGCCTCAGTTTGCAGTGGAATGTAAACTCGGAGAGCGGTCATTGGCTCGCCACATAGGCTACTACGCGGCCAGAACCGGGATTCCTCAATTTTATCAAGTCCACATGGGAAGCGTCGATGCGGAATTTTCGGAGCATCGGGCGCGGGTTTTGCCTTTCTCGCGGTTTTCAGAGATTCTCGGGATATAAAAAGGCTGTTTTATCTGCTGTAAAAATACATAAAATGTTTATATTTAAAATTTTTAAACAGATTTTTAAAAATAGAATATCCGACGCCCAAAGAGAGGTGCTGTTGCCTGAATTGGATTCTTTTTTTGCGGGGCGTTTCATAGAGTCTGCCATTCAAGATGGTCGACCATTTCTGGCAAGTCGGTTGGGGTGGATGGAATGCTATGGATTAGGTCTTTGGGATACCTCTCAACCAGTTGAACAAAGTTTCATCGATAAACTTCGGCGGCATGCAGGGGTTTTTCCTGCTACCAAGGAGAACTTTGAAAAGTTTTGCTCTATCTATTTTTCATCTTTTAAGCAGGTTGACTTGCTGGGACTCATGCAAAGCCCATTTGAAAAAAAATTGGTCGAACAGTATTTGCCTAATTCATTGCGCTGCGGGTTGGGAAGTTTAGAGCCTTATTTGGATGCGTCTCCTTGGTCGCGAATTTTGGCTGGGCGCCGCGTGCTGGTTGTCCACGCTTTTTCCGAATCCATCGCAAAACAATATCGCGAAAGTCGAAAGCGGATTTTTGCGGATGCAAGTGTTTTGCCAGAATTCGATCTGCAGTGTATCAAGGCTCCACAGACTATGCTGAGCGAGACAGCAGGATTTGCGAATTGGGGCGAAGGATTGGAAGATTTGAAAACGCGCGTATCAGGCTTGAAGTTTGATGTGGCTATTATCGGATGTGGAGCCTATGGATTGCCGCTTGGCGCTCATATTAAGAAGATGGGCCGAGTCGCAATCCACCTTGGTGGAGCGGTTCAGTTGCTTTTTGGAATTTCAGGTAAGCGCTGGCGCGGCCAGCCTCAATTTAGGGCTCTAATGACTGATGCCTGGGTTCACCCTATGGAAAGTGAAAGGCCTCCAGATTGGGAGAAGATTGAAGATGGTTGTTACTGGTAAACTGAAAATATAGTATTTAAACAAAACACATGAAGGCATTTAAGTCGCATTTTTCGTATCTTCTAATTTTAGCTGAAAAAGTTATTCTTACCAAGTCTATGCGAGGCTTTTTACAAAAGATTCCATATCTGCCTCGAAGAATTCATGGTATTTGTTTTGATATTAGATTCATAGAGCCAAAAGTATTTAGGTTTATAAATAATACTATTAAATCAAATTGGGTTTGCTTTGATATTGGGGCGCACTGTGGTATTGTCTCCAAGCGTCTTGCAGGTTTGGTAGGAAAGAGTGGGTTCGTTTACTCTTTTGAGCCTATAGAATCCAATATCTCGATACTAAAAAATCAATTGCAGAAGGCTGGATTTTCTAATAATTCTCAAATAATTCCCTATGCAATTGGAAAAACAAATGAAACTTTGCATATGTCACGTGGTGATCACTCGACCACTTGGCATTTTAATTTAGATTCTGTTGTTAATCCTGATGGCGTTAAGGTCGAGTGCCGAACTTTGGAATTCTTTGCTGCTGATTTGAAAAAACCGGATTTTATCAAGGTCGATATTGAGGGGGCAGAAGTGGATATGATCTATGGAGCTGGTTTTTTTATTGATATTGTAAGACCTCTTTGGCTTGTGGAACTGCATGGTCCTGAATCTTGGCGCATCTGCGATCGCTTCCTTGAGAAAAACTACGAGATATTTGATTTGGATGGCCTGAATATTTCTAGTCAACTTTCAACGGCAAATAGCTACGGCCATGCTGTATTCTGCCCAGTTGAAAAACTTTCTTTGCTTAAATAGAGGCATCAATTCAAAAAGGCGCTACGCGGCTCCAGGGTGAAAGGAAACTAATCCTTGAATAAAACTACAACATCGTTTAAATCGTCACTATGAATAGTGACAACTTAAAATATGTGATTCGTCAGTCTGCGGAAAGAAATCTTCCACAATCTGTTGAGAGGGAGATCAAGTTGCCTGTCGGGAGTGGCAAGGTGGTTGGTTTGTCGGGCGTGCGTAGGGCTGGCAAGACTTTTCTATTCTTTCATGCCATGCGGTTGCTGTTGGAAAGCGGGGTTCCACGCGATCGGATGCTGTATTTGAATTTTGAAGACGACCGCTTACAGCCAATTCGCGAAGGGGATTTGGATTTGGTGCTCAGGAGCTTCCGGGAATTGTATCCCAATTCGGTTGGTGACAAAGTTTATTTGTTTCTGGACGAGGTTCAGAGCGCACCGGGTTGGGAGCTTTGGGCAAGGAGGTTGTATGACACGGAGAATGTCGAGATTTTTGTAACTGGGTCGTCTTCGCAACTCTTGGCCCGTGACCTTTCTACTGCTCTGCGCGGACGGAGCATCACACTGGAAGTTTTTCCTCTTTCGTTTGGTGAATTTTTGAAATTCCGCTCGATCCCTGTTGTGGAGGCTGATGCAGATAATGAAAGTCGTTTGCGAGCTGCATTGGTGGAATATCTCGAATGGGGAGGTTTTCCTGAAATCGTCCTTGCCGATGAGACATTGCGCCCTTTGATTCTGGAAGAATACACATCATTGATGCTGTATCGAGATATCGTGGAACGCTATGGTGTGCGCAACGATAAGTTGATGAGGGAACTGCTACGCTATTCTTTTCGAAACACGGCAAGTTTATTGAATGTTAGTAAATTGCATCGTGATCTTTCATCTCAGGGATATCAGGTTTCAAAAAACACGCTTTTCGAGTATTTGGGCTATCTTGAGGATGCATTTCTTGTGTTTTTGCTTCCAGTCCAAGAGGCATCCATCAGAAAGCAGGCGCACAATCCCAAGAAGATGCATGTCATCGACACGGGCTTAGTCTCGGCATTCAAAACTCATCCAATGCGCGATCTTGGGCATCGCTTGGAAACGGCTGTGTTTTTGCAGCGGCGCAGGCTCAGCAAGGTTCTTTTTTATTATGCGGATTCCGCAGAAATTGATCTCTGCGATGGCGAAGGAAGAGAGTTCGTAAACACTTGTTGGGATTTGGGAAATTCGGAGACTCTGGATCGCGAGTTGCGGGCCATGCAATTTGGGGCGAGTCGTTGGCCTTCGGCTAAGGGACGACTGGTTTATCATGAATACCAGGCGCAGGCAGTAGCCCGCTTCGCCAATCCCATGCCCGCCTGGAAGATGTTACTGGGGCGTTTTGATGACTGATTGTATGGCAAAAGTTGATGCTGCCGCCACTAATTCCCTAGGACTTTCCGGCTCTCCAATCCTCTTCATCCATTATGGACCAGCTGCCTACCTGCGCTGGACACTGGAATGCGCGCGATTCTCTAATCCTGAGAAGAGGATCGTTTTACTGGGCGATGCAACAAACAAGCGATTTGCGCGCGGGGTCGCAGATTTCATTGATTTCGAGTCACTCTCTGGAACACAGAAGGAACGGGAATTTCACCGTGTCTTTCAAGTCATCCAAGGGGAGAAGCATCGATTCAATAAGGCGAATGGAGTTGAATTCTGGCTGAAGTTTGTTTTTCGACGCTGGTTTTTGATCGGGGCCTGTCTTGAAAGGGAAGGATTCGATTCGTTTTGGACCTTTGATTCCGATACGCTTGTTCTGGGAAATCTCTGTGAAAGGGAGGGGCGTTTTTCAGACTTTGAGGCAACAACGCAATGCAAAGACCAATGTTTGAACGGATGGGTCGGTTCTCGCAGCCTTGTATCCCGCTACACGCAGTCGATTTTAGATCAGTTCTCCGATGAAGCGTATCTACAGGCTCAACGGGAAAGGCTGAAAGTTCATGCTGGGCTGTCTTTCAATGAGATGGATGCCTTTGCCGAATTTCGTCGGAGGGAATTCGTGAAAACTTGGCACGGTGAGAAATCGATTGATAGGGAAATTTTTGATGATGCGTTGGCATTCACTGAGAGTTTTGAGGTAGCCCCAGATAAAGTTTTGGGAAAAACAGCGACCAAGAGGCTCTGGACTGATGGCGAGTCGATTTTCGCCAAGTGCAAGTCGAACGGAGACTTCGTAAGACTGCTGACCTGTAACATGAGTTGGATGCCCGATTATATGTGGAAAAGGGTCATGGCCGCCTCAAAGGGCGGCGGTAATGGGTCGCGGGTCGCGGGTCGCGATTGTCGGGCGTTGTGGAAATTTCTAGGGGTGAGCCAATTTTGGACAGGTTTTTTAGAAAAACGAAGATGCTTATTTGGAAGGTTAGGCGGAAATTTTAGGCGCGATCCGCCTACGCGTGACTTGAGAGTAAAGGGTAACTGGTAACGAGGCAGATTTTTTGTGAATTTTGAGCATTTTTGTGGCAATACTAAACCGGTCGAGCGTCCAGGGTCTATGGTCCAGCAAGGATTTGCCGCGAAGAGGCGCGAGAAGACGCAAAAAAATGAAATGCGTGGTGGTTCTCCTACGCGCTACGCAACGCGAGGATCGAGTTCTTGAAGATTTCAGTAAAAGTGGCTTTTAAAAATTTTGTAATGCACAAAAATATTGAAAAATGTGCAGTATGGTTTTATAATCGAGCAATATAAACTTTTACGATGTTTTGCTCGATCAGCAGCGTGAGCTCAAGGTGATGCTGGATCGTCCTTATGTGGCACGGCGGTTGACTATTCCTACTGGGATCGAAGATTTGGTGCGGGTCGTTATTGGACCGCGACGAGCCGGGAAATCGGTTTTTTCAGCTCACTTGGCCAGCGCATGCGTGACTTGAGAGAAAAGGGTTGCGGGTAGCGAGTAAATTGAAGTGGGTGAAAAGGCAGTCGAGCGATCAGCATCGAGAGTCGAGAGTTTTTTTCGAAAATTTAGCCTTTTTGCTGCTTTGCAAAATGCATTTGACATGA
>Ga0209087_1001692_pt1 | contig 12866 bp, 11 predicted proteins | sample S_130805_EF_Meta_FD_187321 | JGI IMG/M metagenome (GOLD analysis project Ga0209087, IMG submission 187321) | Freshwater microbial communities from Lake Simoncouche, Canada to study carbon cycling - S_130805_EF_MetaG (SPAdes) (version 2) | ecosystem: Environmental > Aquatic > Freshwater > Lake ...
CTAGTTTTATTTCTAGTTTTGCAGATTCCATGGTCATTAGTTCCTTGGTTGTGAGTAGTATTAATATTAGCAGTGGAGGAGGAGGAGGTCCTGAAATTAATACCTCTTCCATTAATGTGAATAGCTTGAATTTTAGTACTGCCATTGGGTCTAGCTTGAGTGTTAGTTCCATCTTTGTAAATACAGTTCAAGTGGGGATTGAAAGCGGTCTTGGCGGCTATGTATATGTTGCAGGAGAGGTCCGTACCTCCTCCTTTTACACCTCCACCATTATGGGAGATGTCGATCCCATTTTTACCTTTGATACCTCCACTAACTTTGTGGGAATCAATTTGGGAACATCGAGTCCCAGTGTTGCCCTGGAAGTAAATGGAATTATTTATGCCGAAAATGTACTGACCTATTCTGATTATACATTGAAAGATCATATTACACCTGCTCACTATGGATTTGAATTACTTCCTGCCTTACAGGCTCAAAAATTTACCTGGCGAGAGAGTGGAAAAGAAGATATGGGATTAATTGCACAAGACGTTGAAACCTATCTACCCGAATGTGTCATGACAGATCGCAATGGAATCAAACTTGTGAACTATCCCAAACTAATCCCTGTGGCGTTTGATTTAATTGATCGGTTGGCATCCAGGGTAAGTACGTTGGAAGGAAAGGCTCACTCTCCTACAATATAAATATCTGTAAAGGGATTTAGCTCTTTGGTAAGTGGGCTGACTGTATAGCCGTACGATGCAGCAAAGGACAACCATGTTGGTAAATTAAACCAACTGATTCCACCTCTAACATTGTACGGATCCAATGATTTGAGGCGATTGAATTGTCTAGAATCCCAGTAAGCTGCCGGATCACTCGTATCACGGGTAGTACAGGTAATAAATGCTGCAAGAGGAGGGGGAACACGATCAATGGCATAGACCGTCTGTGCCGTGCCATAGCCATTTCCTGTTCCTTCCCACAAGACAGGGGATAGCCGGTATAAATTGCTCATTCTACTATATTGGATTTTAATCTCATTAAATAATAAGAATGATCTTTTTCTAATTCATATGTCTTCACTTTCTTAAATCCAACATTTTCATAACATTTAATTGCGGCTGGATTATTTGTATCTACCTCTAACTCATATGTTTTGATTGTTTTATTTGATGAATCAATCAATGCTTGGATATTTGTCTGACATATTTTTTGACCTCGATACTCTGGATTTGTATACACCATATTAAAATAAGCAGTTTTTTTAGCTTCCTGTAAATAAAATCGAACTGTACTTACAATATCCTTTGCATTATATACTATGTAGTATAATGTAATATGATCGGATCGATAATAAATATATTCTGTAACTAAATCTGAAATTTCAAACGTATCATTCTTTCTATACAGTTTAATTGCCTGTTCTAACCTATTTGTAAACGATGAATTATGACGAATAAGTTCAATTAATCCAAGGGTATTAAATAATTTATACTTGTAAGATTTATCATTTATTCGAATCGATCCATCGCAGATGATTGGTTCATTATAGTATTCCATAAGAAATGTACGAATATGATCTTTCATTGATTTTGAGTTTTTTCTAGTTTTATGCATTCTACTTAGGTTGATAAAAAATAGTCAGTACTCATAGTATGAATAAAAACTAAGCATATTGTCCCTTAGGATATACAAGTGCATTCTTTGCTTGATCTTGGCGAGGGGTGTACATACGATCATAACGGGTAGGATTGAAAAAAAGGCGATTGGATCGTGCAGCAGCAATTTGATCATCGGCTTCACGACATCCCGCTGGGTGTGGAACCTCCAACGGTTTCGGATAATGCGTTTTCAAGGGAGTTGCACGAAGGGGTTCCTGTTTGTACAAGGCAGGATTGGTCGGAATATACCGACGCTGCGGGCAACGGGTTAATTCTTCATCCAGGCGAAACAGATCACTTTCTCGTTGCACATTGTCCATGTATTGTTCATATGGCATAGAGATGGAAGGAGCTCCACCAGGAAACAATGGAACATGCCCACGCCCTTCTGTAAACTCATAGGGACTGTATCGGGTACAGTTTTTTACTGAGGATCTAGGATCTTCTGCCAGGGTTGGTCGTTCAATCTCTTTCGGAGGCAAGATATGACGCGTCACTGCCGTAGCATCCCAATGCCATAAGGGGCACACAGGACCCTTTGATGGATCCTGCATATTTCTACGACTTTCCGTAATATTCTTTTCAGCCATACGATCAATGCTCATTCTAATCCTCTATCTATGGAAAAAGAAATTATGAATAATTCCTTTGGAATTATTCGTTACTATAATTATGAATGACGTTTATTCTTTGATTCGCAAAGCGACTCAAAGAATAAACTCAGATTATAATTATACAAAATATACTTCCTTCGGAAGTATATTTTGTATAATTATGAATGACGAATCTTCAATCGATACTTTCGTATAAACTTGTCTAAGACACGTTGGCATTTGCAACAAGGAGTGCTGTTGCGCAATTGAATTACCCCCTCTTCATCATATTCAATGCGTACAACCACCAAGGTTCGATCATACAAGTCCTCATAATTTATTTCTTTTAAAAGAGCAATTTCAGCATGAAGGGTATAGTCATAATATCCAGATCCGCGACTACGGGATCCGACTCGATTTTGCGAATGGTTTAATACACTTGTATCACCATCCGACAATAGGAAGGATCGATGATCAAAGGTATTCAGACGATCCAAGGAGGGTGGATTCGTGTCCAAGAATGTATGAATGGTTCGCCACCATTTTCCAGACATATCATTTGTAATTATATACATATAATATGGTATAGATCATCTAGATCATTTTTTTCCATGAATCGTATGAATAAAGTCACATACCTTGGCTGTATCATTCGATTTCAAGGTAAAGACAATTTGTTTTGGTGTAATCACTAAAAAAGTGGGAAAGGATCGTACATTGCAATATCCTGCAGTATAATCATTTACAACAGCATCACATCGCCAAAAAGGGAGTTCATATTGGGAAGCAATGCGATCAATGGCAGCTAAATCAAGGGCTTTGCAGGGTCCACACCAAGCTGCTGTAAAATAAACAAGCATAGCACCATCATAGGGACGAACACCGGAAGGGTATGGAGTTCCTTTCACCCAATTCCATCGTTCTTCAAATTGAGCTTGCTCGGTGAGTTCCAACATTCTATAATTGCTGTCGTATAAAATCGTAGAATCCTTTTGCACCACCGGCAAGAAGAAGGGCAGCTAAGGATCCTGCTAAAACGGGACCCATTCCGTTCGCCTCTCGGGTAACAGAAGCAATGCGAGCTCCTCCTGTTTGCGGCGCTGCAGCAGGAGCAGCAGCAGGAGCAGCAGCAGGGGCAGCAGGTTCATTGCCAGATTTCTTGATAATTGATTCATTGGCACCAGGTTCATTGCCAGATTTCTTGATAATTGATTCATTGGCACCAGGTTGATTGGCAACAGGTTGATTGGTAGCAGGTTGATTGGTAGCAGGTTGATTGGTAGCAGGTTGATTGGTAGCAGGTTGATTGGCAACAGGTCCAGCAGAATTATTTGTAGGCATACCAGGTACACTAGATTCTACGGATTGTGCTGCAATAGTTGTAAGTTTTGCTGGATTTGTGACATTTCCTAACATGTCTACTGTACCCTTTCCAATTTGAGTCGCATTTTTATTGATTTGAGTTGCCAGTGTTTGAATGGGTTCTCCAATTCCAAAAATAGGTTGTACTAATTTTACATATATTTCATCAAAGATTGCTTGACCAGGAAGAAATGAAAAAAAGGAGGAGGGGGGTGGAGGAGCACTGGATGGATTCATTGGATCTTGAACTTCAAATAATCGTCTTGCTTGGATTGGATCGAATAAAAAGGAATAGGGAAGGGGAGGAGTAATACCATCTTCCATGACACTCTTTATGGAAAACACAGCATGATACCAATCCCATAACACCCAAAACCATCCAAATAAGAATAAAAAGATATTAAAGCAACTGATTAATTTCACAAGTCCTTGCCCAAATTCTCCTATATAAAATTTATCTGCTCCCAAACATCCAAAAAATGTAAGAATGGTATATATAATATAATCTTTTGGAGCAGCATAGGATTCATTGCCGGTGGAAAAGATTCCACGACCAATCCCTTTCAGCCAGTCAAAGGGAGAATTTAATCCTTCCGTTCGAATACGAGTTCCATCTACTGCAATTTGTAATATATCCCATACATACCATAATCCAAAGGTAAAGAGATTCATAACTAGTTTTGCAATTGCAGTTGGATAGGAACGTAAATAAATATGATCCACTCCAAAAAATCCAAAAAGTATGGATAAAATAATAAAAATAGTATAACTACGATCGGGATGTTTCCATACATATACATCACTCATTAAATGAGAATGATCATACGGATGTTCATTCATTTCATAGACATACTTGTTCATGTCTTCCTACCCTCTTACACGGTAAAGAGAATCCCTCCTAACCCCGCAACAATTCGTAAAATATTATAATTGGTTGCATACACCGTAACACCCGAATCATATTGGGGTATCGATTGATTCATCTCTAATTGCAATACAATTGTATCAATACGACTTGCATTGCAGGTTCCTTGGGGTTGTGATGCTTCCGGGGCTAATGAAAAGGAATACACGTAGATAAAATCATTGGGAATGGCGGTGTGATACTGCCAAGGCTGTACTAAACGGAAATATGCAGCTGATCGTTTTTCAAAGCGATCATAGCCATCTAACTGAAGAAGGGCTGTACTAATAATATCCGTGTTAACAACGGGGTACTCTGTATAAGTACGGGAACCATAGTTAAACCATTCTTTTAAGGCTTGCATACGATCTTGTTGACAGACCCATACAATCTCCTTGAGTGGATGATTGAAATTCAGGGTGACATTGGCATACAGAGAGTTTACAGGAATACTTGTACGACGTTGAATCTGACTTTGTTCAATCAGGTATTCATGTTTACTAGAGGTAAAGCGACGTCGTTCCTCCGTATCCAAATAGATAAAATCTCCCCATAAGATCATATCACTAATGACGGGAGGAGCAGCAGTTCGGAACGAAGGATTTGATTCATAGGCAGTAGAATAGACCATATCATATCCACTCTTTAGCTTAATATAGATACGAATGGGAGTGGATTGAAGAGCAATTAAGGGAAGTGCTAATCCAACATTGTTGCAGAACCAAAAATTGATCGGAACAAAGAGGCGAAGGGGACCATGTTGCGAGGTTTCATCATAGGCTTCTTGGTATCCTGTCATGTAACTAAAGCCTGCTTGTTTGCCTCCACTCGTTCGTAATTTATTCCAAAGATACATCCATTCTCCATATTGACGATCAATCTCTACCTGACCAATCAAGATACTCACGTAATCAATCATAGCATATCCAATCCCATTCACCCAAGAAGTATCGGGAGTGGAGGGAGAAGGGGGAGTACTTCCATCGGGTAAGGGACCATCTGGTGTAATATACGGGAGTTGAATCTCCAACATCAATTGTGTTAATAGATCCCCACTGCGTGGAATCGTTGTCGTCACTAATTTATTAAAGTCTACAGCAGTTTCAAAAACAATTCGTTGTGTTTCCATACTAAAATTGGTATGGCGCTTATAGACTTGTTTAAAAAAGGTGGTTTGAGGGTTTCCCGTCAGATAGATATCTTGGCGACCGGTTGCCACCAATTGTAATAATCCTCCTTGTCGGCTCATACTCTACTTTTACCAAGGTAAATCGCGTTCTACTTTACCTTAGCCCATGTTAGAATGTGCTTCGCTTATATTTGAATTGCTATGCAATTCAAATATAAGTTTACTAATTCTAATTATAGCAGGGAAGATTCCTAAAAGGAATCTTCCCTGCTATAATTAGAATGAGCTTCACTCAAACAAGTCAATTAAATTCCTTATTGCTACGGGGATTGCAATTTAGAACCAACAGTAATGTTCCGATCTCTACCTCCTATGCACTATATGCCGATGGGCGAGGTGGAACCTTTTGGGATCAAGCCTTGAAAGCGAGTGATCTTTCCTCCTACAGTACCAGTGTAGCTGATATTGCAGAAAGTCAATCAACGCTCACCTTTTATACTACAAGTAGTGTTACAGGTATTGAACAGCAAGTAATCGTTTTAGAACAAGATTTTTCGACTCTTGCAGAATCTGTCAGTACTCAAATTGAACAAGCTGTCTTTAGCTTTTCCACCAATCAATTCTTTATTGATCAGCTTAGTAGCATTCAACTAGAACTTGAAACACAAATTAGTAGCATTTATTCTACCTTGAGTAGTTATGATACTACTAATTTTAGTACCTTATCTTCCTACATAGAAACATCTCAAAATCTGACATTTGGATATACTGATTCATCAATTTCTACCGTCTATACACAAAGTGTGAGCACTTCACAAGCTTCTCTGGATGCATTTTCAACATCGATTAATAATGCTGTAATTAGTACGAGTATTGCCTTTGTGTCTACCATTGTGAATCAAAACTCATCCTTAGCCATTTATATTTCAACCGATACGGCAGAAACAGCCTCCACCAATTCTAGTTTTCTGACAAGTATTTCTAGTCTGACAGTGCAGATATCTACCTTACAATATGTTAGTTCTATGATGGATACAACACTTTCAAGTTATATTATTCCCTATGTGACAAGTAGTCTAAGTAGTTATAATGTAAGTACTCAATCCACATTTACACAAGTGTTTGGTAATCTTTGTACAATTAGTACCGTTGCAGTATCTAGTGCGAATATTGCAATTAGTACAGCAAATGGATTTGCAGGACAAATCAATACACTCAGTACTGCAACTGCTCAAAATACATCCAGTCTTATTACTCTTACCTCTAATTTTTCGCTTCTCACTACCAGTTCTTTGATCAGTTCTATTTATTTATCCTTTATAGGTTTGGAAAATTTTTGTTCTAACTTAGTCATAAGTACAAATGCTGGTTTAACAAGTACCTTAAATTCTACGACTGGAGCATATATTTCTACTATTTATTCAACAATTGTAAGTAGTGTTTTAGCACTCGCAGGAGATGCCTTTGGATCTACCATTACAAGTACCTCGGCTGGATTAACTAGTAGCTTTGTAAGTACACTAAGTACCATTTATGATGAGTATACATCTAGTTTGACATCTCAACTGGATTCCAGTATATTTGCCTATGTGAGTACACCTGTTGCAACGGCAATTGAAGACTTTAGTACCATGACCTATGAAGTCATTAGTACCTTCAGTACAACCTATGAAGGATCTTTATCTACCTTTAGTACTATGGGAGCGCAAGAGATTAGTACCTTTAGTACCCAATATGAAATTGCCTTATCTACGTTTAGTACTATGAGCTGGCAAGAGATTAGTACCTTTAGTACCCAATATGAAATTGCATTGGCAAATTTTAGTACATTATCGGAAATAGAATTAAGTACCTTTAGTACCTTATACAATTCAACGGTATATGGAACAAATGTAACCTTTAATAATTTTGTAGCAGGATTGCAAAACTTTGTGAGTAGTTCTGCATTATCCACACTTTATACAGAACAATTGTTTACGTTAAGTGGAGATCAATCCACCGCATTACTGGATTTACCTGCCTTTCGAAACTTTGCTATCTTTGTAAGTGATGTTGTAGATAATTACCCCTATCGCATTACCTATGATCCAACTGCCCTTTATGGCATGGATTGGAAAACAGGAACCATTTTGATTAATGTGTTAAGTACCGGTGGATACAGTTATAATAATGGAAAAATGATCATGGACTTGTATCGATTTGGATTTCCTACCTCCATTTATGATTCCATGTTTCCAACTCTTTCTTCCGCAGATTATACACTGATGTATGATTATCGCATTTACAATTCAACTATTTATACAACCTTGCAGAATGTATTTCCACGATTACGGATCTTAAATGCCTCTGCAAGTGCTGGTATCGTAGGTACATTTACTGCCGATTGGACCAATTATTCTTGGATTCCAATCGGATTAGTCGGCGCACCTCCTTTTTCTCCTCAAATCAATGTGGATTTACTGCAAGGAGGACTCTTACTGGAACGATTTGGACCATATGATATTTCTATCAGTAGTATAATAGAATCTACTGCTGTAACAGGATCCACAGATATAAGCATTTATTTTGCAGGAAACTTTGGAGAAGGTACAGTTGTGAATAATGTTAATTTATAAAGTGAAAAAACCAAGAGATAAACTACTTTCGCTTCCTGCCAGGAGGAGTTGCAGCACGTCTTGCTGCAGCTCGACCTGCTTCAGCAGCGGCTTCTGGTGTTCCTCCAGACTCAAGAACAGCATGAACTGCGACTACAGCAGCCTGACTCATTCGTCTAGCAAGTCTGCGTCCAGCTTCATAACTATTCCAGCTACGACGAGAAATCGTCGCTTTAGGAGGGGAGGACGAGCGTCCGTCGCCACCAGTGGCAGGAGTAAAGGGAACAAGAGCCTGAGACGCACTCGCCTTCGGGGCAGGAGCCTTTGTTGTAGAAACAGCTTCTTTTAGAGCAGCGGCAGCTGCAGCGGCAGCATCGCGAGCTTTCATTTCAGCCATCTCAGCTCTGAGAGCTAGAAGCTCGTCCATCATCTCTTTATGTGATAACTCTGGTAAAGGGGCATCTTCTGCGGAAGAGGGAGAGGAAGAGGAAGAGGAGTTATTTCCGCTAGATGCGGAGGAATTCTTTCCAGATTCAGACATTTTCAAACAGTGATGCGATTGGATAACTTTGTATTATAAAAAATGTTGATTCAATTTTATACGAATCTTGCAATGCAAAATTCGTATAAACTTTTTTTCAAACTTATCAGGTGACTCCTAAACATTCTCACCAAGAGATCCTTCAACCATGATGTCTCGCCACCCAACAACAGGAGCGCCCATCCGTATTCTTCGATCCGATGCCACCCTTTCAAAAAATGCTAATACAATTGTATGGATTCAACCCACCTTTGAACCTTCTTCCCGTTGGTCACGTTGGAATACAATTGTATCAGATCCACGTGCTATATCTGTCCTTCAAGGGCATCCTCCCTCTGTCATCATTATTCGTACAACCGAAGAGGCAATCGAATGGAATTCCTGGTGCACCAAGCATTCCGATTGTGATACCCTTCTCCTTCTTACGGAACAAGCGGATGCCATTTTACACGATTCCCCCTGTATGACTGTACAAATTTCAGAATTAAATCATCTATATCCCTTCCTACAAGGATCCTTTACAAATGAAAGTCCCTGTGAACATCTGATTGCAGCTATTTGTCATATCCTTCGCATGAATCGACTTGTCACATCTGTAGAAATTCCCTATATCGATACATGGAAAGAAGATTGTAAAGGAACCGTTACACAGATTGAATCACATGCTACTGATCGAGTGATTCCTCATACCTGGTGGATCTCTCAATTCTATGAACCCTCTCATCCCAGTCGTGCTCGCGAACTTCGCGAATGCCTTGATCGAAACATTCTTTGTCCCTATATTGATCATATACTCCTTCTTACCGAACAAGAAGGAATCACTCTTCCATCTTCTGAAAAACTTATTGTGCATCCCTTTGGAAAACGCGCCACCTATGCAAATACCTTTCAAATTGCAATGGATCGTATACCCAAAGGAATGCATGCCATTCTAATCTTTTCCAATTCTGATATTTGGTTTGATACAACCTTACGATCTCTTTGGTCCATCAATCTACAAGAAAAAATATGTCTTTCCCTTCTTCGATGGGAAGGAAGCAGTATTTTTGGACCGCGCCCTGATTCTCAAGATACATGGATTCTGGGACGGGATACCCTTGATATAAATCTCACTCCCTTTGAATTTCATTATGGAGTTCCTGGATGTGATAATATTGTCAGCCTTGAATTATTGAAACAAAAATACTTAATTGTAAATCCAGCCTACACCATTAAAACCTATCATAACCATGCTTCCTCCATTCGATCCTATCATCCTCGTGATGATATTTTATATAATCCTGTCTATCTTTATATTCATCCAACTGCCATTCAATCCTTTGCAACAACCTCTTCCTTTGGATCCTCGATTTCATCTTGGAATCCCTCCATATCTACATTTTCACGAACTGTATATCCCATTCGAACCACAACCCTTTCCTTAGCTGCCTATACCCCTCCTACACCGTCAGCATTGTATCATCCTTGTCGTAAAGGAGGACTCTTTGTAAGTCCTCAAGGGCTTTTATATGATTTTCAAATGTTATGGGTCAATGACTATGTAAAAGAATTATGGAGCCGATCTAGCCTTCATACATTGAGTCCTGCTCTTTCGGTTCCTTCAATAATTGCTCTTGCAGGATCGGATTCGGATCCATCCCGCTGGATGGTCTATACCTTTCCCACCATTCTTCGCATTCAACAACTAGATCCAACAGCTCAGTTTATTATGCCTCCTGTTTTTTCACTTCCAAACGGTATTCGTGCACAACCAGATGTTCAATACTGGTCGCCATCTGTATGGACGCTTCCTGCACGGCTTCCCCCTCCTACCCAAGAAGATATTGCTCTTCTCCGATCATACTTTAAACGAGATACTTCATCCTCCAAAAGTCCTTCGATTGTATTTCTTGTAGATGACAACCTCCTTTCCTTATATCATGCAGAACAAATGGCAAAGATGCACTGTGTACATACAATAAATTGTGAAACAACCACTCGTTGGAATATTCGCTATATTCATGCAACAGATTCCTTTGAAACAATTCAAACTGCTATGGCAGAAGCGGATTGGGTTGTAAGTGAATCAAAGCATCCAGCTCTTCCTTGGATTTGGAGGATGAATCCTGGTGGAATTGTATTAGAATTTCAAACAGAACATTCCCTTTCAGAAGAAATTCCTCATCTTGCTGGTGCTGCCTCTCTTAAATACATATTAGGAGTGCAACGCTTTCGAGAACCCATTGAAGATCGACGACAGCAAGCATTACTCGATCTTGGGATTGCTATACAGAAATATGGAATGGCATCTCGGTTGAAAGAACTTGCCTCTGTCATCAATCTTCCTGTGATTACCCTTCCCACTGGTATGAGTGGAATTCATGCCCATAGTGGAGATTCCTTTCGTGCTATGATTCAGTTATGGAAGGACCGTGGATACTGTCAGATTGAAGCTACAGAAACTCCCTTCTGCTGGTGGGGTGGGGTTGGGGAAATCTTATTGTACGATCGAGATACGATGAAATGGATGGACATGGAAGCCCCTTCCTATAAACTTGCCTTAGTGGGGAATCCATCTCCTACAAATAATCTGCGTCAATCCAAATGGTCGTACTGGCCTCGATATCCTGCATTGGTTGAAACTGTACGACCATGTTCCTGGAAGGATCGAAGTATTACCTCTATATTTCTTGGTCGCATTGAAAATGGTGTCCAAAAGAAACATCGTGAAACAGCGGATTGGAAGTCTGTGATTGAATTATTTGAATGCCCCATTGATTCGACTGGCGGTCCGTACAAGTATAGTCCCTCTATATATTTGGATCAACTATGTAAAGCAAAGTTTGGACTCTGTTTGGCAGGATTTGGACAAAAGTGTCATCGTGAAATTGAATATTATGCGTGTGGAACAGTTCCCATTGCCACTCCTGAATGTGATATGACAGGATATCTAACTCCACCTGTGGAAGGAGTACATTATTTCCGTGTGAAGACTCCCGAGGATGTGCGTCGAATTATTGCAACTACATCGCGTGCAACCTGGGACCGCATGTCCCATGCCGGTCGCACCTGGTGGCATGAGAACGCCTCTGCCGAAGGATTGTTTCGCCTTACAGTCAATCGTATACGTGACTGTTTACCATATGCAGGAATTGGATTACCAAAATAGGAGGATGAAACATACCCGTAAAAAAACGTATAAATCCTTGAATGCATTAAGCGTTCAAGAAGCTATACGAATTGCCACAGACGGGCGAGGCATTCATCCTGCAAAAGGACATCCGTTCTTTGTGGTCAAGTATGGACCGCCAGGAAGTGGAAAGAGCAGTGCACGTGTCTACCAAGAAATTAAAAAGTTAGGACCGCCGATCACCTCCTACGTAGATGTGAACCAAGATACCCTTGTAGAATCTATGGATGAATATAAACATAATCATACTCAGTATAATCGATTGCGATATCAAAAAAATAAAAAAGGATTAAGTTTGTATAAAAAGAGTGCAATTGTCTTGAAAAAAGCGGTACAAGCGCGTGCCAATATTATCATTGAAATTACGGGTGGGAATGAGGGAGATCCTTTGGGATGGATTCATACACTCATCAAAGGAACTCCGTATAAACTAATTGTGATCATGCCAACAGTTCCACTAGAAACCATTCTAAAACGATTAGAAACGCGCAATCGTAAACGAAATGTAGAAGAGGTGAAAAAAGAATATGAATGGTCTCTTAAAAATTTTGATACATATATTAAACCCCATCAGAACTATATTTTAGTAGACAATGTTTAAAAAATTGATACACATTGTATATAATAGAATGTCTATTACATATAATTTTGAACCATGTCTCTCACAAAGGAGGATATTCAACGTATTATTGATACCGCCCTTGGTAAACCTGTAGGATTATCTCCTGCAGGACCAATCGGATATTCTACATATTCCTCCCCTACAGGATTCCCACCAATGGGATATTCTCCTTATATGCATCCCTATATGGGTCATGCAATGATGCCATCCTTTTCATTCCCTCCAAAGGAGGCTGTAATGATGCCATCCAATTTCTTACAGGAGAATTCCTATGTGGCTCCTTCTATACTAGCACCCCTCCCC
>Ga0209087_1001695_pt1 | contig 12863 bp, 12 predicted proteins | sample S_130805_EF_Meta_FD_187321 | JGI IMG/M metagenome (GOLD analysis project Ga0209087, IMG submission 187321) | Freshwater microbial communities from Lake Simoncouche, Canada to study carbon cycling - S_130805_EF_MetaG (SPAdes) (version 2) | ecosystem: Environmental > Aquatic > Freshwater > Lake ...
ATGAAACCTTGGATTGAGACTCGCTCGCCAACGGGTGAAACCCCACCCAGACCCGTCGCTCCCGCGGCCCGTCAAACTCGCAAAAATAAATCATCTGCCACGTGCCGAACTTGAGCCGCCCCTTTTCGATCGGCCATGCCAAGTGATTACCCACCATCGCCGCCTTCACATGCGCCGCGGTGTTCCCCTCACTATGCCGATACTCCCGACTTTCCCAAGGCACTGCCCTCTCCAAGGCCACTGCCATGTCCCGACGCACATCCGGATCCGCGCCCTCTTGGATTGTGACCCCCGCCGTAGTGTGGGGGACCACCGCGTGTAACAACCCGTCCCGCCAGCCACGCCGGGCGGCTACCTCCTCCAAGATTTGTACTAGGGGCACAAATTCGGTATGACTTCGTGTGTTGATGACTACTTCTTCCAGCATCGGGGGCATATGATTGTAGTAACAGGTGGAACCGGCTTTGTCGGGCGCGAAATTTGCCGCGCTCTTCGTGCCGAAGGCCTTCCCGTGCGAGCCCTCGCCCGCACCCCCTCCCCCGATTTCCCCTCCGACGTGGAATTTTTCCCCTCCGACATCACCCAACCCGACTCCCTCCGCCACGCCTTCCAAAATGCCCAAGCTGTCATCCACACCGTCGGAATCATCCGGGAACATCGCTCGCAAACCTTTTCCCGTGTTCATCTTCAAGGAACCGCTCATGTGATGGCCGCCGCCCGTGCCGCCGCTGTCCCTCGCTTCCTCCACATCAGCGCTCTCGGCACCCGTCCCCACGCCGCCTCCCACTACCACCAAACAAAATGGGGAGCCGAGGAAATTGTCCGCAACAGCGGTCTGGCAGCCACCATATTCCGTCCCTCCCTCGTCTACGGCAAAGGGGATGCTTCCACCACTCAACTCGCCAACCTCCTTCGCCCACCGCTCTCATGGCTCTCGGGCGGCTTCCTCCCCATTCCTGGAGGAGCCGATGTGACTCTTTGCCCCGTCGCTGTCGCTGCCGTTGCGGATGCGGTCGTCCGTTCCCTCGGCCAAGCGGCAGCTGTAGGGCAAACTTTCGATCTTTGCGGCCCCTCCACCACCCTTCGTGAACTAGCCCTTGAGATTGCGCACGCTCTCGGACTCCAACCCACCTGGGTGGAAAATTCCCCCGATGTAATTCTTGCCACCCTACCGTGGCTCTGGTTGACCCGAAAAAAACCCATTCTGTTCCCTGTCCCCTTAAAACTTTGCCGCCTTGCTGCTGCCGTCGCCGAACGCATCCTTCCTTACCCCCCACTCACCACCGACCAAATTATCATGCTCGAAGAAGGCCAAGTCGGTGACTCCCTCCCCGCTCGCCAACTCCTCGGCTTTCATACTCCCCACCTTTCCCAGGGATTGGCCTCTTACCTTGCGCCCCGGGCGGGCGGAGCCGCCGACCGCCGATCGTGAGCGAAGCGATCCGCACCGCCCGGATTCGGCGCGTTCTCCTCACCGCACTTGGTTGCAACCTTCTCCTCGCCGGCCTGAAATTCGCCATCGGTTGGCGCCTCGGAAGCCTCGGTGTTCTTTCCGACGCCGTGCACTCCCTTCTCGACGGAGCTGCAAGTGTTATTGCCCTCATCGGCATCACCGCAGCCGCTCGCCCACCCGATCCCGAACATCCGTACGGCCACCGAAAATTTGAAATTCTCACCACCATAGTCGTCGCGGGTCTTCTCTTTCTCAGTGCCTGGGAAATTCTTGGTGCTGCTGTCTCACGCTTGCTCCACCAAGCCCCCGCCCCGCACTTCAACTGGATTGCCGTCGCCCTTTTGGGAATCGGCATCCTGATCAATACCCTCCTCTCCAACTGGGAGAAACGCGCTGGCCTCGAGGTCTCCAGCCCACTCCTGCTCGCTGATGCCGCCCACACCCGAACTGACGTCTACTCTTCCTTTCTCGCCATTGCCTCTGTCGGAAGCGGCGCCTTCGGGTTGCCCTGGCTCGATCCCCTCCTTGCGATCGGCATCGTCCTTTTCCTCGGCCGTGCCATCTACGAAATTTTTCTCGAAGGCGTCAAAGTTGTCTCCGACGCCACCCGCCTCGATCCCGCCCTCATCCGTTCTGTTGCCGAAAAGGTCGAAGGAGTTCGGGGAGCCCATGCCATTCGATCGCACGGCATGCAAAACGACATCCACATCGATCTCCATATCCAGGTGGCCGATCAACTCACCGCCCGCCAAGTCTTCGAAATCGAAAACCGCGTCAACCAAGCCCTCCGCGACTCCTTCCCAGGAGTGACCCATGTCGCCCTCCGCCATGAACCGGGCGATCTCCCGCTCGAGCCCGATGCCTGATCTTTCCCCCACCCGCCTCCATCTCGAGGCCGGCCTTCGGGAAAATCGCTGGGCTGGCTACTCTCTCGCCGGCTACTCCTCAGGCCATTTTTTCTCTCTCCACGGAGGATCCGTCTCCAACCCCTCCCAATCGGTTCCTTGGTACTCCGCAGGAAAACCGATCACCGCCATCGGCGTTCTTCAGATCCTGTCCCACAATCCCAGCCTCACCCCTCTCCCTATGGAAAAAACATTTCCTGAACTTAAACAAACCTACGTCGGCAGTCTGAGCCTCGAGGCGATTCTCACCCACCGTACCGGATTGCGTTTTCCCAATCTCCCCCTCCAGGAGTCGGAAAAAGAAATCCTCGCGATCCTGGCTGGTAGCCAACCTCAGGACTTCTCCCTCCGTCCAGGCCAAGCAGCCTACGATCCTCGGGGCAGTTGGTGGCTCTTAGGCCAATGGCTCTCTCGGCAAGCCGGTCAGCCTTGGCCCGATTACCTTCGCGAACACGTCTTTCAACCTGCAGGCGCCCCGACCATGTTTTTCGCGAATGCGAATCAACACTCCGATGTTCCCATGACTGAAAAACGCGGTGACAAATGGGCGCCCGTTCCCCCCTCCTACGGACCCGGCGGAGGTCTATGTGGCTCGGCAGCTGATCTAGCTCTCATTTATCAAACCCTTCTTTGTGCCGGCACCTCCCCCACAACCGAGAAAACCCTCCTCGACTCCTCCTCCCTTGAGGAATTGACCCACCGCTGGCGGAAGGGAGAAGTCGACATGACCTTTGGACATGTCGTCGATTTCGGCCTTGGCGTCATCCTCGACAGCAATCGCTACGGATCCACCACTGTGCCTTATGGTTTTGGCACCACCTCTTCAGAAAAAAGCTACGGACACGGCGGAGCCCGCTCCTCCATCGCTTTTGCTGATCCGGAAAATCATTTGGCATTGGCAGTTTGTCTCGTGGGGCTTGTCCCTGAAAACATCCACCAACCCCGCATGCGCGGCCTCCTCGATCAGCTCCGCTCCGATCTAGCCTAATCCTTTTTTCCTCTTAGCCTCGAGAAATGGCTCAAGGCAGGATGGCATGGCTCGATGTCACAAAAGGTTGGGCCATTCTTTGGGTCGTCTATTTCCACTCTTTCACCTGTTGGATTAAGCCACCTTCACCGATCGAATCCGGATTTTTTCAAAAAGTCGCCCAGCCTGAACTTTGGACGACCCCCTTTTCAATTTTCCTTTCCCTCGCCCGAACTCTCGGCATCGGTCTCTCCCAGCTAGGCTTCCACGCAGTAGGCCTTTTTCTTGTCGCCAGTGGCTTTGTCCTCGCCCAGTCGGCCATGCGTACCATCACGAAAAATGGGGAGGTCCGCTGGAGTTCATGGATCATGAGTCGACTCGCTCGGCTGTACCCGATGTACTGGCTCGCTCATCTCATTTATCTCATCAGCCCTTGGGAAGCCCGTCTGGAACCGGTGGACGGACGATTCCTCGTCAGCCTCACCGGTCTTCGCTTTCTTTCCATCGACTACAATTTTTTCTACCTGAACGCCGCATGGTGGTACTTCTCCCTGATCCTTCAACTTTTCGCTCTTTTCCCTCTTCTCATCTGGGCCTACCTCCGCTGGGGTCCCGCCCGTTTTCTGGCCGCCACCCTAGCTGTCGGATTTCTCGCCCGCATCGTCCTTCTTTATCTCCATCCCGTCAGCGGCCAATGGGTTCTCGGGGGTTGCGGTCTCAGTCGTCTACCTGAATTCGCATTCGGAATGATCCTCGGAGGATGGTACGCCCAAGCCCCGGAACGTCTGGAACAGTGGCTCCTCCAAGGGAAAGGCTTCCTCGCGGGCCTCTGCCTCTACCCCTTTGCTTTGCTTGTCTATCAACTTCCCCGCGGTTACGTCTTCGTCGACTTTCTTACTGGCGTCGCCTGCTTTCTCGTCGTCGCAGGAGCCTCCGGATTTTGGGCAAGAATTCCCATCCTCGGTTCTCTTTTGGCACTAGTCGGCTCGTTCTCCTATGGGATCTATCTGGTCCACCAGCCCTATGCCATTCACTTTGCCTCCTTCCTCAAAGGTCAACCCGCCTCCGTTGCTCTTCCCTGCCTTATGATTCTGGTCGCGGCGCTGGCCCTCTGGGGCTCTTTTCTCGAAAAGATTCTCAACCGCTGGCTCACTCCGCCAGTTGCCCCGAAATCCATCTCCCCCTAGAAAGAAAAGATGCTCATCACTCTTCGCCGAAAGTTTGATTTTGAGGCCGCACAACACCTCCCCTCCTTTCCAGAGGGTCACAAGTGTCGCCAGCTTCACGGCCACAGCTTTTCACTCGAGGTATGTGTTTCGGGTTCAGCCGATCCAAAATCAGGCCTTCTCTACGACCATGCAAAAATTGCGGAAGCGGTCCGCCCCATCCTTGAAAAGTTGGATCACTCGTGTCTCAACGATATAGCAGGACTAGAAAACCCAACTTTGGAAATCATGTGCCAATGGTTTTGGGAAAAATTAACCCCGCTTCTTCCGGGTCTTTCTGAAATCACTTTGCACGAAACCCCGCGCGCCTCTTGCACCCTGAGAGCCAACTAAGATGTCCAGTCGTTCCTTCGTCACAATCGGCTTAGTGGGACCGGATCGTTCAGGCGCTATCGCCGCGGTGACTCAACAGCTGTTCCGAATGGGCGCTAATATTGAATCCCTTGAGGAACAGGTCGCTCGAGGCAAATTCCGCATGACTCTACTCGCTTCGTGGCCCGGCTCGAAACTTGAGGAGCAAAAGATCCGCATCCAACTCCTCTCACTCGCACAGCAGCTTCGAATGAGACTTACTCTTCGTCTTTCCGATGCGACCAGAACCCGCAAGCGCCTTGCCATCCTCGTATCGAAAGAGACGCATGCAGCTGAGGCCATCCTCCGCTCGTGGAAATCCCGTCGACTTGCCGCCGAACCTGTTCTTGTCGCGGGAAATCACCCCCAACTTCGCTCCCTCGCCCGCCGCTACCGACTTCCTTTTGCCCTGATCGATTACCGCGATCGAGCCAAAGCCGAGGCCTCCCTTCAGTCTCATCTGGAGAAAGCGTCCGTCGATCTCGTCGTCCTCGCCCGCTTTATGAAAATTCTTTCCCCAGACTTCGTCTGGCAATGGAAGAACAGAATACTAAATATTCATCCCTCATTGCTCCCCTCCTTCCCCGGAGCCTCTGCCTACCGCCAAGCCTACGACAAGGGAGTCAAAATCGTAGGCGTGACCGCACACTTCGTTACCCCCGACTTGGACCAAGGTCCTATCCTTTGCCAGGACGCCCTCCGACTCCGACCAAATGAACCTCTACCGAGCATCATCGCGCGCGGCCAAAAACTGGAAGCCTCCTGTCTCCTCCGCGCCCTCAAACTTTGTCTCAGCCGCCAGCTCGACGTCCACTGGGGCAGGGTGCATGGAGTCTAAGGGGTAGACGTCTCCTTTTTCTCCCCGTCCCCTTCCGGTCCCTCTCCCGCCGGAACCTCTGCCGAACTAGAAACCTTCGGGGCTGCCTCCGCCGGAACTTTGACAAACTTGACTGGCCCTTTTCTTCCCAAGCTATTTTTCCAAGTTCCCTCCAAGCTTTTTGCATCGTTCGAAATCTGTAGATCCAACTCCACTTTCGGATCAAATCCCGGCTTCGGTAGTTGGGTGTAGGTCAGCGGCAGCTTCACCCTCGCCCCCTCAATCTTTCCCTTCCCATGCCAAACTCCCGGTCCTCCGTCCGCCCACACTCCATACCCAGCCACATGCAAAAACGCCCCCTCCTGGGAGACAATGATCGTGGACTGCGAAATTCCCATCGTGGTGTTTTTCCAAAGTCCCGCCAAATCCGCCTCGGCAGTCCAAGCGCCACTCGAAGTCATCAACCATCCCAAAAGGATCCAAGCTTTCATCCGCGCGATCATCCCTCTCCACTTTCCTCCCGCAAGACGTATCTCAAATTCGGGCCTCTACGACCTCTTTCCCTTCCCGCTTTTCAACTTTTTGACCGCATCCACTACTTTGCCCCCCGCAGCGAACAAAGCCCTTTCGGCCTCCTCTACCCCAACTTTCGTTAACATCCGAACCAGCCGAATCGCCCGAGCCTTCAGTTTTTCATTCGAAGGCACCACATGAATCATCAAATTGTCGTACACCCTCCCCAATCGGATCATCGCGACCGAGCTGAGAATATTGCAGACCATCTTCGTCGCCGTTCCCGCCTTGAGCCGAGTCGATCCCGCAATCAGTTCCGGACCAACATCCAACCGAACCACCACATCTGGCCGAATTCCGCCCGGCTCCGGTTTCCATTTTGGATGAGCCGTCACCAGAATCGTGGAAGCGCCGTCTTTGCGCCCTTGCGACAGAGCCCCGTGCACAAAAGGAGTTCTTCCACTCGCCGTCAGTCCCACCAAAACATCCTTCCTCCCGATTCCCCGCTCAACCACGGAACGCGCTCCCGCGTCCGCGTCATCCTCCGCCCCCTCCTGCGCCCGAAAAATCGCCTCCGGTCCGCCCGCCAAAATCGCCTGAACCTGCTCTGGGGGAGAGTGGAACGTCGGCGGCATCTCACTCGCATCCAGCACCCCCAACCGACCACTGGTCCCCGCACCCACATAGATCAACCGTCCTCCTTTTTCGAGGGCACGGGCAACAACCTCAGCCGCACGGCCGATATCCTTTTTTGCCCCGTTTAACGCCCGAATAGTAAAAGCCTCCTCCTCTACAAATCTTCGCACCAACTGCGGCACCGATTTTTTATGCGAACCCCGCGACCGTGGATTTGCTCTCTCCGTTGGCAACTCCTCCACTTTAACTAGAGCCTCACGACGCTTCTCATCCTTTTGCGCCGAAACCAGAATCGGTTCCACCATCCGTGCAGCACCCACCTCCCCGGGAGTCCGCAAAAGCACCACCCTTCCTCCGGGACATCTCTTTTGCAACGCCCGCGTGAAGACCCCCCGATACAAAGCATTTTGAAATAGTCCTCCCGTCAACGCCCACTGGGGTCGCCTCACCCCCATCCGTCGAGCCAACTCTCCCGCCCGCTCCGCCAACTCCCCCGCCCCCGCTCTCACCGCATCCCCCGCACAACGATCTCCTTTTTCTGCCGCCCGTAAAACCACCGGAGCAAATCCCGCCAACCACTCCTTCCCCTTCTGCCGATAAACTTCTCGCACTAGACGATCCAAATCCGCAGCCCCCGCATGAGCAAGCAAGGCAGCCGCTAATTTCGGCGCCTTCCCCTCCCGATCTCTCACACGAAACACCTCCTCCATCGCCCGTTGCACCAAATCATATCCGCTCCCCGCATCCCCTAATAAGTGCCCATGACCACCGACCGTATGCCGCTTTCCCCCCTTGCGCCCTATCACATTACTTCCCGTTCCCGCGATCACTAGGAATCCATCATCCCCGCCCCACGCCGCGGCCAACGCCGAATCGGTGTCCTGCCCCACCATCACTCTATCCGCCCTCGGCCACACCTCCTGCAACACCCTGCGTGCCATTGCGATCTCCGGTTTTCCCCGCGCCCCCGCGAAACCCGCTCCGATCCCCCGTGGCCCCGTCGGCAATTTTTTCGCCACCCCCTTCAACACTTTCTTCAGCCCCTCGCTTCCAACCAACATCAAATTCGATCCTCGCTCGGAGCCTTCTGCCAGCCTTCGACCGCCCGGCCCAAGCAATACCCAAGAGGTTTTCGTCCCTCCTCCCTCGATCCCAAGGATCGGCCCCATTTCTTTCACGTTGCCCTGCTTCACTCTACCCCCAAAATGCCCTCCTTATGGGAAAGCTGCCATGGAAAAACCTTACCCCCGTCCTGGCCTTCTATGCCCTCATCCTTTGCGTCTCCGCCCTGCCCGCGTACCGGATTCAAAAGATCGACAGCCGTTTTCATTTACCGAATGACAAGGTGATGCACTTATCCGTTTATACCGTCTTCGGATTCCTGCTCGGTGGCCTTCCCTACCCCTCCGCTGTTCTCGGAATGACCGGCTCCCTCCTCGGTGCCCTTGACGAACAGAGCCAACGCTTCGCTCCCGGTCGCGATGTTTCCGTACGAGACTGGTTCGCCGACATTCTCGGCGTCTCCCTCGGCCTTGCCCTCCGACGACGCCGGTGAGTTCCACTCCCGCCCAACGCTACGCCCGACTTCTCCAAGAGGTCCGTCGCCACGACCACCTCTACTACGTCGAGGCCCGCCCCGAAATTTCCGACGCCGCCTACGACCGTCTCTACCGCGAACTCCTCGATCTCGAAACCTCTCATCCCAAATTGGCAGACGAAAACTCCCCCACCCGCAAGGTCGGCGGTGCCCCCCTCGATTCCTTTCGAACCGTCGCCCACGCCGTCCGGATGCAAAGCCTCAACAACACCTATAGCGAGGAGGAGCTTCAGGAGTTTCTTGATCGGGTTGAAAAAAATCTCCACGGGCAAACTGCAGAATTTGCAGTCGAACCCAAGGTCGATGGCCTCGCGGTCAGCCTCCGCTACGAAAATGGCCGCCTCACCCAAGGGCTGACCCGCGGGGACGGGGAGCGCGGGGATGATATCACCGAAAATCTCAAGACCATCCGCAACCTTCCTCTTTCCGTACCCCGCCTGCCTCCACGCATCGAGTTCCGTGGCGAAGTGTATCTTCCAGAACCCGCCTTTGCCGCCCTGAACCAGAGCCGTGAGAAAAAAGGGGAGCCTCTTTTTGCCAATCCTCGCAACGCCGCCGCCGGCACGCTCAAACTGCTTGATTCCCGCGAAGTCGCTAAACGCCCCCTCGCCGTCGTTCTCTACGGCCTGGGTGAAGCCCCCAATCTCACCTTGGAAACCCAGGAAAAACTCCACCGCCAAATTCTCGCTTGGGGCCTCCCCGGTCACGAATGGTTCCGGCATGTCCGTGGCACCGAAGAGGTTCTCCGTGCCATCCGCGAACTGAACCAAGCCCGAACCCAATTTTCCTTCGCCACCGACGGTGCTGTCATCAAGGTCAACCGCTTCGACCAACAAAAAATTCTTGGCCAAACCGATAAAGCTCCCCGCTGGGCCATTGCTTATAAGTACCCTCCCGAACAGTCGGAAACCCGCTTGCTTGATGTCACCTTCCAGGTCGGCCGGACTGGTGTCATCACCCCCGTGGCGGAACTCGCTCCCGTTCTCCTGAGCGGCTCCACCGTCTCCCGCGCCACCCTCCACAACTTCGAGGAAATCGCCCGGAAAGACATCCGCGTCGGAGATCTTGTCAGGGTCGAAAAAGCGGGCGAAGTGATCCCCGCCGTCATTTCCGTAAACCTCTCCCAACGCCCCGCACAATCGAAACCGATCCGCCCCCCTCGCCACTGCCCCGTCTGCCAAGGCCCCTTGATCAAAGAAGATGTGTTTCTTCGTTGCACCTCCCGGGACTGCGTGGGCCAACTCAAACGCCGCCTCCAACACTTCGCTCACCGCGGAGCCATGGACATCGAAGGCCTCGGCGAAGTCATGGCGGCCCAACTGGTCGCTGCGGGCCTCCTCCAACACCTCGACCAAATCTACGATCTGACCGACGAAAAACTCACCGCCCTTGAACGAATGGGTGAAAAATCCGCGGCCAATCTGCTCGCGGGTATTGATGCCAGCCGTCGTCGCCCGCTTTGGCGCCTCATTTTCGCCCTTGGAATTCCCCAAGTCGGCGCCGTTCTCTCCGAAACCCTAGCCCGCCACTTCCGATCCATCGATCGTTTGGCCGAAGCCTCTCTCGCCGAACTCACTCAGGTGAACGACGTCGGCCCCAAAGTTGCCGAGGAAATCGTCGCTTTTTTCCACGAGCCGTCCACCCGCCGCCTCCTCACCGCATTAAAAAAGGCGGGCCTCAACTTCACCGCTCTTCCGGACGAGCTGGCCGAACGAGGCGGAGTCTTCTCCGGAAAGAAGTTTGTCATTACTGGCACTCTTTCCGCACCCCGGGAGGATTTTATCCGCAAGATCCAGTCCCTCGGCGGCTCCGTCGCTGGTTCCGTCAGCCCCAAAACCGACTATCTCCTCGCGGGCGAGGATGCTGGCTCCAAGCTCGAAAAAGCCCGCTCGCTTAAAGTTCAAATCTTATCGGAAAAAGAGTTCGAAAAGCTTGTCGGGCAGGAACCCTAGGAGTGAAATAAGCCTATGCGCATTCTTCTCTCCCTTGGAGTAGTTCTCTGCCTCGCCTCTCCACAGCTCAGCCCGGCCCAATCCGGAAACCCTGGTGCATCCGAAGATGCGGAAATAGAGCGTCGCAAGATTCTTAAGGCTGCCGATCAGGTTGATCGGGTCGATCAACAGGTCGATCAAATCCAAAGTCGTGTTGCCTCACTCGAACAGCTTCTCACCGAACTGCGCCAGCAGTCCCAATCTCTCAAAGAAAGCCTCGCCAACGCTGCCGCCAAATCCTCGGAGGAACGCGCCGCACTTCTTGAGGAAGTCTCCAAAATGCTCGCCGAACGGAAAGAACGTGAAAAACCCAAGACTGCTGAAAAACCGGCTGCCTCGAAGACCACGGAAAAAGAAGGCTATGAACATGTCGTCGCAAAAGGAGACACCCTCAGCTCCATTGCTCAGGCCTATAACTCCGAGTACCAGCTGAAACTCACCGCCGAATCGATCCGGCAAGCCAACCAGCTGCCCAAAGGGGCTCCGCTTAAGGTCGGCCAAAAACTCCTTTTACCGTCGAAATAAGAATCATGAGTCCTCTCGCCTCGCTCTACCGGCTGCAAAAAGTCCAGACGGGCAGAGTTCTCGGCCCGATGGATCTCGATCACCTCAAAGCGCTCGCGAACCAATCCCTGATCGCGCCCGACGACCTTATCCAGGTCGACGAAGGTCCCTGGACCAAAGCTCCCGACGTCGCAGGCCTTGAAATGCTTTGGTGGGTCGAACCGCTGGATGGCCCGCGTTACGGTCCCACGACCGCCGGCACCGTAGCCGAGTTTCTCCAGAGCGGCCAACTGGGCGGCTCGGAGTTGGTGACTCATGTCCGGACCAAAGAGACCTATACGGTGAACGAGTTTATCGAGGAAATGCGGCGACGCCGAGTCGCCCGCCTCAAAAGCCGCACCATCAAGCTGGAAGATGCCCCGGAAACAGCCGCCCCGTTCGTCGACAGCCCTGCATTCGATTCCGCCCTTCGTCTGCGAATCAAACAGCTCGAGGCCGACCTCGCCAAAGCTCGCGAACAGCTCGATCACCAGGCTCACGAACTCGCCCGCCTCCGCGCTTCCCTCTCCTGATACTCCCTCCCTTCCGCTTGACCCAAGAGCGCCCTCGTCGCTACCTTTTGTAGTTCAACACCTTCTCTTTTTTATGCGACATACCATCTCTGTTGTAGTCCAGAACCGCTTCGGCGTTCTTACCCGAATCGCCGGTCTTTTCAGCGGCCGTGGCTTTAATATCGATACTCTCAACGTCGGTCCCACCCAAAACGACAAAGTCTCCCGCATGACCCTCGTGGTTGTTGGAAACGATCAAGTCCTGGAACAGGTCGTCAAACAACTCAACAAGCTGGTTGATGTACTCGAAGTCCACGATTTCAAGGACGGGGACGTTATCGATCGGGAACTGATTCTGTTGCGGGTGAAGGCCACCTCCTCTACCCGTCCGGAAGTCATGCAAATTTGCGATATCTTTCGGGCGAAAATTGTCGACGTCCAGTCCACCAGCCTCTCGATCGAGGTCACCGGGGACGAGAGCAAAATCGACAAGTTCCTACAATTGATGAAACCGTTCGGCATCCTCGAACTGAGCCGGACCGGTCGCATCGCCCTCCCCCGCCGCTGATCTTCCCCCTAACCCAACCCTAACCGGAGAAACAACTATGCCCGCCCGCATCTACACCGACCGTGACGCAAGCCTCACCCCACTCAAACGCCGCCGTGTTGCGGTCATCGGCTTCGGCTCTCAAGGCCACGCCCATGCCCTGAACCTGAAAAACAGCGGGATCAAAGTCACCATCGGCCTCTATCGCGGAAGCAAATCGATCGCCGTCGCCAAGAAGCACGGATTCAAAGTTCTTCCCACAGCCGAAGCGGTTCGTGCAGCCGACGTCATTTTTGTCGCCGTCCCCGACCTCAAAATCCCATCCGTCTACGAGAAAGATATCGCCCCCAACCTGCGCAAGGGCCAGTGCCTTCTCTTCAGCCACGGCTTCGCCATTCATTACAAAACCGTGAAGCCACCCAAGAATGTGGACGTCATCCTGGTCGCTCCCAAAGGTCCCGGCCATATCGTGCGTCGTCAGTATCAGGAAGGTCGTGGCGTCCCAGCTCTCTTTGCCGTCCAACAAAACCCTTCCGGCCAAGCCCGCGCCATCGCCATGGCCTGGGCCCGTGGAATCGGAGCCACCCGTGCAGGCCTCCTCCAAACCACTTTTAAAGAAGAAACGGAAACCGATCTTTTCGGTGAACAAGCCGTCCTCTGCGGTGGCACTTCCGCCCTTATCCAGGCGGGCTTCGAGGTTCTCCTCAAAGCAGGGTACCAACCTGAAGTCGCCTACTTTGAGGTTCTTCATGAATTGAAGCTAATTGTCGACCTGATCAACGAATCGGGCATTGCAGGAATGCGC
>Ga0209087_1001697_pt1 | contig 12855 bp, 12 predicted proteins | sample S_130805_EF_Meta_FD_187321 | JGI IMG/M metagenome (GOLD analysis project Ga0209087, IMG submission 187321) | Freshwater microbial communities from Lake Simoncouche, Canada to study carbon cycling - S_130805_EF_MetaG (SPAdes) (version 2) | ecosystem: Environmental > Aquatic > Freshwater > Lake ...
AACATGTCTGGTCTATATTGATAAGTTAAATTTATTACCATTTGACGATCGTCTGGCAGCTTGGGTATTGGCCTATTGACCATTGGGCTGAGATAAAACTGCGTAAACCCAGTGGTAAAATATGGACTGGTTGAATCGTATGTTGCGGCCATTACCAGAATCCTCCTTTGAGTAAATTACCATTGGCAAATCCTTTGAGACTAAACAATTGACTGACTTGACTACGACTCTGTATAGGCAACAAGGTTAGATTAATATCCATCTTGGTTGGAACATACGTGGGATTTTTTGCTCCTAAGCTGCCTTGTGCGGCAAACGGTGCATCAACAGCACCAGGCTGAATACCTTGTCCTAGAGTGCTGAGTCTTTGTATAGCATAACTCAGTGGATTACCTAGTACGGTTTGTCGTGAACGGGCGCTGGTCAAGTTGGTACCATTGACCAGTACGCTTTGCGCACGAATGTAGTTGACATCTGCTGGCAAGTTGTAATTAAATTGTGATACCACACATGGGTGTTCGTTAAATTGAAAATCGCCTAGACCCGACAGATAAGTCAACGGAGGTGGACTGCCACGCTCGGCATCTTGCCCATAGAACATTTTGGTTACACTTCTAAAAAAGTGTATGACTGCCAGGAGATAATTGGCTTCAACGGTATCCTGTGCAGTGAACGTGGCTTTTATGTTGATAGCATCTACATAACTGTTTTGATAAAAATATCCACGGTAGTTTGAATGTGTAAGGTCATACGCAGAATAGTTTGCTTTGTATGAGGTATCTATACTGGGTGTATATGGAAATATAACTCCGTCGGTGTTGCGCAATGGCCAAAGAACTTGTCCACAATCAGGTGCATTATACAGATAATTGCTGGTTGGTCCCAATCTCAATCGCACTCGCCAATCACCAGCTTGAGCTTGATTTTGTCTTTGTGCTCGTATTGTTTGTTGGCGCTGTGCCTGTGCTATCAACGCTGATGTTCTAGCCGCGGCTTCTGCTAAGGCCGCATTGGCTGCATTGTTTACGGCGGCCGCGGCCGCAGCAGCTGCGGCATTTGCAATTGCAGCAGGATCTGTGGATGCTGGCAATGTGGCCAAGTTAGGATCTGGAATTGCGCCAGGGGCAAGATAGTTTACCGCGGTGCTACCAGCATTGGTAGCGGCTGGTACATCACCGGCATCAATAAATGTTTGATCCTGAGCTCTGAGTGTGGCCTGTTGTTGTGACAGCCCGCTGGCTACAATTTCTCCAGTGGCTTCATTTTTAACATAGTAGGTGCCGTTTTCTGCATCTTGTCCAGTGACGTAGCCAACGTTGGCAGCTGATTTATCAACTGCGCTTGCTGGTGGCGGAATTGCCACCAACGGAGCATTAGGATCATCTGCAGGTGGTATGTCAGCTTTAGCAACAAATACGCCCGGTGATGTTTCTACAAACTCACCACCAGCTGTGGGATCTGTGTCTTTGCTAACAGATTTGGCAGTTGTTGCTACATCACTCCCCGGTGGTGGTATCTCCACCAACGGAGCATTGGGATCGTCTGCAGGTGGTATATCTTCTTTGGCAGTAAACACCCCAGGTGATGTTTCTACAAAGGCGCCGCCGGCAGTAGGATCTGTAGCTTTGTTAACAGCGCCAGCACTCTTGGTTGTTGGACCAGTTAATGATCTAGTAACACTGTTGGTCAACGTAGAGGCCACAGCCGGACCAACTACTCTGCTGAGTGATTGGACGGCAACATTTTTTGCTGTATTAATTACAAGATTTTCTGCGCTGGCAACTAAATTTTTTGCAGTCTTGGTAGCAAATGCCTCAATGTTTTTAGCACTGAATTGACTTTCTAGTTTGGTCAATGTAGAACTTGCTTCTGCTTTGATTTTGTCAAATGCGCCAGATGCAGCATCTTTGGCTTTGTCAGCTAATGAGCCTGCTTGATCTTTTAAACTGTCAATAGCACTTGGTTGAGGAATACCATTGCCATCAGCCAGTTGTGAGGCTTCGTCTTGATAACCACTAAACTCTGTTGTAGTTGTGCTGTCAATGGAACCAGAGTTAGTGGCATCAACAAAGTCAGAGTCGCCAGCAAAATCGCCGACCTGGTCGCTGGAGTCTGCTAAAGTTTCTGCGCCATAGGCGTCACTGCCTGGGTCAATATCAACATCAGATGCGACATCTCCTGGTTCAAAGTCAATGTCCGATGCGTCAAAGTCAACGCTGCCAAAATCAAATGACATTATTTCTTCCTACAATTATGGTATTGTTTGCTGATTCTGGATCAGTTTCTTCTGTGGCATGTATACAATACCACACAGTATCTTCTAGTGCTTCAATGGTATGCACCAAATCCCGTTTGATTTCTATTGCCGCTGGCGCGGTATATTCTTGTGTAATTTTACTTACAGTGACTCGCACACGCCCTTGGGCCAGCACACTGAGATGATCATACACATGACGATGTGTGGGTATCTTGCAATTCTTTCCAATGCGCATCTGCTTGGCATAAACTCCGCCGGCAAAATAGTGTTCAATTTCTACATCTTTGTTGATGACCTGTTCAATAGTTTCGGCTGGTGTAGGATCTATTCCGTACAAGGTTGCGTTGGTCAACATGCTGATTTCACATTCGCGATCTGCTTCTAACAGTATGTAAGCCGGTGCATCATAGCGTGTTGTAACACCTGAATTATTGAGCAGGACCGACCCTTGTGCCAACACATGTACACGATCAACTGGCCGTTGTTTGGTAGTTATTTTACGGCCTGCCGGTATATGACTCTCGTGCATATGCACACCGTCAACAAGTATATGTTGTGTTTGAATAGCGGACTGAGTTGTTGGTTGATTTAACATTACTGTATTTAACCAAAATAAAAACGGCATAGTTTATAAAAGGTTGACAACCGTCGTTTTTGTGCTACAATAAATATATTATTAGGAGATTCCTTAGTGTCAACTACACCCACAAGAACGCCAGCAAAAACGAATTATTTAAATAATCGTGACATCTTAAAACAAATACATCTTAGCAAAAATACCTACTGTACATACCTAGATCCTGTAACAGATCATCAGTATGATATTATTTTGCCCACCCTTGCCAAGATCAATCAACGCACCATTGCTGAAGCTCGTCGCAATCGAGCTGATAGACTCAAACGCGAAGGCATCATTGTTGATCCTAAAAAGATACCAAATAGCGACTTAGTCTTCCGTATTACCTGTTGGGAGCATATACCAATGGCACCTAAAAAAGTACCTAAAACTGCGGCAAAAAAGAAAAAAATTGAAGATATTTTTGAACTAGAATTGGATGCAGAGGAAGATCCATTGGCGGAATTGCTCGACGTTCCGGTGTTGGACGAAAAGCATGTGCGCTTGAACTTTCCACCATTTTACCACTATCGCCTGGATGAAAACAAACGACCGTTCCAAGTAGGCAAGAGCCACTGGATTGGAGATTTTGAATCAGGTGAATTTTCAAAGGACCACGGGCAAGCCACACGCACACTGGCCACCATGTACATGAAGTTATGCGAACGTTATGCCACTCGTAGCAACTGGCGCGGCTACACTTACAATGAAGAAATGCGCGGACAAGCCTTGTTACAGTTGAGTCAAATTGGTCTACAGTTTGATGAATCAAAAAGTCAAAATCCTTTTGCTTACTACACAGCGGCCATTACCAACAGCTTTACTCGTATTTTGAATTTAGAAAAGAAAAATCAAAACATTCGTGACGACATGTTGGAACAAGCTGGGCTAAATCCTTCGTGGACTCGTCAGAATGCTGGCAAAAAGAATCCTAATTTTGGATCGGTGGTTACCAACATCGACGTTGAAGAATACAATAAAGCTCAATACGATAAAGAAGCGTAACCAAGTTGGTTGTATTTTTTGTTGTATTCCTGTATACTATAATCTATGAGTCTATTTAAAAAAGTAGCAGTCTGTACCGATATCCATTTTGGCCTGAAGTCAAACAGCCTACAACACAATCAAGATTGTAGTGATTTTATTGATTGGTTTATCGACACAGCTCGAACCAATGGGTGTGAAACCGGCATGTTCCTGGGTGATTGGAGCCATCAACGTGCGGCCATCAACATGCAAACACTTCAATATAGCCTGCGTAGTTTGGAAAAGCTATCAGCGGCCTTTGATCGTTTTTATTTTATTCCAGGCAATCACGATTTGTACTATCGTGACAAGCGTGATATCTATTCAACCGAATGGGCCAAACACATACCCAATATTCAAATTGTCAACGATTGGTTCCAAGACGGCGATGTTGTAATTGCGCCCTGGTTAGTTGGAGATGATCATAAACGCATACCAAAAATGTCGGCAAAATATATGTTTGGGCATTTTGAGTTGCCACACTTTAAAATGAATGCCATGGTAGAAATGCCAGATCACGGCGAAGTCAAGGTAGAAAGTTTTGGTGGGTTTGATCGGGTGTTTTCAGGTCACTTTCATCTTAGACAACAGAAAAAAAACATCAGCTATATCGGCAACTGTTTTCCGCACAACTATGCTGATGCCGGTGATGCGGATCGTGGCATGATGATAGTTGAGTGGGGCAGTGAGCCGGTATATCATGCGTGGCCCGGTCAACCCTTGTATCGTGTGCTTAAACTGAGTCAAGTGATTGATTCGGCATCCAACATACTTGTGCCCAACATGCATGTGCGTGTGGAATTAGACATTGACATTAGTTACGAAGAAGCTAATTTTATCAAAGATACATTTGTCAAGGATTACCGCTTGAGAGAGATGGCGTTAATTCCTGTTAAAAGTTCAGCCGTGGATGCAGACATGTCGCCAGGAGAAGTCAAGTTTGAAAGTGTAGATCAGATTGTCACAGATCAACTTACCAACATCGAAAGTGAATTTTATGATCCTAAGTTGTTATTAAAAATCTATCAAAATCTATGATTCATATAAAAAATTTAACCGTTAAGAATTTTATGAGTGTAGGGAATTCCACACAAGCCATTGACTTTGACCGTAAGGACTTGACACTGGTGTTAGGTGAAAATTTAGATCTCGGCGGCGATGGATCACGTAACGGCACAGGCAAAACTACAATTATCAATGCTCTTAGCTATAGCCTATATGGGCAGGCACTCAGCAATATCCGCAAGGACAATTTAGTTAATAAGACCAACAATAAAAACATGTTAGTCAGTTTGGATTTCAGTGTAGGTGGCAAAGACTATAAAATTGAACGCGGTCGCAAACCCAACTTGTTAAGATTCTTTGTAAACAATCAAGAGCAAGTGGTTACAGACGAAGCACAAGGTGATTCAAGAGAAACCCAAGATGCCATTGAGCAAACTCTAGGACTCAGTCACGATATGTTCAAGCATATCCTGGCACTTAACACTTATACAGAACCATTCTTAAGTTTAAAAGCCAACGATCAGCGCACTATCATTGAACAGTTGTTGGGTATCACCATGCTAAGTGAACGTGCTGACAAGATCAAAGAACATAATAGAGCCACCAAAGAGGGCATCACACAAGAAGAGTTTCGTATTCGTGCTGTTCAAGAAGCCAACAAGCGTATTGAAGAGCAAATTGAATCATTGAAGCGTAGACAAACATTATGGACCACTAAACATGGCGAAGATATCACGGAACTTGAGAAAGCCCTTAAGGCGTTACAGAATATACAGATTGAAGACGAGATTGCGGCGCACACGGATCACAAGATGTGGGATCAAAAGCGCAAGGACATCAACGAACTATCGGTTCAGATCAGCCGTGTCAAATTGGATGTTGGTAGGGAAGAAAAACTGGCAACCAAACTATCAAAAGAAATTGAAACGCTTGAGAACCATGAATGTCATACGTGTGGGCAGGCCTTCCACGACACGAAGCACCAACAGGTTTTGGAAGCGAAACAGAGTGATCTGGTTGCGGCTCAACAGAGTGGCGCAGAACATAGCACCCTCTTATCAGAATTGGAGACTGCCCACACAGCCCTGGGCACGTTAGGAAAACCACCCACAATGTTCTACGACAAAGAATCAGATGCTATACAACATCAAGCCACGTTGAGTAATTTAGAACAACAGATTGCCGCCAAACAAACAGAAACAGATCCGTATGGCGAGCAGATTGAGGAAATGCAACAACAAGCCTTACAGGAGGTAACATATGACGCACTTAATGAACTTACTCGCTTACAAGAACACCAAGACTTCTTGCTCAAACTACTCACCAGCAAAGACTCGTTTATCCGTAAAAAAATTATTGAACAAAATCTTAGCTATCTAAATGCTAGGCTCACACACTACCTGGATCGTGTAGGGTTACCACACACTGTGGTGTTCCAAAACGACCTAACTGTCAGTATTGAAGAGCTGGGTCGTGAACTAGACTTTGACAATCTAAGTCGAGGTGAGCGCAATAGATTAATCTTAAGTATGAGTTGGGCATTCCGTGATGTGTTTGAAAGTTTGTATCAGCCCATTAACTTGTTGTTTATAGACGAAATGATTGACAACGGCCTAGACACAGCAGGTGTAGAAAATGCATTGGCGTTATTAAAACACATGAGCCGAGAACGTCATAAATCAATATGGTTAGTAAGTCACAGAGACGAACTTGCTGGACGAGTTGAAAATATCCTTAAGGTAGTCAAGGAAGGTGGCTTCACTAGTTATAATACGGATGTAGAGATAACTTAACGTAATGAAACTTACAACTGCTACGCCGTTAACATTTACATTAGTGTTTTGCCCTACATTTAGTGTAGCGTGGCCCGCTGTCCGGGTATATCTAAATGATCGGTTATTGGTTGATCAAACTATAGATCAGAATAACACCTGCTCATTTATAGCTGATTTATCACAAGATCAAAATCAACTAAAACTGCACTATTATAACAAATCCGAAGCACATACGATAATTAATAGTGTAGGTGCTATTGAATCAGACCAGTTTTTAGAACTGACTAGGCTTTATGTCAATGATATTTTACTAGGATCATGGTTGCTGACCGAAGGTTACTATTTTCCAGATTATTTTGAAGGATTTTTGTCGCAGGTTCCGGATGCCCCTAGCAAGTTAAAAAGCCAGTTGATTTGGCATTTTCCAGGAAATTTTTGTTTTCCTAGTTTACCCAAGAATGAAAAATTTTGGTGGTGGTATCGAGACCAACGCAGGTATGTTCATGCAAAAACCCATCAAGGCAAGGACGACTATCGTGACGAAGCGTATATTGGCAGTTTAGAAAGTCATCAAGAACTTATTAATGAAATTAAGAAAATAATCAATGTATAACAATGTTGCTTTTATAGTTTGTCCCAGTCAAGAGTTAGAACGACCGCCTGCGGCTGCTGCTGCGCTGGCCGGGGTAATGACTCGCAACAATACAAATTATAAAATTTATGATTTGAATTTATCAATATATCATGCATTAGACAACAACGACTGGCAACAGTGCGAACGCAAATGGCGTGTTGACGTAGATCTTGAATTGCCAGATTCATTTGATTCCTGGTTGAATCAAATAGTCGATACTATTGCCACCGGTAATCATGATCTAATTGCCTTAAGTGTTTTTAGTAAATTCAGTACCAGATTTGCTGAAATATTAATACGTAAATTAAGACCATTAATTTCAGTTACTGTGATTGCCGGTGGACAAGGATTAACTACCAGTTATGGGGATACAACTGTTGGACGTCTACTGTATGATGAAAAATTAGTTGATTATGTTGCCACCGGAGATGGAGAAGTTGTATTTGACAATTTTCTTAAAGGTATAACTGCTTGTCCTGGTCTAAACTGGGAGCCTCCAGAACAAATTAACAAGTTAGACGACATACCATATCCTATTTTTGATCAAATTGAGCCTAATCAATATATCTATCACCGAGATGCTGGTATCTATGTTACTGCTAGTAGAGGGTGTGTGCGAAAATGCAAGTTTTGCGATGTTCCGCATCGTTGGCCAAAATATCGATACAGGCGCGGTGCTGACGTTGCACAAGAAGTATACACACAGTATAAAAAATACATGGTGCAGGTCGTACAATTTACGGATAGTGTAATTAACGGGGTTCTGCCAGAATTTGAAAACTTGTTAGACAGTTTAATTGAATACAAAAAACAAGATAACAATTTTAAGCCAAGTTGGCTTAGTCAATTTAATATTCGTAAAAAGAAAGACTTGCCCGAGAGAGTCTACGCAAAAATGGCCAAATCTGGCGCCAGTGTATTAGTCTGCGGAGTTGAACATGCTAGTTGGCGCATAAGAGAAGCCATGGGCAAGGAGTTTGACAATGAGGATCTGGACCATCATATACGTATGTGTGCCAAATATAATATACACAATGTATTTTTAATGTTTATTGGCTATCCTACCGAAACAACAGAGGATCATCAAGAAATGTTAGATTTTTTAGAACGTTATCAAGTGTATATGTTGGCCGGAACTATTATGGTCATTCGCTGGGGGTACACTGGTAGTTTAGATCACGGTAGTAGACTGGAACTTCAACAGGATCACATGAATATTGTGCCAGAGTGGCCTGATCTTAAAATTATGTCGGTCGAAAGTCATGATCAGGATTGGCTCTATGGGCGTAACTGGATTAATCTAAACAATCCAGGGCTAACATTTAAAGAACGTATCCGACGCAGATTAGAAGTGCAAGAACGCAGTGAGCAATTGGGTTATCCAATTACTCGTGCTAAAGAAGAGTTAGAAATTTTAAAAATGGTATGTCAAACGTATTTCCATAAAAAATTACCTACAGAAAAAATTGAAGAGTTAGCGGACCACTGATGAAAATATTAATTACAGGCACCCAAGGACTAGCTCAAGAATTAGCATTTGTCTACGGCAATTACGATGTAACCGCAGTGTCGCAATCAACCGGGCATGATATATTAAAAATTGATGAGTGGGGTGTTGACTTTCTTGAGTATGATATAGTGTTTAACTGTGCATACAGTGGCATTGGTCAACAGCTGGTGTTAGAATATTTTTATCATCATTGGCAATACAATCCTACAAAGAGTATCATTACCGTCGGTAGTAAAGTGATTACTCAACTCAGGGCCGACGGAACAAATACCCATTGGCCATATCGTATACACAAACAAACACTACAAAACATGCACGACTCAATGTGGCCCACTGCACAATGTGATTTAAAAATCATTAATCCTGGTGCGTTTGACAGTGCCATGGTTGCTCATTTAGATGTTCCTAAATTAAACTTATACGAATTGGCTATACGCATCAAAAAGTATGCAGAGGATCCTGTCATTAAGCGAGTTGACTTGTGGCTATAAACTGGCAATTCTACCATTGGCATTTAGAACCTAGTGCTGTTTGTGCCGTTCGGTGCCCACGTTGTCCTAGAGTAGAGCACCCAGACACCCCGTGGCTCAACAAAAATATGACCCTGGACTTTGTAAAGAAGTTTTTCACAGAAGAAATATTACGCACACAGGTCAAACGTGTTACCATGTGCGGTGATGTAGGAGATCCCATCTACTGTAAAGAATATATTGAAATTTGTCGTTATATCAAAACAATTAATCCCGACATTCATATCTTCACAATTACCAATGGCAGCTATAAAAAACCAGAATGGTGGCGTGAACTAGCTAGTGTGCTTAACGGTCGCGATACTATTAACTTTAGCATCGACGGATACGACAATCCTAGCAATAACTTATATCGTGTTAACAGTAACTTTGAAAGTATTATAGACGGTATTCGCGCAGTGCGCGAAGTCAACAAAGATGTGTTTTTAGTGTGGGCCACAATTATTTTTAAGTTTAATCAAGATCATTTGAGCAATATTGTTGATCAGGCCCGTAAGTTAGACATGGATACCGTACAATGGACTCGTAGTACGAAATTTGGCAGTGTTTACGGAGGCTACGGTGGTGCTGTTGATCCGTTAGAACCTAGACCTGAGTTCATTAGCAAGACACACAGATACGAGCGTGAAGTAGTTAACATTAGCGGACGGCAACAAGATAACGTTGAATATTTAGAACATAACAAAAAGAAATATTTTGAAATTAAAAAACAGTATAAAGACGCACCAGTTACTCCATTATGTGAAATAGGTAACCGCGGCATTTATGTCAATGCTGAGGGCGTGGTGTTTCCATGTAGCTGGGTTAGTTTTCCATACCATAGTCTCACGTATGAAAACAAGACTATACAATGGAAGGACAGTTTTTTTGCCCAATATCGAGAACGTATGAGTTTGCACAATCGGTCATTTAATGAAATTGTAGCAGATCCACTGTGGAATAAATGCAGTCAGGGGTTCACTGATCCAAAAAGAACCTGGGTTGAGTGTGGGCAAAAGTGTTCTACCCAATATGTAGACGAAAACTATGCGGTTGGATGGGAAACGAACTAAGTATGAATCCATGGTATGGCTTTACGAAAACACACAAATTGAAACATTACCCGAAGACTGTGTCGGTTTTGTATATTTGATCACAAATAACATCTCTGGCAGAAAGTATATTGGAAAAAAATTAGCAAAATTTAGTAAAACGTCATACAAAGTAGTAAAATTAAAGAACGGCAACAAAAAACGTAAGAAAATTCGAAGTAAAATAGATTCAGACTGGCAACTATACTATGGAAGTAACGATCAACTTAACCGAGACATTGCAGAGCTAGGCTCAGACAACTTCACAAGAGAAATATTATTTTATTGTAAATCAAAAGCGGCTTGTAGTTATATAGAAGCTAGAGAACAATTTAATCATCGAGTGTTAGAATCAGACAACTACTATAACGGGCAAATAGTTTGCCGTATACACGGCAGTCATATCAAGGAAAAATTATAAATGACAATTCGGATTTATGTGGGCGATACAAACAAAGAACTAGCTATGTTGGCTAGTTCTTACAGCCCTACAGCATTTCTAATTGATTTTTCTAACTATAAAGAATTTTTAACTATAGACTACACCGTTGATGTTGTGGCGTTTACTGCGTTGGGATATTTGCCCAAAGACCTAGAGATATTTTATAATATTTTATTAAAAGCCGACAAGATTATATATGCTCCTCCTCCAAATCAATGGTCAGATGATCAAGTTTTAAACAATGCAGATCCTACTACATGTATACAAGGCTTAACTGAAAATATGCTGTTATTAATTTCTGATCAACGTCCTATTAAAAATATTGAATTGTGTTACTTAAAAAATAATCTTGCAACATTGGTAGATTCAAGAAAAACTGACAATCCTCAGATATGGTTTGCTGGATGTAGTATCACCCACGGGCTTGGTGTAGACCTTAATCAAAGATACGGACAACTTATTGCAGATCAACTTGGGGTTGAATGTAGTTTTTTAACCAGACCTGGTTCTTCAATTCAGTGGGCAGCAGATCAAATTGTAAGGTCAGATATTAGAGCCAACGATATTGTTATATGGGGATTGACTGACAGTTGTCGATTACCTTATATTCATAATAATGAATATCTACCCGGTGTAACCTGCTGGACCTATACAACTTACCCTGAGGTAGAAAAAATTTTACCGTTTAATGAATTGTTTTCTGAAAATACCTTATACAATAATATATGTGCAGTTGATAGAGCAATTAATTTTTGTAAAAAAATACAAGTTAATTTAGGCATAATTGGTGTAATGCCAAGCATACCTAACTTTTTACGATATATAAAATCAAAATCAGAATATGTAGATTTTCCATATAAAATTAAATTTGTCAACGGTACAGTAGTACCACCGCAGAAACGGTACAAAGATCTAGGAACTGATAACAAACATCCTGGTCCTGTCCAACATCAACATTATAAAACTTTTATTTTAAACCATTTTGACTTTTTTAATCAACAAATTTAGATAGGCAGCTTTACTGACTCTGTGCTGGATGCTTGGTCCAGCCCCATCGAGGAACGGTGCGATACCCGGTCTAGAATTTTGGGCGTCAAAGGCAATTGCTAACTTAAGGCAACAAATGGTTTGGGCAACGTAAAAAGACACGACCCATGCTTATAGGACTTGGATTTATTATCGGGTTACTAGGGTTCCGTTGATATGTGAAGCTAGAGTAAGGGGTACCGGTCAACCGCCTCTGTGTTGGAAACAACAATCTCTTTATAATAAATGACAGTGCTACTCAGATAATGTGTATCAGTCAGTTCACCGTGCATACGGTGAATTGTGACCGATTAATCTAGATAATGCGTAAAAAAACAAATAAAAGAAATCATGTGTGAGCTTTAGCGAAACACATAGATTAGCGTAGCTAATCTTTTATCATCACTCAGAATGTATCAGGCCAATCTCGAAATAAGGCATGTTGAATATCTCCAGCGACAAACTGATTGAATGATTTATGCTTTACTTCTAGCTCGCCTTCGAGTGGAGCAACACGTTTAAAGGCATTGTCCATTTGACCCATGTCCTTGAACTCCATGAGTATCATCCATTCCGGCATGTCAGCAATACTACGGAATCCCATTTTACAACGGGTAATTCTGTATGATTCCATTTTGCCTTCACTAATCAAATGATCAAAGAAACTTTTCATTCCATTGACCCAGTCTAAGTCTGAAATGTCGCCTTCTTTGTTTGCCCAGATTGTGTATAAGTCTGCCATTATTTTTCCTTAAGATATAAAGTACATACATAATTATATGAAAATACAGTTCGATCATAATTTTGGCCACCAGGAGCAAGGTGAGTTCTTTCACTTTGGCTGTGAGCTGGTTGATGTTGCACCAGGCGAATACAACACAGCACTGGATCTTGGATTCCTACAAACCGTGGAGAACAGTCAAGTGCGTTGGTATCAAAGTCGCAGTACTAGAGTAAACACAAC
>Ga0209087_1001704_pt1 | contig 12825 bp, 9 predicted proteins | sample S_130805_EF_Meta_FD_187321 | JGI IMG/M metagenome (GOLD analysis project Ga0209087, IMG submission 187321) | Freshwater microbial communities from Lake Simoncouche, Canada to study carbon cycling - S_130805_EF_MetaG (SPAdes) (version 2) | ecosystem: Environmental > Aquatic > Freshwater > Lake ...
CAACAGTATCGCTCGCAGTTCCTGGGACATCGATATCTGGCCCGCCGACAGCTACACCAAGGAAGCCGTCCCTCGGGATGATGCCGACTACAAAAAGCGCCATGCAAAAGTGGCGGCGGGCGATTACTTCGACATTCCCTATGGCTGCATCGTCGCCGCTGGCGTGGATAACCTGCTCATGGCCGGCCAGTGCCTGAGCGCATCGCATGTGGCCGAGTCCTCCTTGCGGATCCAGCAGACCTGCATGGCGACCGGGCAGGCTGCGGGCACTGCCGCCGCCATGAGCATCGAGCTCAATGTGACACCCCGCGAGCTGGATCCCAAGCCGCTTTTGGCCCAATTGGCCAAGGACCGCGATGTGGAGCCCGCTTATGATTTCCTCGGCGAGTTGCCGGTCCAGTCCGCCTGGCAGGAGTCCGTGCCCACTTCGATGCTTCCTTGAATCTCGAACATTCCAATAAGAGCCCGAAGGTGGTGGTGCGTGCGGATGTTTTGACCGAAGCGCACATTGCGCGGTTGCAGGAGGCCTGCCGGGGTTGGGCGGATTTCATCCGTGTATCCGAGTCGGCCGATATCCGGGAGGTGGAGCCGGAGATCCTGAAGGCGACGATCCTGATCGGCTGGGCGCCGGTTCCGACGCTGCTGGCTTCGTCCATTGAATACTACCTCTGTGGGAGCGCCGGCTACGACGCCTACCAGGGAGTCGGGCTGGAATCCAAACCGGGATTTGTCCTCACCAATGCGGCCGGGACGATGAGCATCCCGCTTGCCGAGCACGCGCTGGCTTTCATGTTCATGGCGACCCGACGGCTCCATCATCATGCGGAACAGCAGCGGGACCGGAAATGGTCGAGGATTCCCGATGCCGGCGAACTCTTTGGTTCGACGGTCTGCATTGTCGGCTTCGGAGGGATCGGCATCGAGTTGACCCGCCGCTGCCGCGCGCTCGGAATGAGCGTCACGGCGGTCAAGCGTAGCCCCGGAGCGATCGAGGGGGTTGACCGGGTGTTCGCGCCCGGAGAGTTGGCGAAGGCCTTGGCCGGAGCGGATCATGTCGTCTCCTGCCTGCCCGGCGGAGCGGAAACACGGGCTATGTTCGACCGGGAAATCTTCGGCGCCATGAAACCCGGTGCCTCGTTCCATGCGGTTTCGCGCGGCAGCGTGATCAAGTTCCCCGCGTTGGAAGAAGCGCTGCAGTCGGGGCGGCTTGCCTTTGCGGGACTGGATGTGTGTGATCACGAGCCGCTCGCGCAGGAAAGCCCGCTGTGGGAGATGCCCAATGTCCTGCTCACCTCCCACAGCGCGGGTTGGTCGCCGCAACTGGCCGGGCGTCTCTGCGACCTCTTCGCCGAAAACCTTGAAAACATCCGGCATGACCGCCCGCTCAAGAACATCATTTCACTCCGCTAACTGATCCTCTTATGAAAATCACATCCGTATCCGTCCGCCGTCTCTCGATCTCATCCGCCCCGTGGTATGGGGGCGAGATTCCCGCCGGCCAACCGAAGTCGTTTCAGTTCCCCTTGCTGGAGATCAAGACCGACGAGGGCCACGCCGGCCATTCGATGGGTTACTGCCCGCTGGGGCAGGGGAGGGGGGCATCCTACCAACTTGCCGACATCTACCCGCGCATTCTGCTGGGCCGAAACCCGCTTGAGCACGAGGCCCTCTGGCAGGAAATGCGCCTGCTCCACCGTCATCTCTACCATTGCAGCGAGGCGAACTTTGGTGTGGTGGATGTCGCCCTCTGGGATCTGAAGGGAAAAATCCTGAATCAACCGATCGCTGTCCTGCTCGGATTGCGCCGGAGATCAGTCGGAGCCTACGGCACCGGCTTCTACTTCCTCAATACTCCTGAGGAAGTGGCCGCCGAGGTGCGCAAACTCAAGGCGCGCGGGTATCGTGCCGCGAAGTTCAACATCAACAAGGATGTGAAAACCACCATCGAGTTGTGCCGTGCCATCCGCGCGGAGGCCGGACCGGATTATCCGGTGATGCTCGACCTCAACAGCTATCACAACTTCCAGGATGCACTGGCCATCGGCCGCGAGGTGGATCGCCTGGGGTTCTACTGGTTCGAGGAGCCGATCTACGAACGGCATGTCGGACGCCTCGCGGAATTGGCCCGTCAGTTGGACACCCCCCTGCTTTCCGCTGAAACCTCCTCCTTCGGCGAGTTGGGCGAGTATCTCCGCACCGGAGCCGTCGATCTCGTGCGCTCGGATGTCTTGATCAAACCAGGCGTCACGGGGCTCAAGAAAACGGTCGATGCCTGCGAGGTGATGGGCGTGGGATGCGAGATCCACACCTGCGCCTCCCCGCTGCTCGATCTTGCCAATCTGCAGGTAGCTATGGCGACCAACAGCTGTCCGTGGGTGGAATGCCACCAGGACATGTTCCGCTTCGGCATGAAGAAGCCGCTCCTCGATGTTTCACCCGACGGGTTCATCCACCTGCCCGAAGGGCCCGGCTTGGGCGCCGATCTCGACTGGGACTGGATCGAAAATCACACCGAGGAAATCATCGAAGGAAAAAGCTGCTGAAAATTATGAACACACAAACACTATTCCAACTCATCGCCGCTCCGTTTACGCCCATGCAACCGGGCGGGGCCATCGATCTCAACCGGGTGAAGCCCTATTACGAATTCCTGCGTGAACGCGGGGTGGACGGTGCGTTCGTCTGCGGAACCACGGGGGAGGGCGCCCTGATGACCGCCGAGGAGCGCAAACAGGTGGTTGCGGCCTGGATAGCCGCCCGTGGGAGCGATTGCTCATTCCGTATCTTCGCCCATGCGGGTAACGATTGCCCGGCGGTTTCCGTCGAGTTGGCACGGCACGCGGCGGAATCTGGCGCAGATGCCGTGGCGATTCTCTCGCCGACATTCTTCAAGCCCGGCAACGAGGAGGCTGCGGTCGCCCAGGCGGCCGAAGTCGCCGCGGCCGCTCCGAACCTGCCCTTCTACTATTACCACATCCCCTCGATGACGGGTCTTGCGCTGTCGATCCCGCGTCTGATCGAGTTGGCCATCCAGCGGATCCCTAACTTCGCGGGGGTCAAGTTCACCCATGCCGATCTCGGGGAATACCTCGATTGCCTCTCCCTCGCCGGAGACAAGCTTGAGATTCTTTTCGGCCGCGACGAACTGCTGCTCTTCGGACTGGCGGCGGGCGCGACCGGGGCGGTCGGAAGCACCTACAATTTCATGGCGCCCCTTTACCGGCACTTGATCGCCGCGCACAAGCGGGGGGATGCCGTCGAGGCGCGCCGGCTCCAGATGGAATCCCGTCGGCTCATCTTCAAGATCGTCTGCCACGGCGGACTGGCCGGGCAGAAAGTCGCCATGGCCGCGGCGGGTTTCGATTGCGGGCCCTGCCGCCTGCCGCTCCCACGCCTGGATGCCGCGCAGGTCGCGTCCATCCAAGACCTGTTCAAATCCCTGCCGTCCGAACTTCAATGAAACTCCATTTCCTTGCCATTGCCATGTTAGCTTCCTTTTCAGCCTCCGCGCAAACCCCAGACCGGCTCGTTCGCATCCTCTGCGTGGGCGATTCGATCACACGAGGGACTTATCTGGCACGATACGATTCCGGACCCCGCAAGGAACAGGGCATCGGTTTGCCCAATCCCCAGGGAGGCGGCTACCGCAAATATCTTCAGGACAAACTGCGCGCGGCGGGCATCCCTTTCGAATTCGTCGGTGAGTTGGATTACCAAGCCTATGGCAAAGATGGCGTGGTCGATCCCTGCTTCAGCCCGCGCCACCACGGTCTTGCCGGTTTTGGCAATATCAACATCCTTCAGGGTGGTGTTGTTCCTACGCCGAAAGATGTGCTGGAGAGTAAGGGCGTCACCGAAATCCGCGTCCCGGGCATCGTGGAAGTGCTCGGAAAACAGACGCCCGATGTGGTCCTGCTCATGTCCGGCGCCAACGGCTTCGATGCCAAGGCGCGCGATCAATTGATCGGGAAGATCGTCGGGAATTTCAAAGGCCCCCTCCTGGTCGCGACCATTCCGCCGCAAAAAGCCCCGAGAGCCGGTTGGGAAAAAGCCGCGGAATACAACGCCTCCCTGCCGGAGACAATCAACCGTCTCAATGCCGCGGGCGCCCAACTGCAGATGGTGGACGTGTTCCACGCCGTGCAGGAATCCGGGATCACCGACGACGGAGTCCACCCGAACGCCGAGGGACAGGAGGCGATTGCCACCACATTCTTCGGCGTGCTGGAGCCGACGCTCAGGAAGCTCAAAAATAATAAATAATCCTTGAAAAATATATCATTATGAAACGCGCAAAATACATCGCTCAACCCGAAACATTCATCCGCCACACGCCCGAGCGTTCCTTCATCGGGCCGGGCACCTTCCTTCTGCCCGACGGGGACATCCTCATGGTGTCTCCTTGGGGTCGTCCACCGGCCAATTTCGAGCAGCTTGCCGCCAATTTCCCGGTTCCCATGACCTACCGCAGCCGCGATGGCGGCCGCACCTGGCGGGAGGATGGCCGTCTGCGGATGGAGTGGAATCTGACCGGAATGCTCTCCGATGGCGGGATCACTTTCCTGCGCCTGCAGGACGGACGCCTGGCCTTCCTCGGGCATCGCCATGTGGAAGGGCTCTTCGGCGGCGGGTTGCCGGTGTTTTCCACCTCCAGCGATGAGGGGAAGACCTGGACCCCGGCGCGCACGATCGGCGATCCGGAGGGTGTCTGGTATGTCATGAACGACCGGATGATCCAGATGAAGAACGGTCGGCTGGTGGTGCCGGTCTCCCACATGCCCAAGGAGATGGGCGCTGGCGAAGGCGACTGCAACTTGGGGCTCTGTTTTTTCAGTGATGATGCCGGGGAAATCTGGAAGCGTTCCACCAAGCCGGCCGAATTGTCCGATGGACGCGGCATGGCCGAGCCCTGCGTGGCGGAGGTGGAGGGCGGGCGCCTGCTTATGGTGGCGCGGACCGGGAGCGGCTGCAAATACGCCGCATGGTCCGAGGACGGCGGGGACACCTGGTCGACTCCCGAGCCGACGACGCTCTTCGCGGCCTGCTCCTCGCTGACCCTCAAGACGCTGCCGGACGGGCGACTCATCGTATTCTACAACCATGTGAAGCCTCTCGGAGCCGGGGCCTTTTTCCCGCGCACGCCGCTCTGTTACGCCGTCTCCTCCGACGCTGGAAAATCGTGGAGCGAGCCCGTGCTGGTGGACGAGTCGGGAGTGCAACTCAAGGACCGTCAGGTGATCTATCCCTCCATCTGCTTCACCGCCGAGGGAATGCTGGTGGTTTACTCGAACCACATGGCCGATCCCGACGGATCGTTCGCCGGCCAGTATTCCCACGAAAGCCCGGACTGCGGGGGAATCCGCTGCATCCTGGCATATCCGGAAGGTTCTTGAACGAGGACTGGATCGAGAATCACACCGAAGAAATCATCGAAGGACCAAACTGCTAAATTCATGAAAACAAAAAACACCGACATCAAAAAATCCCGCAAACCCGCCCCGGACGTTCCGGAATCGGAAAAAGGCGGCGATGGCCAAAGAGCGGGGGACCATCGCCTGAATGTTGGCATGGTCGGTCTCGGCGGCATCAGCCGGCGACATCGCCAGGGATATGCGCTTGTGGGCATTAACGTGTGCGCCGGCTGTGATCCCAGCCCGGCGGCCCGGACAGCCGTTGGCGAGGAGAATCCCGCGATCACCCTTTACGATGGCATAGACGCGCTGCTCGCCGATCCGCGGGTGGATGTGGTTGACCTTGTCACCCCGCACCACCGCCTGGCCCGCGTCCCGCTGGTGCGGAAGATCGCCGCGGCCGGGAAGCCGCTTCTGATCCAAAAGCCCATCGCCATGGACTACCATGACGCGCTGGAGATGGCCGGGATCTGCGAAGACGCGGGCATCCCGGCGATGGTAAATATGAATTTCAACTTTTCGGCTCCCGGCTTGCATCTGCCCCGGCTGATCCATGACGAGGGGGTGATCGGCAAGCCGGCCTACATGCACGTCGAACTGCGCCGTCACGCCGACTATCCGGCCGACCGGTGGTTCGGCAAGGATGCCCGCTGGAACGCCGTCAGCCATGCCGTGCATCAGTTGGGCCTCCTCCATCTGCTGCTCGGGTCGCCGGCGCGGGTGAGCGCGCAGATCGGCAACGTGCCAAGCATGCGCGGCGTGCGCGTCGAGGGATTCAGCAACTACTTCCTCGAGTATCCGGATGGTGCCCATGCGGTGCTGCTGTCGAACGGTTGCTACTACGGGGCCAAGCGCATCCCCTACAAGCAGGAGTCGATCTTTGTCCAGGGCAGCACCGGGCTCATTGACTGGGAGGGCCGCCGCTACCGGCTGTGCCGGCCCGAGCAACCGCAGGACGGCGACTGGGTGGAGCAGGACGGCTACTGGTTCCCCAACGCTTTCGGCCTCGTCATGGAGCATTTCCGCCAAGCCCTCGCCGCCGGCCGCGCCCCGCTTTGCAGCCTGACAGACCAGCTCTACGTGCAGGCGGTGATGGAGGCCGGCTATCGGTCGGCGGCGAGCGGTCGCCACGTGCATCTCGAGGAGATTATGGAAGGGCGCTTCGATCCCGGCTATGGGCCGGGCTACCGACATGGATTCGCCGGATGGGTGCGGCCGGAGCTACCGGAGGGCGAGGCATGAGCACCATCCGTATTCTTGAATCCGGCGCCACCAGCTTCGTTGTCCAAGATGGCAGGCACGAGCTGGGCACATACTCCTGGGGCGAGACCTGGCAGCATCCGCACTGGCATCCGCTGCGCACCCGGCGCACCGGCGCCGTGCTCACCAGCCGGGCGCCTTTTGATCATCCCTGGCATTGCGGGCACTGGTGGGCGTGGAAGCAGATTGACGATGCCATTTGCTGGAACCCGCCGTTGCATGGCGAGACCAGCAGCGGCGTCGCGCGGGTCGTAGCCACTCGCATCGAGGGGCCGGCCATCATCCAGGAGGTCGTCTGGCAACGGGAGCAGGATGGCGAAGAGCTGCTGCGTGAGGAGCGCGCCATGCACATCTCCCTGATCGATGACGACAGTTGGCGCATTGACTGGGACATCCTCTGCAGCAGCGTCCAGCCGCGCTTGCTGACCGCCACGCTATGGCCGGAGCCGAGCTGGGGCGGCTATGCCGGGCTTTCGTTCCGCCCGGCGCGCTCGCTTGCATTCAACGAGCAGGTGCGCAGCCGCAGCAGCGCTGGAGGTCTGTTGGCGGGGGATGCCTGCCACGGACAGCCAGGCCGCTGGCTGGCATATACTGGCGCTCTTGACGATGTCCCGCTGCCGCGTCCCCCGCGGGCAGCACCGCTCGGAACGGTGGCGCTGGTGGCCCATCCCGACAACCCGGTGGCGGACGAACCCTGGTGGGCCACCGGCACTGCGAACCTGCATTCGCGCTTCTTCTGCCTGGGCAGCGGCTTCCTCATGGGCCGGTCGCTCAACGTCCAGCCCGGCGAGCCGCTGCGCTTCCGCTACCGCTGTGTGATGAGCGAGGGCGAGACGGCCTCCGAGCGTCTCGACGGCTGGTCGTTCCCGGCCACAGAACCGCGATCTCCTCAACCTCGCGCACAAGGGTCAATATGAATAATCCAAACGAAATCGACGTGATCAATACTCCTGCTACGGATGTCCTGGTCTATGGCGCCACGCCGGGCGGCATCGCCTGTGCGGTGCGCGCCGCCCGCGAGGGTCTGCGTGTGTTGCTGGTGCACCATACTGGCCATTTGGGCGGATTTATTACCAGCGGCGCCGGAGGCTGGGAGACCCCCTGTGATCTGCCACGTTCGCCCATCTATGCTGAAGTGCGCCGGGATATTTCGGAATTCTATCGCCAGACTTATGGCGAGGGTTCGCCCCAGCATTTGGCTTCCATGCCTCAACCCGACAGCCGTCGTCACATCGATCGGGCCAAAGCCGAGCCACGCGTGGCTGAGCGAGTCTTTGAGGGCATCATCCGGCGTGAGCCGCGCATCACCGTCTGGCGTGGGTGGTATCCAGCCAGTGCCAAACGTGAGGGGGCGAAGCTCAGCAGCGTTACCTTGCACCAAATGGATGGCAGCGAGCGCCGCGATGTTGCCGCTGCCACTTTCGTGGACGCAAGCTATGAAGGCGACCTAGCGGCTGTGGCCGGTGTGCCTTATCGGGTCGGTCGCGAAGCGCGCACGGAATATGGCGAGCCTCACGCGGGCCGGATCTTCACGCAGCATCGCCCGGCACCAAATGGCCCTCCCGGTTGGCCCCGCGCCTCCGCCGAAGGCACGCTCAACCTGCGAACCTTCGGTCACAGTTCCGGCCCCATTGTTTTTCCCGAAAGCACGGGGGAAGCAGACGCGGCCATCATGTCCTACAACTATCGCCTGATCCTGACTTCCGATCCGGCGAACCGTATCGAAGCGCCACGGCCGGCGAACTACGATCCGGCACGCTTTCGCGGAATGATGTGGCATAGCATTATTCCGAACATTCCGAACCAAAAAATCGGCTGGAATTGCGGGCGGTTGATCGGCCCGCAGCACGCCTACCCGGAGGGCGACTGGAAAACGCGGCATCGCATCGACCGCGAGTATCGCGATACGATTCTCGGCCATCTGTATTACCTCCAGCACGACCCGGAGGTGCCGGCCGAGACGCGGGAGTTCTGGCGTCCCTACGGTCTGCCGCTTGATGAGTTTCCCGAAAATGACCATTTGCCCTACGAAGTTTATGTCCGCGAGGCCCGTCGTATCGTCGGTCGCCATGTATTTACCGAACACGATGGCATCCCCGTGCCTGGACAGGACCGCCCGCCTATCCATTCCGACAGCGTGGCGACCACGGACTGGCCGCTTGATTCCGTTGCCTGCAATGACATCACAGTGCGCGACAGTAGCATGGACGGTATTTTCTTTCTCGCGGAAGAATCGCGGCCGGCCCAGGTGCCCTGGCGGTGTCTATTGCCGCAAGGGCTGGACAACCTGATTGTGCCGGTCTGTCTCTCTGCCAGCCATGTCGGCTGGGGGGCTATCCGTCTCGAACCAGTTTGGATGCAGACCGGCGAGGCTGCCGGATTCGCCGCCGCTCTGGCTTCCAAGCAGGGTATTGCGCCCGCCGCGCTGGATCCGGGCTGCTTGGTTCAGACTCTCGTCGAGCACCGCTGCATGGTGGCGTTTTTCAATGATGTGGATGTGGCGGGCGACGAGCCGTGGGCTCCCGCCGTCCAGTATCTCGCCACGCAGGGATTCTTCGACAGCTACGATGCCCGGCCGCACGAACCGCTCGGCGACGCGTCCGGTCTCTGGACGGAACGCTGGCGCAGTCTTTCCAGCACCGCCACCCGGCTCGATCCCGGTCTGTCCCGCGCCGATGCCGCAGTGACCATTTACCGCGACCTCGCTCAACCTCGCCCGCCAGGATAAAAATGCAACGCTCCCGCTACATCTTGGCGTATCCGGCTTGAATCACAAACCGATGAAGGAAATCCATCTCATCCACCACACGCACGCGGATTATGGTTACACTGACCTGCCCTCGACGTCGTTTGGTTTTCTGAACCGGTATCTGCACGATGCGCTAGCCATCGCGGAGCGAACGGCCGATTTTCCCGAGCCCGCCTGCATGCACTACACCTGCGAGATTGGCTATCAGGCTGAGGATTTCTTAAAAGGCGCCAGCGCGGAGGAGCAGGCCAGGTTTGATGCGCTGGTGCAGTCCGGACAGTTTGAAGTCGGGGCGATGCCTTTCCATACCACCGCATTGCTCGGCGATGCGGAATGGCAAGCCCTGTTGGAGCGTTCCACACCGGTGTTTGAACGATTCAGCCCGCGCACCTGCTTTCAAAACGACATCAATGGCCTTCCGTGGGGATTGATCCCATCGCTCAAAGCGCGCGGTGTGAAATACGTCATGATGGGCATTAACACCTACAGCGGCGGCGTGCCCCGCAAACCGCCGTTTGCATTTTGGTGGGAAGGCCCGGATGGCAGCCGGTTGCTGACGTGGCTGGGCCTCCACTACTGTGCGGGCTACAACCTTTTTTACGATGGCCTCTGGCGCGTCGGCCCTGTTCCGGGCTTCGCGGATGTTTGGTTCAATCCACCCGGCGGACGGGAAATTTTTGACGAAACACCCGCCGCACTTGCCGCCGCGCATGAACATCTCCAGAAAGTTCTGGCGACGGACTTCGCGGATTACCCGCATCAAACGCTCGGCGTTCAGGTCACCAACATGTGGCGTATGGATAATGACCCTCCGTGCGAACAACTCTGCCATTTCGTGAAGGCGTGGAACGAGGCGGGTTACTCTCCCTCCCTGCGGCTCTCGACGCCGGCCAGATTTCTGGCGCAATTGGAAGTTGAGGCGGGCGCTTCGCTGCCGGTGATCCGTGGCGACTGGGGTGAATGGTGGGCCGATGGCGTTACCTCAATGCCCACCGAAACCGCTCTTGCCCAGCGGACGAAAGAACTTCTCGCAGACATCCCATCGGCGGCGGAACTGCTCGGATCGCCAGCCCATTGGAAATGCCGTCTGGCGGACCTCTGGCGCCAGATCGGGCTCTACACCGAGCACACCTTCTCTTCCTTCAACAGCATGGCGCAGCCGTATCATCCGCTCACGATGGGTGGTTGGGCACAGAAGGCGAACCTCGCCTATCAATCCGACGAGGACGCCCGCGTGCTCCAGGCAACCATTATCCGTGAAGCCTCCTCCTATGTCCCATTCTCCCGAACGAGGCGACTGACCGTGCTGAATCCAGGCAAAGAAACCCGCTCCGGCTGGGTTGAGATTTCCACTGCGGCGCTCCGCCAACCTGCCAACGCCGTTCGTGATCTCTCGAGTGGTGAAATCTTCGCGATGGAAGAAATCGTCGAACCCGTCTGGTCCGCGCCCGACCCCAATCTGCCTCGCCCTTTCGAAGTGCCTGACGACATCTTTTCGTTTCATCCAAGCGTCAGCCGATTCTTCTCTCCTCCGCTTGCTGCCGGGAAAAGCCGTCGCTTTGAGCTTATTCAGACCGAAGTAAAAAAACATCATCCCCCTTCGAGTGGTGCTAACGCCGACTTCGCATGGGAATGGGATGAAGCCAGTGGACTCCTCGCCTCGCTGCGCCATGTTCCCTCGGCGCACGAACTGATCGCGGCAGATGCGTTGTTCGGGTTCGGACGGCCTGTATTTGAATTGCCCCAAGGCTTTGGTGCCCGCGAAACCCTGATGTCCCGCAGCCCCTGCGAAACGATCTGCGAAACCCCGCGATTTCTGAGCTGGTCGCCGGCATGGCATCCGCAAGGCGCACGCTATGTCAGTATTTGGGAACACCCGCACTGTCACCGCATCGAGCAGTCCTGGGATTTTCCAGCGTGCGCTGGCCGAATCGAACTGACCACTACGTTCTGGCTCAAGGAAACGTTCGCACCTCAGACCATTTATCTCGCTTTCCCCTTACATGTTCCGGATAGCGAGGCGGTGTATTATTCGCTGGGACGGCGCACCCGTGTGGGCGCGGACCAGATGCCCGGAACCTGCGGCGAATACCACGCCGTTAATGACGGAGTGGAATTCGTCGGTCCGGAAGTCTCGATCGCCTTAGGCACGGTGGATACGCCGCTGGGGTGTTTTGAGTCCATTGCCATGCGCAATGGGCGCGTGAGCTTCACCCCGTGCAACGCGCATTTCTATCCCGTGGTCACGAGTAATTACTGGGTGACCAACTTCCCTCACACCAAGGCCGCCAAGTTGGTCGTGCGCCATCCCATCCACTGCGAGAAAGGTCTGAGTCACGGACTTGGCAAATTGCGCCGGGGCCTCTGGGCCTATCCCTCCGAATAATTGAAATCATGAATCACAACACCAAAACCTATCATCAGCCTGGAAGCGACATTCCGGTGCTCGGGGAATGGGATGTGATTGTCGTGGGCGGTGGCCCGTCCGGCTGCGCGTCGGCCATCGCGTCGGCCCGCCGCGGAGCCAAAACGTTATTGGTTGAAAAATATGCTTTTTTAGGCGGCTCACCCACAACGCAGTTTGTCTGCTGTATCCTGAGCACGAACGGACTGGATTTTCAGGGGATCTGGCATGAGTGGGCGGCGCGCCTTGTCAAGTATCGCCAACTCGCTCCCCTGCGCCGGGCACCGGTTCGTTTCTACCCGCAGACCCACTGGTTCCGCGGAGCGCCGACTCCCGAGGGAGTGCGACGGGTTTGGCAGGAACTCGTCATCGAGTCTGGCGTGGAATTGCTGTTCCTATCAGCATTCTGCGGCGTGTGCGTGGAAGATGGAAAAATGACGGGGGTCCTGATGCACACCCGGGCGGGCCTCCGTGCTCTTCTGGCAAAGCGTGTGATCGATGCGTCGGGTGATGCCGTTGTCTGCCACGAGGCAGGCGTGCCTTGGAATCGCGGAGCTCTCGGAAAAAAATGGGCGCAGGAAGTCTCCATGGTTTATCGCACGGGAGGCCAGACCACTCCGGGCGGGGAGGGTGGACCCGAGCCGAGCACTGGATGCACTTTGGCCTTTCTGCCGGAGCGATTAAATCGGACCGATCGCCTTCGTGTCGATGCGCTCGATCCGCTGGAAGTTTCTTCCGCTATTACTGACACCCGCGATGAGATTTGGCGTTACTCCGATTCGTTGGAAGACGGTAAATACTTGGTTGATATCGCGCCAGAGCTGGGAGTTCGCACATCCCGAATTATTGAGGGTATTGATTGCGTCTCCGAAGACCAAGCGTGGGACTTCCACAAGCATCCGTTCGGGATCGCCCGCTCCACATGGGAGCTCGATATTCATCCGCCGGACGACGATCCCATTCCCGAGCGTTGGTTTCATAGCAAGAGCGAGCTTTATGCG
>Ga0209087_1001705_pt1 | contig 12815 bp, 27 predicted proteins | sample S_130805_EF_Meta_FD_187321 | JGI IMG/M metagenome (GOLD analysis project Ga0209087, IMG submission 187321) | Freshwater microbial communities from Lake Simoncouche, Canada to study carbon cycling - S_130805_EF_MetaG (SPAdes) (version 2) | ecosystem: Environmental > Aquatic > Freshwater > Lake ...
TAGTCACCGCATCAGTCCAGGCAAATTCTGAAGTCATCACTGCCACGCTGACAAGCGGATCGGAGCAAATGACCGCAGCTATCAATGTGGCTGCGCGTGGCACTACTGGTCCGACTGGTGCAACTGGACCAACGGGGCCGACTGGCGCAACAGGAGCGACAGGAGCGACAGGAGGTTCAGTGTCTCACTACAGTTATGCAGCACGCACTAATACCACTTCTGGTGATCCAACTACTAATCAGTTGGGTTGGAATAACTCTACTCAAATAAGCTCAACAGCTTTAAGGGTTAATCATACCGATCAAGACAACATCGACGACAGCATATTTTTAGCTCTCGTAAGCGTAAACGACATCCTTATTATCCAAGACAAAAATGACGCGGCTAACTACCAGAAATGGCAAGTAAACGCCACGCCAACTTTAAATGCTACTTGGAATAACTATCCTGTAACTCTCTTGGCTAGTGCTGGCACAGGCACAACAAATTTTGCTAGCAACCACCCTTTGCTTTTTGTTATTGCGGCCACTGGTGCAACTGGACCTACAGGACCTACAGGACCTACAGGACCACAAGGACCAACTGGGCCTACAGGAGCTACAGGAGCTACAGGAGCTACTGGACCACAAGGGCCGACAGGAGCAACTGGAGGAGTCTCTTCGGTAGCGGGACGCACTGGCGCAGTAACGCTTGCTGTTGCTGACGTAAGTGGCGCAGCACCAACTGCATCGCCAACTTTTACTGGTGCCACAACCATATCAGGAACCGCAGCGTTCACGAACACTGCTCGCCCAACAGCAGTAAACGTAACTGGCACTCCAGCATCGACTGATCTGATCAATCGCAATGATGGTGATGCTAGATACTCTAGGATTCAAGAAGCCATTGTTGCTACCGTCGAAACAACTGGAACAAATACCACTACATACGTTGATTCAACACAGGGCCAACTCGCGCTAGCAGTTGGAACATACATTATTGAAACATGGCAGCAAGTGGAAGGAACTGGAGCGCATCCATTGGGTTGCAATGCAAAAACCAAACTTCGTTGGACTGGAACAGCTACATCATCTGGATTACGTTTTATGGCTGGGCCATCAACAGTATCTCCTTACAACCAAAATGCAGTTCCAGTAATGTCTCAAAATGGAGGAAGAGTTTTTGATACTGAAGTGATGTATAATTATAACACAAATTATGGCGGAATCAATCATCTGCGATTCAAATTTGTGGTAACTGTTGCTGGCACACTCTACATTCAATTTGCTCCATCCGCTGCTGTCGCTGCACAACTTTGCTCTCTTCATGCTGGAAGCTTTCTGCGAGCAACTCAAATTGCCTAACACTCATGTATACCTCAATCACTCCCGCCTTCCGCGCTGCCGCTGAGATCGAGCAGATCACTGCCGACACGATCTCGTTCGTCGAAGCTCGCCTCAAGCAACTGCACGAACTCGCTGCTGATCCCGCCGTCCTCGATGTCTTTGGAAAGAATGCAGTGGCTGCACTCACCGCTTACTCTGCATTCCATGCAGCACTGAGCGTAGCCAAGCTCGACCACAGCGCTCCTGCGTTCGATCTTGCGATCTTCCAACCGCAGCCAGATGGCAGCGTGAAATACATCGCGCCGGTAATCGAACTCGATCAACCCGCTGATGAATCCGCTTGATCAACTACCACTTGCAGGCAAAGGCATAGTCGGCGTGACTGCGCCACTTGCCAGCATTGTCGCCACGCTCCCGGGTGATCTAAATCCATGGCTGCAAAGCATAGCTCTACTCGCAGGCATCATCGTCTCGGTCCTATCAGCCGCATCCATCATCCGCAAAAATCTTAAGTGACCCTGATCATTCAGTTGAGATCAACGATATGATCAAGGCGCTCATAATCCTCAAGAATACGAAATAATGAATACTATCACCGAATATCTCAAAATGGAATCCACTTGGCGTGGCATCATCCAACTCGTCACCGCGTTCGGCATCATCGTCCAGCCTGCGCAGGCCGCTGCGATCATCGCTGGTGGCACAGCACTCGTCGGACTCATAAACGCTTTTAAACGAAGCTAAATGCCAAGGCGCTCAGTTCCATCTTCGGTGATGATTGGCGGAATAAGATTCCGCATCGTCATCAAGAAAATGGAGAACTGGGGAATGATGCACTTCGACGATCGGGAAATCTGGATCTCGGAAGATGCATTGAAAAACAGGGTGATCCTGATTGATACCATCCGCCATGAAATGCTGCACGCCACGCTATCCATTGCCGGCCACTCCTGGGCAAAGAAGATCGAGGAGGAACCAATTGTCCGAGCCATTGAACACATCTTTCTGCCAGCGGTCGACGCACTGATGGCAAAACTCAACAAGCTATGAGCTGGAAAAAATTCGTCGTTTGCGGTGATTCTCACGGCTCGCTTGTCTGCGAGAGGTCGAAGAAAAAATTCTTGGACTTTGTCGATGACTGGAAACCACATCACCGCATCCACCTCGGTGATCTCTGGGATTTCTCACCGCTCCGCAAAGGCGCTTCGCAGGAGGAGAAGGCCGATGGCATCGCGGACGACTATGTGGCAGGCATCGAGTTTCTCGACGAGTACAAGCCGCATTTCCTGACCCTCGGCAATCACGACGACCGGATCTGGATGCACTCAACGCACTGTGCCGATGGCGTCATGCGCGAACGATGCTCGCAGCTCGCTGAGGCATCCGAGACTGAATTCAAGAAGCGCAAGATCCAGTGGGTTCCGTATCACGTCACGCGCTATCTCCAGATGCCCGATGGCGGACCGAAACTAATCCACGGATTCCGTTCGACGATGTATCCAGCCAGGGCGCATTTCGAGAACTGGGGGCCGAGTATCTGCGGCCATGTTCACAAGCCGGACACCTATGTTGCCAGGCACATAGACGGACAGGCATCTTACTCGGTCGGGTGCCTCGCAGACATCAGCAAGATGTCCTATGCCGACAGGATGCCTGCGAAGCTCGCGTGGCGCAAAGGATGGCTCTACGGAATGATCCACAGCAAAACTGGAGCATGGAACGCCTGGCACGTTACCGAGGAGGGTGGGCAGTGGATCTCACCAATGGGGATTTTGTAAAAAGATGAAAACCACCACCAAACAAGCACTCTCTGGCCTAGATTTTGCGATCGCGCAGTGCATGCCACATAATCGCATGGCAGATGAATTTACGCTGGCTGAGTATGTCGTAAAAACCAGAATCAACCGCAGCACCGCACAGCAGCAGCTCGACCGATTAGTCGGACAAGGACTGCTCACCAAGCGAAAGATCGCGATCGATAGTCGCCTCACCAATCTTTACCGCAAGCCATGATCGCCGAGCGCCTTGCCAAAGCAGCGGAGTCGCAGGTCGGCGTCCGCGAGACAAAAACCAACGGCGGCCAGAAGATCGAGGAGTATCAACGCGCAACATGGCTACCAGTCGGGCCATGGCCATGGTGCGCTGCCTTCGTCTGCTGGTGCGTCCGCGAAGCGATCGATGGCGAGAAATACACCTTCCCAAGGCCAGAGACTGCCGGCGCATGGGATTTCGAGAAGTGGTGTCGGAGCGTTGATGATTCCGTGGTATTGCACAAGCCACACAAGGACGACATCCGGCGCGGTGACATCGTGATCTTTACGTTCTCCCACATTGGCATCGCGGTTGCTAACATCGATGCCGATTTTTTTGTGCATACGATTGAGGGGAATACCAACTCTGATGGTGCTAGAGAAGGAGACGGAGTTTACCGGAAGCGCAGGCACGCGAGCAAGATCCGCTCGGTAATACGCTTCATGGTGTGAGTACACTCGGTCAGTGTAGGGTCAAATCCAACGTCAAGAAAAATCGTCTTTTGAGGTGAAAATAAAAAATCACTCTGAAAGACGATTTTTATTGCGATATGGATTCTGCGAGTCATTGTGACGGCGGTTGCAGGACGCAACTTGAACCAACCAACCAACACCATGAACAACCTAATCACTAAGTCAGGAACCCAAAACATTCTGCTTACCGCAACAAACGCAGACAACAGTATTCGCACCCAATCCTACTACTGGACTGCTGAGGAAGCAATTTCTGCTGCCTGCCGGATCGGTGGTTTTTATACGATCCGGAATGTCGAAACCGGGGTACTAATCGAAGCTCAGTGGTAATTAACTTAGCCGGTGGTTCGATCCCCCCGGCAATTTTGAATGAACCAAACCAATATGTACCTACCAGTCATCATCGCATCAATCCTCGGAATCTTTGCATTTCAAATTATCGGCCAATCATGGAGCAGGGCCACTCTTTCGTGGGCGGCAATTATGGCAATCATTCCAGCTTGTTACGGATTCGCTATTCTCGCTCACCTCATCAAGCCATGAAAAACCGAAAATTCTTTAAACTAAGAACCACGGAGCGAGATCCATTCGTGATCGTCCGCAAGGAATCAAGCCACGGCTACCAGTTCTGCATCGAGCGTCTGAAAGGTGAATTCTACCGTATTCTTCCATTCGGACCCAAGGACATTTTCGCAGTCTCAATGATGAGTCACCGCGAGGACAAATTCGCTCCTGCCAATGGCAACGGCATCATTCTCACCAAGGAAATCGTCAAGAAATTCGACCAATAAAAACCAATGAAAACACGATCGCAAACCATCAAAATCCTAAACTGTCTTGCCAAAGGCAAACCCATCACACCCATCGACGCTCTGGAGAAATTCGGATGCCTGCGCCTCGCGGCGCGGATCTCGGATCTTCGCGCTGATGGTCATCAGATCACTACAAAGATCGCCAACAAGAACGGCAAGCGATTTGCCCAATACTCGATGTCATGAGCGACAAAATCAACTACCGTGAAAAGGTGCCATGCTTCGGCAATCAGCCGCAGGCCGACATCGAGCTATTGAAGAAAACCGCCGAGGCCGATCGCAGACGCGAGGCGCTACTAGACTACCTAGAAGAGGATGCAAATCACATCGAATCCATGATCCTTACAATCTGCATGGCGGTCATCTGCGGATCACTCATCACAATCGGATATTTTCTACACCCAATAATCACCCAATACCTAAAATGAGTACAACTGAAATCACACCACATAAACCATCCGCCTTGGCCGTCATGGCCGAGAACATCAGCGTCGAGCCTGCCAAGCTGCTGGCTACATTGAAAGCCACAGTCTTCAAAGGCGCGACCGACGAGGAGTTGCTGGCGCTTGTCGTCACGGCAAATACCTACCAGCTCAATCCACTACTCAAGGAGCTATATGCATTCCCGAAAAAGGGCGGCGGCATCACTCCAATGGTCGGAATTGATGGCTGGCTGAAGATCGCTAATCGCCAGCCTAACTTCGATGGCATGGATGTTGCAACATTTGGCGACGATAAAAACCCAACCCATGCAACCTGCACAATCCATCTCAAGGATCGCGCTCACCCAGTAGTGATAACCGAGTATTTTGAGGAGTGCAAACGCGAGACAGATCCGTGGCGCACGATGCCAAGGCGCATGCTTCGAAACAAGGCGATGATCCAAGCGATTCGCGTGGCATTCGGCATCGGAGGCATCCACGACGAGGACGAGGCAAGAGACATTGGCGGTATGAGAAACGTGACCCCAAAGATCACCAAGCTCGACGCTCCGATCAATCCATTCGCGAAGTTGGAAGTTGTGAAGGAAGAAATCCAAGAACAGCCAAGCGCCGGATTCGACGCTGACGCCATTGAACCAGAACTATTATGAGCGCCGAGGAACAAGCACACAGGGCGATAGACTTGATCGCCGCAACGCTGCCACCTGAGAACGCAGCCGAGGAACTCGCGGCATTCCGTGACATCGGAAGGCGGATCTTCGGACAACTCAAGGAGGCAAGGCAGAACCTGCGCTTTCAAGTCAATATCTCCAAGGCCAATGGATTCACGGCTGCGGCGAAACGAGCATGGGAGGACTGGCTATGATCATTCACCCACAAATGATCCAGCAGTCAGAGGAGTGGTTCCGCGCTCGCTCAGGCAGGCCAACCGCATCGCAATTCTCGCGGATCTTAACGGCTACTGGCAAGGACTCGTCGCAGTGGGAAGACTTTGCGATCGAACTGATCGGCCAATGTGTCCGTCCAGACGAGATCACGTTTGAAGGTAACCGGCACACTGATCGTGGCAACGAGCTAGAGCCAGAAGCGCGTGATCTATTCGCGGACATGATGGATCTGGAAGTCAGCGAGGTTGGATTCATCACCAGGGACGATGGCGTGATTGGATGTTCACCTGATGGACTTGTGACCAATCCGAACTCATCGAAGTGGATCGCCGGACTGGAGATCAAATGTCCGCTCGCAAAGAACCATATCAAGTATCACATCGAGAACAAGGTGCCGGACGCATACCGCGCCCAGGTACATGGATCGATGGCGGTCACTGGACTCAAACACTGGTATTTCATGTCCTATTGCCCAGGTATGAATCCATTCATCATTCGGGTGGATCGCGATGAGTATACCAAGCAACTCTCGGATGCGCTTGATCGGTTTCTGATATTCTACGCAGAGCGCCGCAAGGCCGTGCTGCCAACCATTTTGGAAGCATGATCACTATCGGAATCGACCCGGGAAAAAATGGCGGAATCGCCGTAATCGACGAACAAGGACACGCCTATGCTGACAAAATGCCGGAGACTTTGCAGGACTTGTTTGAACATTTTGATTCTCTCAATCTGTCTCATACTGGAGATCGCCGAGCTTACATTGAGCAGGTGCATTCATCACCTCAAATGGGAGTCAAGAGCGCGTTCACTTTCGGCAATGGTTTCGGCCATTTGGAAATGGCTTTGACAGCCTGCGGCATACCTTTCGAGCGCATTAGGCCACAGGCGTGGCAGAAGGCTCTCGACTGCATGACAAAGGGCGACAAGAACGTATCAAAGCGCAGAGCGCAGGAGCTGTTCCCGACTCTCAAAATCACTCACTCGACGGCAGACGCGCTGCTGATCGCGGAATACGGAAGGAGGCTGAAATGAGCCTCGAAAGATACAGCTCAAAGGATCTGCTTAGGGAACTCGAAAGAAGAACCAAGGATGGACTGATCAGTCGCGACCTCGATGTTCTGAACAAGATCGCCGATGTGTGTGGCGTGTCATCTCTCAGCATTTTGGGTCATAGTCGGATCAAAGAGGTCGCCTGGGCGCGGATCATTTATACCAACGTCATCCGTGGTATCTACCCACACTGGTCATTACAGCGCACTGCGACATCAATCGGAAGGAAAGATCACACCATCGTCTTGCATCACATCAAACGTGCAGCAGAACTCTACGAGGACGAACTGGAATTCAGGAAGCTACTCAACAAGGCTATGAAGGCCGTAAAATTATGAATCACCCCTGCTCACTCTGTGGCTCGACAAACTGGCCAGATCCAGAATCCCTCTGCCCACTATGCGATGGGCCTGCTGAACATCGGCCAGATCCAGACGATGATCGGGATCACGATTCGCACGACGACGAGAGGTACAATGAAAAACCCTAACCACAAACAGCGATGGACTTGATCGAAGTCGCCTCGACCGATAAACGAGGAAACGCATGTCGCTAACCATGCTCGCTGACCACTTTGTTTAAACAAAAAAATCTGGTGCTGTTGTGGGCGTGGCCCGTCCCACAACGTGAAGGCTCCATGTGGATTCCAAATCCGCAAAAAGTCAACGGGCCGTCACTCTACTAAAACTATGAAAATAACACTAGAACTCTGGGACGACCAATCAGACATCGACGATAATATCGAAAGCAGCATGTGGGTGATGAAGCTCAATGGGACAGAGTTTCCAGAAGGAAAGAACTCGCTCATGACTTTGGACGCTGCCCACAGAATCGTGAACAAACTACTAGAAATCGAAGAAATAGCATACCAAGACGAACTATGAACAAAGAAAACGCACACTTATTTTTGCCACTTATCCAAGCGTGGGTTGATGGCAAGAACCTACAATATCGAGAGTACGATGATACCTCATATTGGGAGGATTTTGAAAAAGATGAAGAAATCTCCTTTGGTGATGATCCAGAAAAGTACCGCATCAAGCCAGAACCGCGGACGTTTGAGGTGTGGGTTACTCCAGACGGAGTCCTCTGGTCTTCACATGTGATCCCATTCACAAATTGGAAACACATCACCGTGCAGGAGGTGCTGGAATGATGGACGGGATATATCTTGATGAGCATGGCAACAAGTTCATTTTGAAAAACGATAGATGGATCGTGGAATGCTGCGACGAGCCGAGAGGACTCGTAGGAGGAATCTGCGATTTTTGCGGAAACGAAGTACAGCCAGACCCAGAAGGAGTTTTAATTTACAAGCAACCAACCAACCAAGATGAATGAAACAATCCAACTCGCAATTGCCGCAATCATGGTGATTGCAATGATGCTAATTTACTACAAGTATTACTAACAAGGAAACCAACACATTAATCTCACAAACACAAACAATACAACACGATGGCGACACTAATTAAACTGAAAATCGACGTAACGAAACTCGACAAGAACCTATTCTTTAAAGCCAAGTCTGGCGCGGTCTATGCCGACCTCGACTTTTGGCTGACTGACATTGTCGCCGATATCCCAACCAAGAACATCGCGGAACTCATCGAAGACGACCAATATGGGCAATGCGGAATGATCCGCCAGGACGTCGGGGCCGAGCGCAGGAAGGCCGGGGAGAAAGGCAACATCCTTGGAAATGGCAAGCTGCTGCAACCAAGACAGCCGGCACAAGCGCAGAACTCTTTCAAACCTGCCGCCCAGGCATCAACCACGATTGAAGACGAAGACGATGATATCCCATTCTGAAGCTGTCGAGATGAGGCGCTGCCGCAGGTGCGATGAACTGAAGGAGATCATTGCATACCGCTTCAATGAGCATGCCCGGTGCCATGGAAGAACCTGCCTTGGGTGCTTGGACAAGATCCAGCAGAAGATCGAGATCAAGCCACCTTGGGAGATTTACGTTGGAAGCGTCAGGCTATACCTCGTCGGTCCCGGGCCGCATGCCATGCTGCGATGCTCGGAGCCGGTATATCGTGGCAAGATCGGAACGCCGGAAGAATGGAACATCGCGCGGAAGGCGCTGCGGATCTTAATCAAGGATCATGGCGAGGATCTCGAGGCGAATGGGGACACAATCGCGAGGGTACTGGAGATGGCGAGAAACATGACCAAGACAAAATGAACTACACGAAACTATTCAACTCAATCATCACATCGACCATTTGGACCGAGGACGACAAGACACGGATCGTCTGGATCACGATGCTGGCACTGGCCGACAAGAACGGCGAGGTGCAGGCGTCGATACCTGGACTAGCTCGCGTGGCCGGCGTCTCGATCGCCGACGCCGAGATCGCTATCGGAAAATTCCTTTCGCCGGACGAATACAGCCGGACCCCAGACGACGAAGGCCGACGCATCGAGGCGATCGACGGAGGCTGGTATTTGCTCAATCACGCCAAGTATCGGGAAATGGCAAGCCGGGAAGACTCTCAAGAGAAGAACCGCGATCGGCAGCGGAGATTCCGAGAAAAAGATGAGCGTAACGGTAATGTAACGCTTCGTAACGCTTCCGTAACGCCATGTAACGCTGACGTAACGCTATGTAACGCCGATGTAACGCCTCGTAACGCTACCGTAACGCATACCCTGCACATAGCAGAAGCAGATACAGAAGCAGATACAGATAAGACTAAGAGAGAGAGAGAGGAAGAGGCTCCGCTCGCTCGCTCTCGGTCTGCTCTGGATCGCTCAGAGATCATGGCCAAGATCAATTCGATCAAACCAGAGTGGCAAAAGCCAGCGGCATGGTCGGCAATGGAGCTGCACGACCTCCACAGTGCGCTTGGGCAGGTGTCGGAGATGGATGACAGCGACTGGAGTCTCCTGCGCCGCTACATGGCCGCTAGGACGCAAACAGGCGCGGGATTCTGGCAACCGAAGAGCCGAGGGCAATTCGTGGCCAACTTTGGCGATGTCTACGGTCATGCTCAACGCTGGGCCAGCAAGGACAAGCCAAAAGTCGTCACGCAGCCGGAACAGGTGCAGGCGCGGGATATAATTGATCGTGATTCACTCAAGGCGATTTTCGGATGAATACTCCACTCATGGTGATGCCTGCCAATCACTCCTCGGCAATCGTCCATTACTGGAGCGGTAAGCATCCGGGTAAAATCGGGTGGCTTATTGGACCAACAGCACTTCCTAAGACAAAACTCAGACCATGGATGCCTTTTGCTCTCGACAACGATGCTTTTAGCGCTTGGACAAAAAACAGAGAGTGGGATGAGACTGCATGGATTGCAATGCTCGACCGCGTGAAATTGTCGGGAATGTCACCAAAATGGGTTCTTGTTCCAGACGTTGTGGCAGATCGAGAGGCGACACTAGCCAAGTGGGAAATCTATGCTCCAGTCGCAGCTCGATATGAATGGCCGCTTGCCATTGCTGTGCAAGATGGGATGACGCCAAAGGATCTTCCACCAAATTGCATTGTATTTGTCGGAGGCACGACTGAGTGGAAATGGCGCTCGCTACCAATGTGGTGCGCTACTGGACGCAGGGTGCATGTAGGTCGAGTGAATGAAGTTGAACGCCTGCATATCTGCGAACGTCTCGGAGTTGAATCAGTGGATGGAACTGGGTGGATGCAAGGAACAGAAAATGGCCGACAAGCAAGAGCACTTGGAGCATGGCTTGATGGAAAAATTTTACCGCATGACGAACTAGACTTATCAACATGAACACAACACAAAACGGAAAAGGTGATGCGCCACGCCCGGTGGATGGCGAGCGATTCCGATCGGGATGGGATGCTATCTTCGGCGGGAAAAATCACGAATCGGTTGACGAAGTTACAGGCCGTGAGAAAACGGAATGTAGCAAGTCAAATGATCATGCAGTCCCAACACGATCTGATCTCAATACATGAGCAAGCGCCAAATCTCTACCGAGAGGCAGCAGACTGCTTAATGCGTGTGCTACATGGCGCAATCGAGCGCCAAGTGGACAGCGTCCAGAAGTGGGGCATCGCATTTGCTACCAACAATCCGATTTGCTCCAACCGCAGCATGGCCGAGATTGCGTCTATGCTCGGATGCTCCAAGGCATCGCTGTCATATGAGGCTCGTCGATTCTGCACCGAGCATGGACTTCCGCCTTCGCGCTACATGCGATCCGAAGCGACCTCAGAAGCATCACGACAATCTCGCAAACGTCACATAGAACACAAAACACATGAACGAACTCGAATCAGCAGTCGCACAGCAAATTAAGCATTGGCACTCAAAGGCAGAAGCATTTGCCAATGACGCCAAGACCAGCGCAGCAGATGCCATGTCATCCGCAGTCAATGCTGGCAACTTCATCGCCCAGGCCGAGCAATTGTCGCGTGGCAAGATGCTTGCCTGGCTGCGAGACAATGTGCCGGACATTACGATTGAGAGGGCCAAGGCATATCTCTCGATCTTCCGAACGTCCGAGGCGCGGTCCGAGATGGTCATCGACCATAGGCAATTGCTCTTGCTCGGCGTCATCGACCAGAAGATCAGCAACCCATCAGATGCTACGCCAACCAAGATCGACTCACCGAAGTGGATGGGATGGAAGGGCAACATCTGCGCATGGTTTCACAAGGAAACAGCGCAGCGTCCGATTGAGCGCTGGACGCCCGAGGAGCGGCACGAGGTAGCCAATCAGCTCAAGCCACTGGTCGAGATCTACGAGAGGCTCAGCGGGTCATTCTGATGATCATGTTCGACAATCAAGAAATTGGCGCTTGTTGCGTTGCTTGTGATGTTTTCTTTATTCCAATGAGGGGAGCGATTGGGAAATATTGCTCAAAAGCATGTATGCATCAACATCGCCATTATTCAAGGGCTAATTTCTTCCAATGCTCAAAGTGTCTGGCATCAGTTGGATTAGGAATGGCAGTGGTTAGCAGACTTTTGCGTGCTGATAAGACTACAATATCAAGATCATGGAAGAAAGAAGGAGTAAAAGCAAAACTCCCTGAGTGTGGAAGTTGGAGGATTTATGCTCAAAGACGTAAATCAAAAGTCTACGGATGGTGGGGAAATGCAGAAACGGCAGCAATGTGGATGAGTCAACACAAGGAAATTTTTCCAGATTGGTCTTATTTGTGGTCCAAAGAATATGCAAAAATCAAATCAAAACAAGCATATCAAGCGCTTACTAGTAAAGAGAAAAAAATAAGAAATAAAAGACTACAAGAACAGAGAAAGATTCGAAATGCTGAAAACCCTATCATTAAGGTCAGGAACCGTGAAAGGATAAACGCATGGAAAATGAGAAACCCAGAAAAGAACAAAGAATCCAGAATCAAATCCATAAAGAAAAGAAAGTTGAACGACCCAGGATTCCGAGTTCAATGCAACCTTAGGCATCGACTAAAAGAAATTATGCGTAAGGTCAAGAAGGGAGGGACAGAGCACAGAAATAATCTGACAGGGTGCAGCACAAGGCAATTAGCTGATCATCTTGAATCTACTTTTAAGCGCGGCATGACGTGGGACAACTACGGGACACGCTGGCATGTCGATCACATTATTCCGTGTGCTGCATTTGATCAGACAGATGAAAGGCAACGCGCGCAATGTTGGCATTGGACAAACCTGAGGGCATTGGATGCTCAGAAGAACATGGACAAGGGCGACAAGATCACAGAACCACAAATGAACCTACTCCTATGTGCAGCTCGTTAAACCTTAATGGGTGGCAAAGGAATCTCTTACTTTTCAAATCCATCGGAGTTGCGCCTCAT
>Ga0209087_1001706_pt1 | contig 12813 bp, 15 predicted proteins | sample S_130805_EF_Meta_FD_187321 | JGI IMG/M metagenome (GOLD analysis project Ga0209087, IMG submission 187321) | Freshwater microbial communities from Lake Simoncouche, Canada to study carbon cycling - S_130805_EF_MetaG (SPAdes) (version 2) | ecosystem: Environmental > Aquatic > Freshwater > Lake ...
CGGGCGTACCCAGTTCCATCGTCAGGACAGCCGGAGCCGTCGCTAGGACAGAGACCGACAGCACCCCAGTCGTCTCAGCCACCGTGACCGAGAGCGTCCCAAGAACCTCGGAAGAGATGGAGATAGACATGGCTTAGTTAGTGACTTGGTCGATGATGTTAAGGCGCATGGTCTCCGAGTAGAAGACCGTCGTACCGTAGGCAAAGCGGACATCCCAGCGGGCCGAGCCTAAAGCCCAAGCGTCGGTTGGGGTGTAGGCTGCCACAAAGGACAGGCCGTTGCCCGCCATCGTGATCGTCAGGGGATAGACCTGACCAGCGTAGTCGATGACCGAAGAGGTCACCGTGGTCGTCAGCAAGTTAGCCGGACCGCCCGCCTCGGGGGTGTAGGTAACGGTCGCCGCGAAGGTCGTGCCGCGCTTAAAGGTGACTGAGGTCGAGCAGGTCATGGCGTCTTATTGATGCGGGAAGTGGAAGGTGGGAGGGCAGGTTAGAGGGGCATCCCGACAGGCGAGATGATACTCGTCAGGATTGAGGGCTTAGCGTACCCGCTCCAAGCGCCGTTCCAAGCGTCAGACTCTGCGTCATACTGAGGCCAGTAAGTAAACGGAGAAGGCTGTCCGTCCACTACTAGAACTAGTCCGTAAAATTGAATAATGTTCGGGAGCGTAATCGTCCCGATAAGTTTTTGAGTTACGTCCCAGACGTTCGTCGTTCCGTTCCAAATGATAGAGGCAACTAAGACCCGTTGGCAGTTGTAGTTATATTGAATAGGGGTCGTCTGTGTGCCACCGATTAAATAGCCAGCGGGTGAGCCGTCTACATCTAGGGCACCTGCACCGATATAGCCGTAGAGTCTAATGCTGTCGGTCGTGTCAGCCTCGCCCCAAGGAGTCGTCTTGTCAAAGGCGTCGCTAGCGTCAGCCATTATCACTAAAGCAGGACCGCGAAACTCCGAGGCTTGGTTAAGCGGTTGCCGGACAATATAGACGCCCCAGCTGTCAGAGCCTTCGGCAGCTGCGTTGGCAATCGTAATAAACCCTTCTGAGTCTGCCCAGGGGCTAGAGGCATTTGTGCCCGTAGTCTTTGAGCCCGTAGGGTAAGCCCAGATACCAGTGAGGTCATACTCGGCAGACGTTGCGTCTAGGCCTGTACCCGCCCAGACGTCTTGCGTAATCACGCGGCCTTTGCCCGTAAAGACATTGTCACCCGACACTAGCACTTTGAACTGCTCAACGGGTAACGATGGGATAGGAGCCGTCCATACTGAATTGATGTCCAGCGTCGTGCCGTAACCCGAACTAGTAAACGAAAAACCTACTCCTGGTTGAATAGCCATTTAAATTAAGGAACGTTGATGTAGACGTAGTCGTCCCAGCCGGTCTTGGAATAACGGATCTCGTAGTTGACCTTGTATAGAGCCCCGAACATCTCGACGTTTACCTGAGAAAGAAGGTTAACGTGTCCAATGTTAATAACAGTTCCAACAGGAGCCCAGTCAGGCAAAAGGTCAAACGAGCCCCAAGCAGTGGTTGCCGATGCTTTGTTAAGGTACTCAAGAATGGATAGGACTGAGGCTTCTTCGGTCATGTAGATGACGCCCGAGTAAGTCGTCGTCGTGGCAAGGTAGTTTGTCTTGCCGTAGAAACTTGGATAAATGGGGTCGACAAAACCGATAAAGCGACCGCCGTCTTCAGACTCAAAGCAGGCACCGTTTGAACCAGTAAAAGACAAAGTCGGCTCACCCTTGGGCGTTGCTTTAGACTGCACGAGCGGACCCAAGGTGTCGGCAGTATAAGGACCAGCGCCCGCGATTACACCCGCGTAGGCTGCATCAGCGACAAAGAAGTTTGGGTGTGAGGTCAGCGGTTCGCTCGTCAGGCCGTTAGCCCCAGAGGTGTTCGGGTTCGTGAATAGACCGCCGTTAACGGAGGGGGCGATGCCGACATAGTCCACAGTGATTGTGACGATGTCTAGGGCGTCCCAGCTGATACGCCACTTGTCAATTTTAAGGTAAGAATAGGATGCGTCGGGGTGTGCCGTACCCTTGACCAGGAACGCGGCAACGTCGGTGGTCGTGTCGCCCTTGAAGACGGAGACCGAGGTTGTCAGACCGAAGCCGTCAGAGACGACAGTCCAGCCTGATTGGAGAATGGGAGCGACGAGGTCGTCGCCTGTGTTTACGATAGCCATTGGTTAAGATTATTTGCCGCCCGCAAGCATAGAGCCACGGGATGGGATTGGGGATTTAGTAAAGTCTAAAGGGACGCCGCCACCGCTTCCGCGGCTGATGTTCTCAAGAAGGGCGGTCTGCTTGCGGGACTCTTCGAGCTGCATGGTCATAGCCTCCATCACAGGGTTAGCGCCGACGCCGACCACGTTGCCAAAGCCTTCGGGGGTCTTGAATGATGTCGGGCCGGTGGGTGCCGCGGCGGCATTCTTGACGGCCTGTTCAAAGATTGGTTTATAAGCCTGTCCCTCCTTTGACTCTAAGAAACGCTTCAAGGCTTCTTCCTTTACTCCAGGCATGGCAATCATCTCCTCGATTGTCATCAATTGTTGTTGGCTTGCTACTCGACCAGAGTTGATGCTAGCACGCATTTGTTTTCCTTCTTCTGTCTCGTTCATGAAGCGGCGAGCCAATTCGTCTTTACCTTTTTGAACCAAAGCTATCTCGTCTTCGCGTGCCTTTTTTGCCTTGAAGAACATAGCCATCTGGCGCTCCTCTTGGTTCGAATAAATGGTCTCACCCTTGGAAATCAAATCGAGACCTTCCTTGGCGTCCTGCTTTGCCTTTGCGATGGCGGAGGAAATTATCTGGATGGCGCTTTGGATGAGAACCATCGGCGCCGTGAAGCCGAGGAAAATATCTTTGAAGGCGGTGCTAAACTTCTTCTGAATGTCATCGACCTGCTTGGAGAAACCAACGGTCGCCGCCTTGGCCTTGTCCATAGCCTGGGGAACGTCCGAGGTCGTCTTGATGTTTACTTCTAGGGATTGGGCCATGTTAGTCGGTCTTCTCCTTTGCCGAAGTGGAAGCAGCCGCCGCCGCCTCGGACGCCATAAAGGCCTCTTCCTCGGGGGTCATTATTTTAATCTCTGCCCCCTTGCGTAAGGCCAAGGCCGAGTTAAGCCAGATGGCCTGACACTCCGGCATCTCCCATGCCCGCTTCTCCTCAATGCCCGAGGCAATCAGGTTAGCGACTACAGCCAAGGGCCACGGGCAACCGTTGTCGCCACCGTTCTTAGATTTGTCCAGCTCCCAGAACTTAGGCCAGTCGTGAACAAGGACGTAGCCGGCGAAGGCCTTAAGCATCCGCTCAAACTTGACGGGGTCGTTATTGAGTCGATTAATCCTGAGTTTGTCCCAGAAGCCCAAGTCTCCTAGCGGTTCCTCGGCGCATACCTGACAGGCAAAGATAAGATCGGCTGGAGTGATGCCGCGGTCGCCCGTGATCAGTGGGGAATTAAAAGCCATCAGTCGCACGCGGTACTTGAGGCACCAAGGGTACATAGAACGACCCAGTATCCGCAAGGGAGCCGGGTCGATGTAGGCGTTTAGGAAGCGATGGTCCACGCCGTGACTATGCCCCTACTTGGGGCTGGGTCAATTAAGGCGTTACGCCTTCGTAGTCCGTCGCCGTGATAGACACCGAGGTAAAGTCCTTATTGGAACCCTTCTGAGTAATGGCGGTGATGGTGCCGACATAAGACACCGAGGCCGAGCCGCTTGGGTAGGCCGTGTCGGCGTTAATCGTGAAAGAGAAGCTAGCACCAAGGACCGGCATACCAGAGGTCTTGCAGATACCGTCGACGGTAATCTCTGTTTTACGGTCGTCGTAGCGAGCCGTCTTGGTCAGGCCCGTCTCGTCGGCTACCGTGCCCGACAGGTTAAAGGTGGCGTTGACCGAGTAGGACTGGACAAAGAGGTTTGTGACCGTCCCGTTGACACCAAAGAGGCAAGTAGTTCCAGTAGATACGGCAGCCATGATTACTTTTGCAAGGGTTGGAAACCTTACGGGGCTAGACAGGTGATGACCGAGAAGGCAAAGGACGTCGCCCAGCTGCGCTCGTCAATCCCCTCGTCCTCGGAAACGATGCCTACGTCGTAGCAAGTCGCGTCCCCGCCTGAGACAAAGGCGGCCTTAATGCTGACTAGGTCACGCATATTACCGACCAGGGCGGCACACCGGGTGCGGTGATCGGCTAGGGTCGTGTCGTCGGCGTTGGAGAACAGGGTGATGCGGACCGAGCAGTCGTAGTTACCCTCGCCGTCAGGGAGGCTGGCAGGGGGTCGGGCAGAGTCGCAAAGGACGACGGCCTTCGGCAGGGTCTGGGTCGCGGCGTTGTCTCCCGTGAGGAAAGACACCGTGGTAAGCCCAGTCTGTGTCGAGAGGTAGGTCGCGAGCGTAGACTCGACGATGTGACGGATGGAGGCGGGCATGGGTTATTTGCGGTTAAACTTGGCGACGTCCGCGGCGATTAGGCGCTGGACCTTGGCGGGCATTTGCTTGACGCGGTTGCCGTAGACTAGGCCGAGGACGCCCGCTTGGTCGGCGATGCCGAAGATGTTGCCAGAGAGGTTGCGAATAGTGACGTCGGCTAACTTGTCAGAGAATTGGGTGACGCTCTGCCCGGCAACGGAACTGTGCTTGGTAATCCAGCCGGCGGCACGAAGGGCTGACCCCGCGTTCTTCTCGACGCCGTTGATGACCGGGCGGGGGAGGGACATTAGGGCCTTGTACCAGCCCGACTTGATGGCACCGACGCTGTCCTGGCGTTGGGCGATATAGGTATCTAGGTCGGCCTTACGCTCGACGACCCGCTTGTCGAAGGAGCGAACCCCGCTCATGTTGCGTCCGTTCTTCCACAGTCGCCCGTTGTTGCGCTGATAGACAGGCCGATAGACAGCGTCGATGGCAGCCGTCCCTTCAAGGGGAGCCCCGTCCGAGCTGAGAGCCTGAGAGGCCACGCGGTTGCCGATACGGTTAAAGTAGTTCTTAGCCCGCTTAAAACCTTGGTCCGTCCCGAAGCCCTTGTATTGGGTCGAGAGCATACGGGCCACAAAGGAGTTGGCGGCGATGATAGAGGACTGGGTTGAGGCAACCTTCCAGAACAGGCCCTGATTGTTGTTCAAGGCTAAGGAGCCAAGCCGTTTAATGACGCGGTTTGCTTGTGTGCCGGCACCGCCACCTGTTAGCGGTACGACCACCTTGTTCACATCTCGGTCAACGGCCCGCTCCCCGGCCTTCTTGGCAGAGTTAGACAGGCCACCCCCACCACCCTTAGTCAGCGGAGGCGTAAAGTTGGCGGCGTCCTGACAGGCCAAGGCGGCTTGCTCTAGGGTCGCGTCTCGGATGGTTTGCTTGCTCGCCGCGGCGAACTTCTGGATGGCGTCCACGAAGGCTGCTTGACTGGCGGGCGTGAGCGTGACCTTGACCACGGCGCTTACTGGTTGTCGTCGATGACGAGGAGCGTGATCCAAGCCGACGCGGGCTTGTGAGTCTGGGTCGTGATGCGGACGGTCTTACCGCCAGCGACGATTTTCTTCCCTTGGGCTAGGGAGGCGATGGGGACACCAGCCGAGAGCAGGGCCGCCGATGACCCATTAGACCCGTCTGGGAGGCTCCAGGCGGCTGTTACAGCGGGCACCCTAACTGTGTACTGGGTCTTCTCCATATACCCCCCTGCTTCGAGGACGGTCTGGACGGCAGGGTCGGAGATGAGACACTGAAAGGTGATGGCACCAGAGTTGGCAGAACCAGCCACGCCGAAGTCGGCAATCATCTCCTTAGCGTCGTCCAAGAACTCGGTCCCATATAGGCTCATACTGTTGCGACAGTTGGCAATAGGGTAAAACAAAAGACCCCCAAGGGGTTAGCCAAGGGGGTCTCGTTTATGCGGCTAGAGCCGCGTCGCTTACGCGGTCGTCAGACGACGGAGGCTGGTCGAGCGACCGACAGCCGTGCCGAAGAGCAAGGTGGCGGTGACGTTGAGGAAACCAGACTGCTCCTGGATGATCATGACCTGGACCGAGAGACCCGTTGCAGGGTCGGTGGCCTGAGACACATCAGCACCGGGGATTTCGTTGAACGGGAGGGCGGTCGCAACAGCGATAGCGTCGGCACCGCAGATGAAGCCCGCGAGGGATTCCGAGTTGGCAGCAAGGTTGCTGAACTGGTAGACCTGAGCGCCGGCAATCGTACCGAGGGAGCCGGAGGAGATGACGTTAGCACCGAGCTGGAAGGCAGCGATGATGGTCGCGTCCGAGCGGAGGTCAGCGAGGTAGGTGTTACCGAGGACGAGGGCGCGCTTGTCTGGGGCCTTGGCGTCGTCGAGCGTCTTCTGGGCAGCGACCACTTCAGCGTAGGACAAAGCGGCACCAGTGACGGTTGCCGAACTGTAGTTGGCGGCGAGGACGAGGCTGTTGATTTCCGTCATGCACTTCTGGGAGAGGGCGATAGCAGCCGTCTCGACGAAGTTGTTGGCGAAGAAGCCCACGCCGTACTCGCGAATGTCCAGAGGCGAGAAGCGGCTGGAGACCTTAAAGTGCTTGAGGGTAACGCTGGTCGAGGTGACCGTGGCGTCGTCCTGCGTGAGGTAGCCACCAGTCGAGAACTCAGTAGCGGTCGACGTGCCGATCAGGGGAACCTGAATGGTCTTGCCGGCGCCCTGGATGGACGAGGTGAAAACGGTGGAGAAACCCGAGAGCATCGGGAGTTTGTTGGCGAGGGCCTTGATGACGCCCTGGGCGAGAACTGCTGGAGCAGCTGCGATGGAATTAGCCATAGTAGTATATTAGGAGATTAGGGTGAGAGAAAAATTAGACCTTGATTGACGCGTAGATGGCTTGAGCGTTTTTCGCGAAGAAGTCGGCCTTAGCAACTGGGTCAGTCAGGGAATTGAAAGTAGCGAGAGCGTCCACCTTGGCGGCGACGTTGTCGGAGCCAGGGATGATGGCGGTCGGTTCGACGCCTACGGAGGCGGCAATCTTAGCGGCTTCCTTGGAGGCCGTGACCTTGGTGCTTTCGAGTTCCGCGATCTTGGCGGCGAAGGCGTCGCGTTCAGCGGTAGCCTTTTCGAGAGAGACACCGAGAGCAGAGAGGGAGGCTTCCTTGGTAACGAGGTCGGCCTTGATGGCAGTCAGTTCGTCCACGGCGCCTACGGTCAATTTCTCAACGGTCGCACGAAGGTCGTCGCGTTCTGCAGTTAAGGCCTGAGCGAGAAGGTCGGCGGTCGAGAGTTTTTCTTCGATGGTCATCTTGACTTTGCTCTTAGTGGAAACGGCAAAGGCCTTGCTCATCATATCTTCCTCTTCGACTTCGTCTTCGGAGGCTTCGCTTTCAGCGTTTAGGTCTGCAGGGTCGGCGACTTCTACCCCTAAGGCGGCGACGGCCTCGCGGTTGGCAGCGTCGTTGTCGATAAAGACGTCTGGGTCAAAGCCCTCGTCGAGCAGCTTCTTAACTTCACCGGCCTTGTAGGCAGGGGCAGGGGCGTCTCCGCCGTTCATGACAAGGCGGATATAGTCTAGCCCAGTAGCCTTGAGGTCTTCAATCGTGCTGTCCCGCTCAGACTCGGCACGGGCGGTGAGGATGACGACTGGGTAGCCTTCGGCCTTGATATAGTCAATGACCCGTTGCACGGGTTGCCCTGCGTCAAGGATGGTGCCGTCAATGTCGGTGATGATGATTTCGGGCATAAAATTACTTCTTCTTAGCAGGGACGGCAGGGGCAGGGGCGATGCTGTTCTCTGCCCACGTGGCGACCGCTTCGTTGAACGAGTCCGCAAGGCCAGTAACGAGACCGCGCTGGGCGGCTTGCTTGCCAGAGAAGACTTGGCCTTCCATGTCCTCGGCCTTGACGAGTTTGCGGGTCTGGAGGACGGCGGCCTTAAAGTCGGCGTGGATTTCGTCGACCCCTTCCTGAAGGTGGGCCTGATGGGCATCGGTCACTTCAGCACCGGGTACGCCGATGGCCTTGTGCTGACCAGCCTTGATGACAATCATCTTAATGCCTTCGGCCTTGGCGGCTTCCGAGTAGTCGGCGACGACCATATAGACGCCCACAGAACCGACGGTGCTAGAGGGGGAGGCGACGACTTTATCAGCTGCGGCGGCAACCCAGTAAGCGGCGCTTGCCATCTCAGTGTCGGTGTAGGACATCGTCGGCTTGGCAATATTGCGGACCTTGTTGGCGAGTTCCTCAACGCCTGTGACCGTACCGCCAGGGGATGAGACTTGGAAGGCGATGCGGGTCACTTGTGGGTTCATGCAGTATTCGTCGATGGTGTCGGCGATGTCAGAGACGTCCACGGCCCCAGTCATCTTCTCGAGGGGCGAGAGGCTCTTGCCAATCACGCCGGCAATCGGAATGACGCCCGTGCCGTCCTCAGCGATATAGGCCTTCGGAACTTCGCCGAAGAGCTGGGCCAGCATATCCGTAAAGCCGAACTTCTCCGCAAGGACGCGGTGATCGTTAGCCTTAGCAGGGTCGATGAGGAGGGCTTCACGACCGTTCAGGCCGTTGAGTAGGAAACGCATTTTAGGAAGAGGTATCGGTTTCAGCGCTAGGCTGAGGGCTGGAGGAGGTTTGCTCGACAGTACCTGGAGCGGTATTGATGAGCAGATTAGACAGGGTCTCGAAGGGGACGCCGTAGGTCTTGGAGAGGTCCAAGAGATAGCGGACGTTCTGGGCTTTGATTTCAGCCTCTTCCTCGAAGTTCATCCCGCGCTGATTGTAGATTTCAGAGAAGGACAGAAGGCCGATGCGGAGGTCGTCGCGGTCGTTAGCCGAGTCGCGTCCACCGTCCACCGTCACGCTCTTCGGTGTCGTCCACGAGACTTCGGTCCAAGACTCATCGTCGGGAAGTTCGCCGTTGGCGATTGCCTGACCGATGACGTAGCCCCAAGTCGGCTGACACAGGGTCGTGATAATAACCGACTGATACTTGCCGAAGACTCGACCAGCCTTGGCGGTTACTAAGCGAACGGAAGCCCCACCAATCTTGGAAGGGTCGGAAACGAACTCGTACGGGAGGACGCGGACGATGTCCCGCTCAAGTTCCTGTAGGAAGCCGATAGCCTGACTGCCGCGGTTAGAGGCAAGGAGCTGGAGGTCTTCGCCGGGCTCGAGGGCAAGGATTTTGCCACCCATCGAAGCGTACTGCTGGCCCTGCGTGAGAGGGGTGGACTGACCTAGTTCCGCACCCATGTCGGTCGGCATAAAGCCGCCTGTCTTTTTGAGGACGCGGGTGACGTCGCCGTGGTCCTTCATGGCGAGTATTTCAAGGAGACGCACGTCCATATCGTCCTGCACTGAGTTGACGGCGCTCTGAAGGATAGGGATGCCACGGGCTCCGCTGGCCCACTCCTGGTCGACGACGTGCATCACCGCGTTGGAGATAACGTAACGGGCAGAGCCGTCTGAGCGATAGATTGAGAACCCAGCGAGTTCACCGTAGGGGCCGAACTGAACGCCGTCATGCATACCGGGCGGGCATACGTCTGGAGACAAAGGGTCACCGACTCGGTGCGACTCCATGATCTGCAGCTTGGGCACGTCAAAACCGTTGCGGGTCTTTACGGCAAAGGAGTCGCCGTCGCGGAGCATACCGCGGAGGAGGATGTTCTGAACTTGGTTAAACGAAAAGCGGCCGGTGATATCACACTTCTTAGCCCACTCATTAAAGTAATCGTTATAGGCTTCACGAGCCTCGGGCGTTGATGCGTGGGACTGGTGCTTGATGCCGTCACCCACGGTGTAGAGCGTGAGGTCGTTCAGGATTTGATTAAAGAGCCCGCTGTTGCGTTCAGCCCAGCGACACTTACGGACCATCGACAGGCGGTCGAACGGCGAGAGGTCGCGGCGGAGGTCACGCGGTTGGGCGCCGTACTGCCCTAAGCGGAGGCGAGTAAGCCCCGTGCTTTGCCAGCCGCCAGCGGAGGCCTCGGGCTTCGGGGTTCCCTTGCGGGCCTTGATGGGTAGACGCTTTTTGACTGTCATAAATTAGTTACGGATTGGGTTGTTCCAATTCGTCCGACCCACCGTCATGCGAACCGAGCCCGGGTACTGCTGAGGGTCGAGGATACCGAGGGCGTACTGAGCCTCGGCAAGCATCTCTTTCGGTGGCATGGCAAACGACTTGGATGCAGACGAGCCGCTGTCCGAGTAGGACATGAGCGTCTTTCCTTCGGTAATCATAGAGACCGCCTTGGTACGGATTGCCAAGAGTTCGCACTCCGTGAGGCCGATAAAGATGCCGGATGCCATGTTAAACTTGCATCTCTTGGAACGAAAGGGGGCGAGCCGAGGGCCAACGATCCGAACCTCCAAGCCAATGTAGGTCCCCACAAACCCCCGACTCGCTTGCATTTAAAGTGATAGAGTTGGGCACGGTGTCAAGTTGTAGGTGCTTCGGCTTCCGTGGTCGTAGCCTCCCGACCGACGACGCCCCAGCGCACGGCTAGGAGCAGGGCGATGACCTCGCAGTCGAGAGCGTGGTTGTCGAGGACGCCTTGCGGAAGTATCCACATCGGGCGACCCGTCCGCTTGTCCTTTACGCGGACCTCGGAGTTCAGCTGCTTGGCGTAGTCCTCGACCGCGTCACGGGGGTAGGTGTGGAGTTTGCGGACCCGTAGTCCGTGCAGGAGGTCTTTGGCTGCAGGCACGGAGAAGACAATAAACGAAACTCGCTGGGCTTGCCCTGGCACAATCATAGCCTGAGGGTCGGAGTAGAAGCGGCGGGTCGTCTGTCCGTTTGACGAAGTCACCGCAAAGTCGTCGAGGTGCGAGCCCTTGGTAGTCTTCCAACCTCGCCGGCAACACTCGGCGTAGACGGCTTGAGTCTGGTCTCCTGAGTCAACGGCGATGAGGGCTTTATGGACGCCGTGCTTTCGGGCTAGGTCGTCGAGGCCTGTCCAAGTCTCGACCTTCTCAAAGGCCATCAGACGGCTTTGCCCGTTACGGCTCCAGCGGCGCACGGTTGCCCAGAAGTGAAGGCCGCCCTTACGTTGAGCGTCGATGCCCATTGTACGGAAAGGGATGCTGCCAGCGGGGGCGTTCTCGCGTGTGGCGATTTGAGCCTTAGGGGTAATCACCGCCTCCTCGGCCCAGTCGTCGGCAAGGGCGTAGTCAGACGCGTTGACGGGAGCAAGCATGGTGCCCGACTCTTCGGAATAGGCTAGGGCTAATCTCTTTTGCTTAAAGATGCGTCGGGGTTCCTCGTCCCCGTAGATCACGGAGGCCCGCTTGGCCTCGAGCATCATCCGACCTAACTCGCCCCAAGACATCATAGCCAGGGCGTTGAGGTGCAGGCCCACGCGCTCGATAGACTTGCCCGGCTCTCGGGGTGCGAACTTGCCGCCAAGGTTTAGCTCGTAACGCGTCTCGCGGCTGTCCGTATGGCGGTGATTGCAGGACCGACATTCGTAGGTCGTACCCGCTTTGACCTTAGCCACGTCCCACTCGTCGCCGTCCTTAGCGTCCTCAGGGAAGCGGACGAAACTCCAGTCGTAAGGCTGTAGCGTGTTGCACTTCGGACAGTTGAAAGACCAGTCGTGAATGTTCGTCGATGGCTGTTCGAGCAGCTGATGGAAGTCGTCCGTGGGCGTCCCGCCTTGGCTGGCAAAGACGTGCTTGCTGTTCCAAGAGAACTGGGTCGTGCGTCCCATAGCTTCTTCCATGTGACCCTTGGGCCAACGCCATACTTCATCACCAAAAACGTATTTCGTGGTAATTCGTTGAAGGCTGGTCTTCGTATGTGCTGACCTACAATAGATAATCATACGCTGGTAATCGCCCACCGACGAGCGTGGCATATCGTCGGGCTTCTTGCGCTTAACGACCTCTGGGATGGCATCGAAGAGCGGACGGCACTGGCGTAGAAAGAAGTCGTCGGCTTCGTCCTGGTTCATCTGAAGCATCAGCATATTGCCCGGGTCGTTGGCGATGAAGTAGGCCGTCGATAGACGAAGCGCCGCAGACTTGCCGGCTTGAATTGCCCAAGGAAGCAGAACCTGTCGGACCTCGGGGTGGACGATATACCTTACCGCGTCACCGACCCACGGCATCCGCTCGTTACGGAACGCACCCTTGAGGTGCGAGTCGGGTATCTCCGAGACGTTACGCTCAAGCCACTCCACCGGGTCACCGCTCGTCGTCGGCCTCATGGCCTCACGGCCTAGGGCTACCAGTTCAAGCGTCTTCGGGGAAAGGATCATTAAGTGAGATGGCTTCGCGTGTCTTCCGCACCCAGTCCTGCAACGGCTTGATGGCCTGAGCAGGGTTCGCCTTATTGCACCGCTCTGCCACGTCCGTCGGCAAGTCGTCGAGGGCGGCAAGGATTTCGCCGATCAGAGTCTTCAGCGCCGTTGCGGCCTCAGCCTTGGAGATGTATTCACCGTTAGCCAGGGCCCGCTTCTTTTGCTCGTCCTCGAGGGACAGCAGAGTCTTAAGCGCTTGGTTGAACGCCGTCTGGAGTTTGCCCTGCGACTGGTCGCCCGACTCGATGGCGTTACGGTACGCGGTACGAGCTGAGGCAACTAGGACGTGCTGCTGTCCAAGGATGTCGTCGAGGCTATGCTCGTTCAGCGAGGCGATCGTGACGCCAGCCATGCGCCGGGTGCGTCCATCGACCTGCGCCTGACGCCACGCAGTCGCCGCGTCGACCGAGTCAATCGGCATCCCGTTCTTAACCAGGACCGAGACGCGTTGGCGGGTTAGGCCGAGGGCCGTGGCGATGTCGGTTTGACTGGGCATTGTAAATAAGGGCTTTTTTGCACGTGCTTTTGTGAAAAAGGGACGGGGTGTCGGGCCA
>Ga0209087_1001707_pt1 | contig 12811 bp, 13 predicted proteins | sample S_130805_EF_Meta_FD_187321 | JGI IMG/M metagenome (GOLD analysis project Ga0209087, IMG submission 187321) | Freshwater microbial communities from Lake Simoncouche, Canada to study carbon cycling - S_130805_EF_MetaG (SPAdes) (version 2) | ecosystem: Environmental > Aquatic > Freshwater > Lake ...
GAAGGTCCCGCCCCTTGGCACGAGGTATTGGCAGGTCCAGGTCGATCAGAGCTTCTGGATCGCTTGACGGGCGGGATGTGCGGTATCCGATGGCTTTCACGGAGAGGTCCTGTCGGGTTTGAAACTCACTGCGTCGATCTGGGCCACAAGTGCGGGAATGTCGCGCATGCTGTGCGCAATGGCATCGGGAGCAAGATCGGCAAGCGGGCGCTTGGCATAACCCCAGGCGACGGCGATGACAGGAATCCTTGCTGCCTTTGCGGCCATGATGTCGGGCTCGCTGTCGCCCACCATGATGGCACGCCCCCCTGCGGGCAGGCAGCGCAACAGATGCTGGGGATCGGGTTTGGCAACGCCGAAGGTATCGGGGCCGGCGACAAGATCGAAAAACGCCAGAAGTCCGTGATCGAACAGCAGGCGACGGGCACTGGGTTCGAGCTTGTTTGTGCAGACCACCAGCCGCCAGCCCGATGCTGCGAGGTCACCGAGTGTCTGGACCGTGTGCGGATATGGCAGGCTGCGGCGCGACAGGTTCGGAGTGTAATGGGCGAGAAACCGTTGCACCGCCGTGGCGAGCGCAAGAGCTTCCATCGCTTCTCCCTTTTCGGTCAATGCCTTGCAGACAAGGTCGGATATGCCATGCCCGATGAGGCGGCGTGTGTTGTGAAGCCCTGCGGGCGCATGGCCCCGTTCGACCAGCAGGGCATCAAGCGCGTCGGCGAGATCGGGAGCGCTGTCGACGAGGGTGCCATCAAGGTCGAACAGCACCGTCCCACGTTCAGGCATGGATCGCTCCGTCGCGGGCGGCCAGAACCGCCTCATGAAGGGCCTCTGACAGAGTCGGGTGGGGAAAGACCACGCCTGCAAGCTGCGTCGAGGTCGCGCCGAGCGTGACGGCGATGGTCAGACCGTGGATCAGTTCGCTGGCATCGGGCCCGATGATCTGCGCGCCGACAAGGCGGTCGGTTGCCGTGTCGAAGACGCATTTCACAAGACCATCGGGCGCGCCGATCACCAGCGCCTTGCCGTTGCCGCGCAGCGAGAAGCGACCCGTGCGGGTCGACAGTCCTGCTGCGGCGGCGGCGTCGGCAGTAAGGCCAACCGAAGCAATTTGCGGGTTGGCGTAGATGCAGGCGGGGATCGGTGCCGTGCTGAGCGCAGGTGTGCGACCGGCGATGGCATCGACGCAGGCAACGCCGTCATGCTCGGCCTTGTGTGCGAGCATCGGTGGACCGGCGACATCGCCGATGGCATATAGACCCTGAACGCTGGTGCGCCCCGCCGTATCGGTGCGGACGGCCCCGCCTGCCGTTTCTACCCCCAGGTCTTGCAGACCGTCGATGTTCGGAACCACCCCTGCCGCGCTAAGCAGCCGGTCCGCCTGAATCACCATCCCGTCCGAAAGGTGCAGGGCCACGGAGTCATCGGTGCGGTCCAGGCGGGTAATCGTAACTGCGGCATAGATGATAATGCCGCGCTTCTGCAGTGCCTTGGCCATCAGTCCTGCAATCTCGGCATCTTCGGCGGGCAGGATGCGCGGGGCCTGTTCGACAAGCGTCACCGTGGTGCCCATCGCGGCATAGATCGAGGCGAACTCGACGCCAATCGCACCCGCCCCGACGATCACTAACCGGGCCGGAACGGCAGGGGGGCGCAAAGCATGATAATAGGTCCAGACCAAATGGCCGTCAGGTTCGAGCCCCGGCAGGATGCGCGGGCGTGCTCCGGTTGCAAGGATCACGTGAGGGGCTTGATACAGGCCTTCTGTCAAGGCGCCACGGGGCGCAGGGGTCGCGGATGCTGAGACGTCGACCTCGCCTGGGGCAGTCAACTTTGCATGACCCCAAATCAGGTCGACACCATTTTTCTTGAGCAGAAAGGCCACGCCCTGTGCCAGTTGTCCGCTGACTTCGGTCGCGCGGGCAATCAAGCGGTCTGGGTCGATCGCGGGCGACAGGGCGACCAGACCGAAGCGTTCGGCGTGGCTGGCGCCGTCCAGGATATCGGTGCCCTTCAGCATCACTTTGGTTGGAATACAGCCCCAGTTAAGGCAGATGCCGCCCAGATGGGTGCTTTCGACTAACCCAACGCTCAACCCGAGTTGCCTTGCGCGAATGGCCGCGACATAGCCACCGGGCCCGGCGCCGACGATCAGAAGGTCATAGGGGGCGGGCAAGGATCAGCCCGCCGCGCGCAGGGTGCGGTCGATCAGCCTGACCACCAGGTCCGTCGCCTCGATCTGCGGCAGGTGGCCGACGCCAGGCAAGCGGTGGAGAGCGACCTGTGGGGGTGTGCTGGTGGCCACATCGAGCGCGGACAGGATCGCATCGTCGCGACCGACGATCACAGTGCAGGGGCCGTGATAGGCCGCAAGCGCTGCTGCGGTCGAGAAGAGTTGCGTGCTGCCTTCGAACAGGGCATTGGCCACCGCGCGCTGGGCGGGCACAAGCCCTTGATCGTCCCGTGCGGACAGCGTTGCCCGCACCAGAACTGGGGCGAGTTTCGCCGGATCGTGCACGAGGCGACGCATCCATGCCGCAAGGGCCGCTTCGGATTGCGCGGCCAGGAAGCCGTCAACAAAAGCGCCGTCGATGGTTGGGCCGAGCCCCGCCGGCGACAGCAGCGACAGCGAGCGAACGTCCAGATCACCCCGCGCCGTCAGTGCCATCGCCACGGCGGCCCCGACCGAATGGCCAACCAGATGCACCGGAGTGCCGTGCAGGCGCAGCGTCTCTCCGACAGCGGCGACGATGTCTTCGAACCTGCCAACCGGATGCGCCTTCGACGCGCCATGCCCAGGCAGGTCGAGCGCCATGACAGGAAGGTTCGTGGACATGCGGCCGACGAGCGGACGCCAAGCGGAAAGGTCTCCGCCGAAGCCATGGATGAGCACGACTGGCGTTCCCTGGCCCGATTGCAAGGTGCGCAGGGCGATACCCGAAGACCGGGGCGCAGCAGCGGCTGCATCGACATCACGGAGCACCACCGCGCCCTCCGGACCGGAGCCTGCCATGCGGGCAACGTCGAAACCCTTTTCCGCCGCAGCGACCCTTGCGGCCGGAGAGGCGCGCAACCCGCCAGCAGAAGCTGCAGCAGTTGGGGGCGGGGCGGCGGGCGCGGAAGGAGCAACCGGTGCAGGAGGAGCAGCAACGGGTGCGGGAGAAGCAACGGGTGCAGGGGAAGGGGCAGCCGGAACGGCGGCAGTGGGCGTTACGACAGCAACGACCTCGTCCTCGTCGCCGAGGATCATCAGCGGTTCCAACACGGTAGCCCAGTCAAAGACCTTGTAGGGAAGGCTGATGACAGTACCTTCCACGAAAGCTTCGACCTCGAAACTGGCCTTTTCGCTTTCCACCAGGGCGACCAGATCGCCCTTCTTGACGTGGTCGCCCAGTTTTACGTAGAGCTCGACGATCTTGGCCTCGGTCAGGTCTTGGCCGACCTGCGGGACCAGAATGGGCTGTGCCATGATACTCTCTTTCCTTCAGGCAGCGCGGGTCTGTGCGCTTTCCATCGCCCGGGCGACGAAATCGACAGTCTTGCGGGTGGCGGCAGCAAATTCGGTGGCGGTGGTGGCAAAGGCTCCGAACTGGCTGAATTCTTCTGGTGCCATGCCGTCAAAGTCGTAGGCTTGGCGGAAATAGGGCAACTGGCGCAGCTTGGCGATCAGGGCCGCGTCAGGTTCGCGGTCGATTGCCGAAGCATCGAAGGCTGGCAGGCGGTCCTCTGCCTGCATCAGTTGCGCGATGAAGCCCGGTGGACATGTATAGACGAAATCCCCGCCCGCCAGATCGGCGAGGTGGCGGCAGCGCGCGGTGGTTCCGTCATCTACGACGCGCATCGAGCATTGCAGCATCTTGGACGGATGCCCGCTTGCGCGACCATGATGGTAGGCCCTCTTCATCACCGCCATTTCGGCATCGATGATCTCGTCGGGCGAAAGGACGATCCCGCGCGCTTCGGCCTGCGCCTTCAGATCTCCGACATTGCCCAGGCGTGCAGACATATGGGTGATGACCGAGCGCCAGCGCGACATGTCAAGCCCCGCAGCCCACGCCCGATCAAGCCCGCGGGACACGGCCGCCATGCACGCCATGTATTGCGGCACCGTAAAGGAGGTGGTGTTGTTCGTGGAAATGCCGCGTGCGGTCAGTTCTTCGATAACGCGGTAGCCTTCGGCGGAACCCGGAATTTTGACCATCAGATTGGGTGACAGCGCCGCAAGTTCAAGCCCCTGCGCCAGCATGCGGTCGTAGTCGCCGACGAAGCGCGGATCGACCTGACCCGATACATGCCCGCGCCGCCCCTTCGATGCATGGTAGACAGGCAGGATCATCTCGGCACCGCAGCGGGCGGTTTCAAGATAGGTAAGCCAGTAGACACGCTCGACATCGGCTTGCGGGTTGCGGGAGGCGATCCGGTGGATTTCCTCGGTCCAGAAGGCGGGATCGTTCTGGATCGCCTGCAGCGACAGCGGCGGGTTGGTCGTTGCACCACCAAAGCCCATCTCACCCGCCAGGGCGAGTGCTGGATCAAACAGCCGCGCCAGTTGCGCCTGCCAATCGGCCCGTTTGGTCTCGGGGGCCCGAGCAAGCGTCGATTGCTTCCACGTTTCAAATACAAGCGGAGAGCTGTCCCACCACACCTCTGCGGCGGGGTTGGTGGCGACGAGCTTCTCGAGGACATGCACTACCATGGTCGCCGCCTCACTCGGCCGCCAATGCAACAGGTTTCAGATGCAGGGCGTGGCGGATCGCAGCCTTGATGCCAGGTTTCTGCGGCACGCTTGCCTGTTCCAACGCCAGGTTGAACGGGATCGGAACATCCAGACCGGCGACTATTCCGACCGGTGCATCCAGATGCCAGAACGCTTCTTCCATTATGATCGAGGAGATGTCCGAAGCCACGCCGCCCCGCCGGTTTGCCTCCTGAACGATCACGCATCGGCGTGTCTTGGCGACCGACCTGAGGATCATTTCCCTGTCCAGCGGGACCAGCGTGCGCGGGTCGATGACCTCCACCGAGATGCCTTCGGCTGCAAGTTCTTCGGCGGCTTCCAGTGTCCGTGGGATCATGTTGGACCATGCAATGACGGTCACGTCACTTCCAGCCCGTTTGATGTCGCCCTTACCGAACTCGACGATATGCTCGCCATCTGGGACCATGCCCTTCGTCATGTACAGGTGCTTGTGTTCGAGGAACATGACGGGATCGTCCTGCCGCAGTGCGTACTTCAGCAGCCCTTTGGCATCGGCCGGGGACGAGGGCATGACGACACGAAGGCCGGGGATGTGGTAGAACAGCGCTTCGAGCGATTGGGAATGTTGTGCTGCAACCCCGCCACCAGCCCCGCCTTGCGTGCGCATGATGAAGGGCACACGCCCCTCTCCACCCGTCATGAGCCGGAACTTTGCGGCCTGGTTCACGATCATGTCCATTCCCAGCATGGCAAAATCGACGTACAGGATTTCGACCACAGGCCGCGCGCCGGCGATCGCAGCACCGACACCCACACCGATCATCCCAGCTTCGGCTATCGGCGTGTCGCGCACACGGCCCGGGCCGTATTTGGCCAGAAGCCCTTCGGTCACCTTGTAGGATCCGCCCCGTTCGGCAATGCCTTCGCCGATAATGAATACGGACGGCTCACGCGCCATCTCTTCGTCAAGCGCCTCGCGCAGCGCCTCGCGGTACATCAATTCGCGCATGGGTTCTCCCCTTTCCGACCGGTGTCAGTAATTGGCGGCAAAGGCCGCGAAGGATTCTGCCGAGACTTCCGGGCTGGCCACGGCAAACTCGACCGCCGAAGCAAACTCGGCGGCAATCTCGGCTTCAATGGCCGTGATTTCGGCATCGGCGATGGTCGTCATCTCTTTGAGCGCGCTGCGCGCCCTGTCGACCGGATCGCGCTCTTTGTAGAAGGCCAGCTTGTCCTCGGGCATGTATTTGCCAGGGTCGTTCACATGATGCCCCATATGTCGGAAAGTGACGGCTTCGATCAGAACCGGCCCCTTTCCGTTGCGACATGTTTCGACCGCGTCCTGAGTCATTCGATAGACAGCAAGGGGGTCGTTGCCATCGACCTGATGGCTTTCGACCCCAATGGCCAGACCGCGTTTGTAAAGATCAGTCTCGCGCGTGGATTCCTCGATCTTGGTCGAGACGGCGTATTGGTTGTTTTCGACAACAAGGATGAATTTCAGGTCCCAGATCGCGGCGAGGTTCAGGCTCTCCATGAAGGTACCGTTGTTCGAGGCCCCGTCAGATGTGAAGGTGACCGTGACCGCATCGGAGCCCCGCACCTGGTTGGCAAGCGCGGCGCCGACGCCCAGCGGAATTCCTGCGCCGACGATGCCGTTCGCGCCAAGATTGCCGGTCTTGATGTCGGCGATGTGCATTGAGCCGCCATAGCCCTTGCAATAGCCGGTTTCTTTTTGCAGCAGTTCGGCCACCATCTTATTGACGTCAGCACCCCAGGCAATGCAGTGCCCGTGGCCGCGATGGGTGGACGCGATGTAGTCCCCTTCCTTGAGGGCCGCACATACGCCAGTCGCGATGCCCTCTTGCCCAAGGTACGGGTGGAAGTAGCCGCGAATCAGCCCCTGGCGGTAAAGTTTGATCCCCTCGGTCTCGAAGACGCGGATTTTGTAAGCCGTGCGGAAAATTTTCTCCAAAATGGCTCGCGATGGCGCATTCGCGGCTGGTTTTGCATCACCCATGGCCTTTGGTTCCCTTTGTGATTCCGAGCAACTACAGGTTATTTTGATGATTTCTTGTATTTGCTTGGTTCGGAGGTGTCGAGAAAATAATTTGCAAGAACTATAGATGTTGGGGTTTCTCTGGTCAGAAGAAGGGCTGCGTGCTGCCGTCAGATACCTTTTCGGGCAAGGATTTGCAGGAAAACTTCTGCTGTGAAAAAAACTTCACGCCACCGGCGCGACGGGCTAGGGTGATGCACAAGAACTGAAGGCTGATACATGGAAAATGTTGCACTTGCCCAGGATGGCCTGCTCCGGCGGATTCAGGACCGGTATGACAAGCTTCGGCCGTCCGAGCAGATCGTGGCAGTGTATCTGCGCAAAAACGCCAACACGCGGATGAGCCATTCAATCACCAGTCTCGCCAAGATACTGGGGGTAAGCGAGGCGACGATCAGCCGCGTCAGCCGCGCGCTGGGCTATTCTGGATTTTCGGACTTGAAGCTGTCGATGGCCGAAGGCGCGACCCAGCGATCGGGCATCGACAACATCCCCACGGAGCTCGACCCCAATGACACGCTGATCGCGATGAGCGCGAAACTTGCGGACCTGCTGGCGGCGGCGATCCTTTCGACGCAGGCGAACCTTGATTCAGAACGCCTGGACCGTTGCCTTGCGATGATAAAGTCGGCGCAAAAGATCGTGCTGGTCGGTTGTGGCGGAGCTGCGGCTATCTGTGACGAAGCGGCGCACCTTTTCATGAAGGCGGGACTCGACGCAGCGTCCTACAGTGACGGCTACACCCAAATCGTTGTCGCGGCGAACATGCGAAACGACTACCTGATGATCGGAATTTCCCACACCGGCACAACTCAGAACGTCGCCAATGCCCTGAAGCTTGCGCGAGAAAACGGCGCAATGACTCTGGCCATCACAAGCGAGCCGTTGACCGCGGTCGGGCAGGCGGCGGAAACCGTCTTGATAACGGGCCAATCGTCTACGCCGTCCGTTCCGCTGTTCGGCGATTTCCTGGAAGGGCGGATCAGCCAGCTGTTCCTGATCGACATCCTGTATCTGGGCATCGTGATGCCTGAAGGCAGTGAGAGCGGCCGACATCTGAACACGACCGCCGACGCGCTCGAACGCTATTTCAAGCGGAGCGAGCAGCGCGTCACGCGACAGCAGATCAACCGAGATACTCCATGATCGACAGGCCGGCGTTGAAGTCGGTCGCATAGACAAGACCTGCAGCATCCACATGAACGTCCGCCGAATGCAGTACCGCAGCGCGTTTCGGGCGTGGATCGACCATTCGGGCAGGGTTCGCCGGAACGCAGGCCCCCACTTCTTCGGGGCGGAATGGATCGCGGATATCGTAAACGCGCACGCCTGCGTTCTGGTAGGTCGCGAAGATCAGATCCTCGCTGATGAAACTGCCGGGACGGTTTTCGTGGATGTTGTGCGGCCCGAAGTGACCGCCGACAGCATGATAGTCGCGGTCGCGCGGGGGCGGACAGGTTGCGATCGGAATCGGGTTTCCGGGAACCTCGTTGTTCATGATCCAGATCGGTTTGATCCCGTCTTCGCCATGATCGAGCACGGTTTCGTCGGCGACGACCAGCAGGCCGCGTTTCGGCAGAGGCAGGGCGTTGTGCGTGCCGCCGCCGAAGGGTGGCGACCAGACCTTGTGCGAGATCAGCCTTGGCGTGGATCTGTCCGATACGTCCACGATGGCGAGGCAGGCATCGCGCCATGAGCAATAGGCCGTGTCGCCGTGGACGATCGGGTGATGCAGCCCGAACCTCCCACAAGGCAGGGGCCAGTTTGGAACCTCGCCCGCTGCGGCGTTCATGCCTGGAAGCCAGAATTTGCCAGCCAGAACGGGTTTTTGCGGATCGGCCATGTCGATGGTGACAAGGATGTAATCGGTGAAGCCGTCAAGCAGCGCCGAAGCATAGGCCCAGCGTCCGCCGGTATACCAGATCCGGTGCAGCCCGCTGCCCTGAACCGGCATGAAACCGATCTGGCGCGGATGGGCGGGTTGGGAAATGTCATAGACCGCCATGCCCGCCGACCAGGTCTGGCTGCCCGTCGCGTGCTGGGCGATCTTGCCTTTGTAATAGGCCTTTTCGTCACGCATGTCGGCCTGTGCGAACATGTTCTTGTTGTGGATCACGAGCAAAAGGTCGTCATGTGTCTGCAGGTGCAGGCACCAGGTGTTCGGCGGAGCGGGAACATAGGCCACCGGCTGTGGTTTTCTTGGATCACGTACGTCTACAACACTGAATCCATTTGAAAATATGTGCCCAACAAATGCGTGCCCGCGATGCAGCATAAGCTGCACAGCGTCAGGCCGCCCGCCCTGGTCGGAATGACCGACGAGGCGCATGTTGCGCTGATGGACGGGGGGCGGAAGGGTCATTGCCAGGGTTAGCGCGATTGTTCCAGAACCCAGACATGCGGCGGGTGGCCAGCCGGGGGCAACATGTCGGGAGTCAGTTCCAGACTGCTGGAACCAACCCGCGTGACCCTGTCGGCGGGTAAGCGGTCAAGGAAGGTTTCCACCGGTTCGATCTTCAATACACCCTTGGGACTGAAGTAGTGCATGGGGATCACGGCGCGTGGGCCGATCTGCGCGATGGCGTCGTCGAGGTCGTCGAGCGCGATTGTCGCGTGCTCTCCGGTCAGGGCCAGAAGCACGTCGACCTGCCCTTTGAGGACATCGAGATGACCCTGCGGCACAGCTGTTCCGATGTCGCCCATGTGCAGGAAGCGCAAACCGCCCAGCGTGAAATGATACAGCGCGTTTGCATCGGGATCCCGGCCATATTCCGACTGGTAATCGAAGATCAGGCTTTCGGTAGCTGGAAAGGATTTGATTTTCAGACCCTTCACCGTGATCCCGTCGGGTGGCAGCACGAGAGTGTTCACCACTTCGGGGTTGCCGGTGACATGGCTCGCGTCGCAGTGGAAATCATCGGTGGCCGAACTGGTCAGCACGATGTCGGCTGGTTCGTTGATCGGGTCGAACTTCGATATCGACGGCGTAAAGGGGTCAGTCACGACCGTAAGGACTTCATCCTGCAAGCGAAAGCTGGCGTGGGCGTAGAAGGTGATTTTCATGCTGCCTTTTCTCCGGAAAACAATTCCCAGGACTCCAGAAGATCATCCTGTCTGGCGCTGAAGGCAGCAAGGTGCGGCGCGTTCATATGCGCGTCCCACAGCGCGCGCGATTCCCACAGTTCGTTGAAGATGAACCAGCCGGGGGTATCATGGCTGCGGTGCATCTCGTAAAGGATGCAGCCCGTCTCGGCGCGGGTGGGGGCGATCAACTCTGAGAGGGCAGAGAACAACGCCGCCTCCTGCCCAGGTTTGGCGCGCAGCGATGCAATCACAGTCAAAGGCATTTCAGTCTCCGCTAGGTGAGGGATTGGCAAAAGGGCAGGTCGATGCCCGCGTCGAGATCGGACACCACGCAATCGGCACCGGTAAAATCTTCGTCTTGCGTATAGGCCGATTTGGTGATGATGCAGCGCATTCCAGCGGCCTTGGCGGCTGTCAGGCCGATGTGACTGTCCTCGATCACCACACAGGAGGCGGGATCAAGACCGAGGGTGGTCGCCGCAAGTGTATAGATCGCGGGATCGGGCTTCTTGCGGGCGACGGCATCACCGGCAAAGATGGTGATGCGGGCGGCGCGCTCGGCGCCCAGCAATTCGCGAACGACGGCAGCAACTGCACGCTCGTTCGATGTCGAGCAGACTGCGACCTGCAGACCTGCCGTCAGAGCCGCATCGACCATACGCGCCACCCCTGGACGTAAGGGTAAGGCCCCCCCTTCGATGATCTGCATGAAGAGGTTGGTCTTGGCGTGGTGCAGGCCAAGGATAAGCGCGTCGCGATCTGCCTCTGCGGGCCAGCCGGCTTCGTCGAAATGCCGCCGCATCCGCTCCTTGCCGCCGCCGGTGGTCAGAAGCTCGCCGTAGCGGTCGACGGACCAATCCTCTGACAGTCCGGCCGAACGGAAGGCTGTGTTAAAAGCGACGCGGTGCCCATCGCGTTCGGTATCTACCAGAACGCCATCGCAATCGAAGATCAGCGCCTGCATCATGCGGCCAGCGCGGCCTGTGCCCGCCCGCTGGATCCGAAAATCTGGATCGATTGCATGACATCGGCCTTCATGGCCGCGTGCTGGGCTTCGATGAAGGGCAGCGGTTCGGCCAGTTTCGGCTTCTCGCTGCGCAGGTTTATGAAACCGTCGATGAAGAGGCTCTTGTGCATGGTCGAGATGTTCACCTTACCGCAACCCAGAGCGATGCAACGATGGAACTGGTCTTCGGTCAGGCCGGTGCCGCCGTGCAGGGCGATGGGGATAGGCACGGCCTTGGTGATCCGGTCCAGAAGGTCGTAGGCGATCTTTGCCTCTCCCTTGTAAAAGCCGTGTGCGGTTCCGATGGCCGGGGCGAAGACCGCAAGGTTGGGCATGTCGCGCACGAATTCCACGCATTCGTCAAAATTCGCCAGCCGAGACTGATCGTCGTTGACAACCTTGTCATCCTCGACACCGCCAATTGCGCCAATTTCAGCCTCGAGTCCGATCCCTGCAGCTTCGGTCAGTGCATAGACCTCAAGGGATTTCGCAAGATTTTCGGCAAATGGCAGAGCCGAGCCGTCGAACATCACGGATGTCCATCCCGCGTCGATGCAGCGGCGGATCACCCCGATGTCGGTGCAATGGTCGAGATGCAGCGCCACGGGCACCGGTGAATCACTTGCCAGCATACGCACCCACGTGGCGACATGCTCCGCCCCCCAGTGCTTCACCGTCTTGACCGAGACCTGAACGATCATCGGTGCCTCCAGCACCGTCGCACCGTCGATGATGGCGCGGGCCGAATTGAAGTCGATCATGTTGTAGGCGGCGATTCCGTAACGGTTCGCGCGGGCGTGGCCCAGCATTGGGCCCATGGGAACAAGCGGCATGACGGCTTTCCTGTGAGGCGCCTGCCGGCAGTCCGGCAGGCGGGTAAGTGTCAGATAAGGGTTTCGGCAGGGCGCGATGGGTCGAACAGGCGACGGCGACCGGCAGCTTTGGCCTCGTTGTCGAAGACCGTGCCTTTCGGGGCCGACACGACCTCGAGCTGCAATCCCCAAGGAGCGAGGAAATAGCACCAGGTCAGGCCAAGGTTCGGACCGTCAGTGTAGGAGGTCGGATCGCCAAGAACCTTCACGTTGTTGTCTTTGAGGTATTTGATCGCCGCATCCATGTCGTCGACGTAGAAGGCGATGTGATGCCCGCCCTCGTCGCTGTTCTTCAGCGGCCAGCCCTTGTGCTGGTCGGGCGCGGTATACTGGAACACCTCGAGATTGGTGCCGTTGCCCAGACGGACGTAGCGGAATTCCTTGATTTCCGAACGGGGATGCACGTTCAGATGTTCATGCATCCAGTCGCCTTCACCCTTGAAGTCGGTGGCGGCGGTAAACAGCACCTCGGCCCCCAGGATCGTGGCGAAGAAATCGCATGCCTCGTTGATGTCGGGCACGGTAATCCCGATGTGTTCCATTCCGCGAATACCCGGTATCGGCATGGTCTAGGTCCTCATTTACTGATATTTTTGCGAGAAGTCGGAAAGGGCGGCGTATTGGCCCGAATTGGCGATGGCCTCGTAGATGTTTCGATAGATGGCGTGCTGTTCGCCATAAAGCTCTTGCAGCTTCGCATTTGGTTCGAAGGTCGATTCCACCTGCACCATTGCGCCCACGGCCTCGTCTATGCTGGAGAACGCGCCAGCGCCGAAAGCTCCGAGAATGGCTGCGCCAAGAGCAGTGCATTCGCGTTCGCAGGTGACGGTGGACGGCATCCCGATCACGTCGGTTATGATCTGCGCGAAACCGTCAGACTTCGTGCCGCCGCCGGTCAGGCGGAAGTCGGTGATTCCGCCCTCGATATCGGACTGGAAGCTATCGACTACCATTCGCATCTCATGCGCGCAGCCTTCCAGCAAGGCACGGATCAGGTCGTGGCGTTCATGGTAAAGGCCCAGGCCGAGGAAACTTCCGCGCGCCACCGCGTCATAATAGGGCGTTACCTGACTGGCCATGAAGCTGTGGAA
>Ga0209087_1001710_pt1 | contig 12792 bp, 21 predicted proteins | sample S_130805_EF_Meta_FD_187321 | JGI IMG/M metagenome (GOLD analysis project Ga0209087, IMG submission 187321) | Freshwater microbial communities from Lake Simoncouche, Canada to study carbon cycling - S_130805_EF_MetaG (SPAdes) (version 2) | ecosystem: Environmental > Aquatic > Freshwater > Lake ...
CCGACACTCATAAGAATGTCGGCCCCAAACTTTTCGGGCAGCCAAGCGACTTTACCTAAACTGTGAAGGGACGCCGGTTCTGTTGGACTAATCAGCATCGTCGAAACTCAGCTCGTGAGGTTCGCCATAGTTTTCGCTGTAATAATCCAATGCCGACTGCACCATGTCGATGATTTGTTTACCCATTTCGATGGGGAAACCGAAAGCAAACCTGGCCTGTGTTGTGTCAGGGTATTCGCAGTCCGGTTCACCACAGTCACACGGTGCAATAATCGCATCAATAACCGCAAGGAGTGTGGCATGGATACCTTCAGCATCAATCATTTGTGCGAAGCCGACACCCAGCCCTGAAGAATAAAAGAACTCGTCGGCGTCGTAAACGTCGAACACGTCTTTCATTTCTTGACCGTCTTGTTCCCAAGCAGTCAACTTTGCTTTCTCCCAATACTCTTTAGACAGCGGGTGACCTGACGGGTCGGATGGTTCAGTCATCGGTTTTCACCGGACGCCAGCCGGCAACCTTAACCATGTAGTCACGCATAAAGTCTTCGATGGGTTGCGCTTCCAGTTCGGCCCGGTTGCGGTCCTTGACTGTGGTGACAGCGTATTCGCCGGCACGGGTTTTAGTCATCAGCAACACAGTCTGTGGGAGATGACCAAGCTTCTTTTGACCCTTCGGTTTCACACCGTACGAACCAAACAAACCTTTAATCTCACGACCCTCATCATCATTAACCGCAACCTGTTCGGCAGTCATGTACAAGTGACCGGGAACCGACATCAACCTTTTGTACAGTTTAAAGTACACCTTGTTGATGACAGGCCAATCCATCCAACCTTCCAATGCACCAAGCGACTTGGAGTCTTTGCCTTTAGTGTTCTCTTTCTTCATGCGTACTTCCATGAAATAGTCGTCAATGTCCTGTCCGTGAACCTTCTCAATAAACCATTCCTGCACAGACTCCCATGTAGGTGACATCGAGTCGAAGATCAGCCAATCATCCGGCGACATTTTCGCACTGATTTCCTCGATTGCAGGGATCATGTTTTCCCAGTCATCAGGGGACACACGAGTGATCTCAACGTTCGTTAACCCCTCGTACTCGGAGTCCAGCGCGCGCGCATACGATTCCGAATAGTCAGTGTCGATAACGTAAAACGTTGAGGTAGGAACCTTCTTAGCGACCGTGAGGATCGCATTAGATTTTCCTACCCCTTGCACACCGAACGTAAGGATACGTTCTCGTGTAGTCATTTTCGGCTGGTATGTCATGCCCATTGTCATGCTCCTTTTCGTTTGATTTTCGGGTACCGAACTGTGCTTGCTTTGTAAACCACTGTGCGTTCTTCTCGATGGGCAACATAGTCCACTACTTCCCATGTGGCTGTGTTGATTCTTCCACCGCCGGCAGAGGTCATGTCGAAGATGGCTTGAATGCCGATCTTCGCTTCCTCTTTAATACGTTTCGCTTCCTTCTCCAACTCCATGCCCTTCGCATACTTCTCAGCCAACACATCCAAGTCAGGATCGACACTCACTTCAATGTCGTCATCCTCATCGTCGTCATGCAAATACACGAACTGGCAGGGATACTGGTTCTGATCGCATGCCGGCAATTCCCCGGACGCAGCAATCTTTTCGATCTGTGCGACACGAGCTTTTAGTTTACCTAATGGCAGAATCGGTTTCTCAAACCGATCAACAACCAGCTCGGTAGTGTCGGTGATTAAACCGTTCTCATCTTTTAATCCGACGATAAACATTCCAGGTAGCCCGGTTGCGTGCATGTACAGCGACAACTGTGTCGCATAGTACGGGAACGCTTCGATACCGTCCTTCTGATATTTGTCCCAGTAGGACTGTGCGAACGCTTTGCATTCCACGACAACTCGTTCACCGGCATTTGATTCTGCGATACCGTCCATGTGGCCTCTAATGACCGCTGTTGTTCCGACCGGTACTTCGCAGGTGAACTGGCTGTCGTGTGAGCCACCGTATTTGACGTGCGGGTAAAACGTGTGATCCCGGTTCTTATACGATGATTCTGTTTCAGGGTCCAACATGACCCATGTGTCGTTGCCGTGCTGATAATCCAGGAATCGTTTAATCAGCATCGGCTCGGCTGCGTTGCCCTGCTCAAACTTTTCCAGCAACCAATCGGGGAAAGGAAACGCTTCATATTGCAAACGTGCAGCCACCAACCCTTTAACACAGTTACCTAAACTCGACGCACGATACACCCACATGTTTGTGGTGTCGTCGAGGTAAACGTTTGGCCTATCGTCACCCATCACATACCCCTTTTATTCATCATCCCAAAGGTCGTCCTCTGGGAAACTTTCGGCTTTCGCCCACTCTAAAGCAACAGTTAACATACCGATTTTTTCCCACGGATACAAATCTTCGTCGTCATCAACTTCAATATGGACGTTGCCTTGATTGTCAAGCAGCTGCGAAATAGTAATCGTTTTAAACCGTACGCATTCTTCTTGTTCTTCACTCATAATCTTGCTCGATGAGTCTTACAACCCAGTAGCAGTCGTCGTTGCCTTCTTCCCAGCTAGCCATTTCGTCGTCCGACATAAAGCCGCCGATGCCTTCGTGTGTGTCGCACGTCATTTCGCTGCAATAACCGGAAACAACACCGATGGAATACCATTCGGCTTGCGTAAGAGTTTTGCGTTTAAACATTAATATCCCTTTCGGAACAGGAAACGCCGGTCCACACACTTACCCCTGCAAGTGTGTGGGCCGGCGAAACTGTCAGGCTCGTGCTTCGGCGTAAATTCCGTCAGCGTCCATGACCTGTGCTTCGATGCTGGCGTCACCATCGACACCATCAACTTCGATAAACGCACGTTCGATGAACTCGTCGTGGGTTTCGCATTCAACGGCAAGCTTCTTTAATGCAATTTTCACCTTTGCGGGCATTGCACCACTAGTCGCTGCCGGCTTCTTTGCTGCCGGCTTGCCGCCACCTGCACTGTCGCCAGTGAAAGCGGTGATGAGCATGCGACCGTATGAACGGTCTTCGCCGTCAACCTTGAACGTGAACTCTTTGCGTTCAAACGTGAACTCAAGTCCCGGCCAGATCGCTGCTTCAGTCGGAATGCCACGTCCCTTGAGGGTGTCGGCTGCTCCGGCTTCCATTGCGCTACTGACAAGCAATGCGACACCGCTGTTGCGGTTAAGCGCACGGGGCTTGCCGTCTTCACGGGCTGCACTCTTTCCCTTGTCGTATGTCGCCCAGCCCTTGCCGACCGGATACTGTTCGATAACGGCACCGCCGTCACCCATGTCAGTGTTGTCGGTTTGGATTTCAAGCTTCAGTAGCAGTGACTCACCATCGTTGTACGAATCATCGTAAGTGAAGTATGCGTCGGTGATCTTGCCGTTGTATTCGGTGACAAGACCGTCGGTAAATGAATAGGCATCAAACTCGGTCATTACTGACCCTTTCTGTAGGTGCGACCCTGTTTAGTCGCGTAGTTGAGATTTGGGAAAAGTCGCATCGACCGCTTCCCTCCACCATGCAGGAAACAACTTGCGGTTGTTTTTCCACACGTTTGTCGTGAACTGCCGGTCAAGAATGTAGGTTACACACCAGTCATTCTCGGAACGTACCCCTCTGCCTGTCATTTGGACAAGTGAGCGTACGGTCTGTACCGCGTACCACGACTTTCCACCCGGTCCGTGTAAACGGGCCGAGACTTGTGAGTCCCCCAGATTGGGGAACGGAACTTTAGCGACGATAACCACACGGCAGTCGTCGTCTTTGAAATCTACGCCTCTGTCGAGACTGGGCGCAAGTAGTACCGCACTGTTTGTGTTGCGAAACTTGTCGATAGCAACGTTGCGTGCAGTTGCGTTCGTGTAAGTAATGAGGTTGCGACCTGTTGAACGCAGGTTGTTTAACAAATAATCTGCGAGCTGGTAACTGACAGTATGGATTAGTACACGTTCGTCAGGATGCAAGGTGAGGACATTACGGATTGCTTCGACCATTTTCGGCCATTCCGTGTCCTTCTCTTTGTTTGTCATGTTCGCCATGCCGACAGCGTAAATCTTCCGGTTATCTACCGGAAACGTCATCGGTACTGCGACCGAACCCCATTGCATCCCTGTCTCTCCTAATCCCAGTGACTCTGCCATTTCGTCTGGGCTGATGATCGTAGCGGACATACACAGCCACTTGCGCGCGTGTTTCCATAAATGTTGGTCGCCGTATTTGTCTACCTTCACAGGTTTTAATACGAGCGGGCCGGCACTGTTGTCCCGTACCCATCCTTCTGACGAGTCTCCGCACAAACGTTCGACCGCAGACTTTAATCTGGTTAATGCCTGGTATTCACGGACAATCCTGGGAACATCGGATTTGCTGGCACCGTTGGCTCGCATAATTTGGATTTGACGGTCAATGGCGGGCATTAGTTGAGTTCTGAGCCAACCGAAAATGGTGGACATGTGTGATCCACGCTTCGGTGGTGTGACTTTTAATGTTTGTAGGCGGCGTTCTGTGATTTCAAATTGCACAAACCGCATTAGTTCCTGTTCCAGCACATCTGCTTCGTCTACTACTACGAGGTCTCTGCCGGCGAACCCGCCGACATGGTTGGTTTCTGTGAGCAGGTAGGCGGTGTTGACTACGGCTATGTCTGAAGCAAATGCTGCTTTCTTGGCGACCTCATAGTTGCAGTGGTTTACGTCTGGACACCATGAACACACGTTGGCTTGTTTGTTGCAGTCCCCGCAGTTCACACCATCGGGGGCGTCTGTTGGCAGATAGTTGGTTCTGCCTTTTAGCACGGCTGAGTAGTCGAAGTCGTGGAGGAACTGGTCTTGCAAGGTGAGGCTGGAGCAGACGTACAGGGATTTCCCTGCCGGCTCGATCATGCGTCTTGTCACTTCACCGATCAGGGTTTTACCTGACCCGGTGGGTGCGTCAATAAACACGACATCACATCCCTGGTTGAACAGCTCGACTGCTTCATTAATGGCATCCCATTGGTGGGGCCGTAATGCTGCTACCCATGCTGGCATTGGGTTTCTGCCGGGTATGTCGTCGATGCTTTTATGTCTGTTGGTGGCTGCTTTGCGTGGCTTGACCGGGTAAATGATTTCTGGTTGAAAGGTTTTGGTGGCTGGTCGCTGCCGTTTAACGGGCTTTCTGTCGAATGATGCCCACGGATCGGCTGGCATTTTTGTTTCCCCTGTCTGGTTTGTTAGAACGTGAGTTCGATTAATCTCGATGAGTATGGTTCCCGGATTTGTTCGGCCTGCTGCTTTAACTGCTCGTACAGGCGTTCTAATGCGTCTTTGTCGCCGGCATTTCTAGCCAACTGAATGTTGGTGCGCCATGAGTCCACGAGTTTGGCTAGTGAGATTAGTTCCTGCTGGGCCATGTCAGCTTGGGCTTGCATCATTTCTGTGTTTAACCATCTGCCGAGGTCGTCGTCTTCTAGGACGGTCACCCAGTAGGCCATGTCGTGATACAGGGCGTTGCGAATCACATCTCCCCGTGACCTAAGTTCCGGCACCTTGCGTACCAGTTCCTCGATCTGGGCGATAGTTCCCGGCTGGACTTTCACATACACGGTCTCTGAGTGGTCGTGTTTATTAGTGGACTTCACATACAGGTTGTCTCGTGAGTAGTCCGCTGCCCTGCCTTTCTCATCTGCGAATGCGTACGGGTCGTACTCGGGCTTGATGGCCCGAACGTTCTGCGTTGCCATAGTTTCCTTCCCAAAGATGCGCCGTATTTTCGGCGGGGTTCTGACTGTACGTTCTGTCATGCTTATGGGCAATGAGGGTTTCTGAGATTTATTTTCTGCCGGGTTTTTCTCTGCCATGATTTTCGAACGTGTGTTCTACTACTACAGGGGGTTGGGGGGTCGAACAGGGCTTTAGTCAGACAGTCAGAGGTCAAAACACCCCTGACTGTAAAACCAAAAGTAAACACAGGGTAAACAAAAGCCCTGTCCAAGAGGACAGGGCAGAAAGAGGGTTAGTTGCGGTGCTCGCTGCGGTGCTGCGGCGCAAGTGAGCGTACCCGACAATGCAACCACTAATCAAGGATACTTATCAAAAAACATTCCAATCTGCTGCCCTTATTTCTGCCATACTTTCTGCCATGCCCTACGACGTACATAAAAGCGGAACCAAGTTTCAAGTGGTCGGTGGAAACTCCGGTCGCATCTTCGGCACACACGACACCGCCGAACAAGCACGCAACCAGCAGCAGGCACTGTACGCCAACGCTAAAGACCCACGAAACGCCGACCCTAAAGCGTAACTAATGAACTAAAAAAGCCCCGCCCCCAGGAATCCAGGGACGGGGCTTCTTCAGATACGGTCACTCCATTAGTGTGTACCGTTCGGCATCTGCGACAGTAATAACACGATACCTGCCGCCACCGTTAGGGCGAGGCGGCAACGCCACACCTATCACGGCAAAGCATTTCTTAGGGCAACCCGACTTCACCAACATTTGTTGAATCGCACGGGCCTCATACACATCGTCACACGGAACAGCGAACCGGTCGCCGGGCAGAACATCGACACCCTGCAACGGAATCACCATCAGCCATGCGTCAGCATAAACACCGTCGGGCATCACACATCACCAAGCCCTGACAGTCGATACTGCCCCTGACTGACATTTATGTAGATACGTTCAACCCATTCGGCTGCCTGCCACACGTTCGATGAGAACATTTCCAACTGCTCCAGTGTGCCACTAATGGCAATAGCCCTGACCGGTTGGCCGTCGTCGCCGTTCTCAAACAGCACGACAGTCGGACGGTCAAACTTGTAATCAATACCAGTAACCCGACCGTGGTCATCGTCGCCAGTATCAGCACCGGCACAGAAACCAACATCGAACCGATCTGCGTTCAGATAAATAACGTCCATCTTCATTCACCCCCCTTCAGTTCTTGGTAAACCTGCTCGGCCTTCAACATCTGTGCTTGAAATACCTCGTCGGTTACCGGGAAAGCGTGGTCGAAATGTCGGACGATTTCAGCCTGCGACCGATACATACCGCCGTTCGCAAACGTGTCCCGATACACGTCGTCAGGGTCTTCGCCTCTCCAAGTAATCGACGGAGGATTATCGTCGTACGACACAAGGTGTTTGGCGATGGCTGCAAGGATCATATCCTCGCACCCGTGTTTATTGTCGTAACCGTTGATCTCGACAATGCCATCGACCATTAGTGTCTCGAAACCGACTGCCGTAAGAACGTCGTTGACGTGAGTGAACTCAGAAAATGAGTGTGGCATCCACGAAAACCACCTGCCGGGGTGTTCTCCGTATTCCGGTGAATCGTCACAAAGGGTGCCACTCCAGCCCCGTTTCATTCCGTTCACTTGATTCAGCACGTTCAAGTCATACAACGCCTGTTCGCATCTGTCTGCCGGGATACACACGTTGCTTTCTTCCATCCAAACGTAATAGCCCATCTCACTTACCTTCTTCCTGTTTGTCGTTGTCAATGCAATGAACATAGTCATGCAAAAAATATTCGTCGTGACAATACACACAATCACTGTCAAACGTGTGGTAATGGTCGTCGCCGTGTTCGTCGGAATGTGCGTGCGCTTGCATGAACTTGCCGGGAACTTTCTTGTCGCTCCCCCAGTGCAGTAGAAACTCAAACACGATCCCTGCCTCACGGCAGGTAAACGCTCCGTGTTCTGCCGAACCAATCAGCACTTCGATTAGTTCGTCTGCCATAGCACTGGCCGTGTCCACCATCATGCGGGTGCGATAATCAACATACGTTTCCATTGCTTCCCCTGTCTTCATTAGTTGAACTCCTTTACTTCCTGAGACTCACGCCGACCACCTGGAACTTCTGGAATCATCCGAAATAAATCCGGGTCTTTCTGTTTGGTGACGGTAATCCAAAAGTCGATGTCGGAATAATCCAAACTGTCGTATGTCACAAACTCAAACTCGTCGTCCAAATAATCGTTGTGGTCTTTCTGAAACACACAATAAATGTGGTCGGTGTTGTGACCTTGCGCTGCCAGTTCTTCCATGTATCGAACCGCAAATAAATGCGCTGTCCGGTCCGACACAAACCCCCACTCAACATCGTAGGGGTCCACGTCGGCGGTCTCGTCGTTGCTGTCACGAACGTAAATCTCGAACATAAACTCTTGCTCGATCATCGGTCACCTTCCTGTGGCATACGACTAATGGCACGCAACTCTGACAGTTGTTCAACGTTGTAACCGGAGTCATCTTTGCCACGCCTAATGACCATACGGCCACTAAGCGTGTCTATCTGCTCATCGGTGAGACCCAATGTCTCACCGTTACTGTCTGATAAGGCGATAACTGCCGGTCCGACAATCGTTGTTCCGACAATGACTGAAGCCAATACGTTCATGCAAAAATCTTCCCGAAACAGCCCCTCTTCGTTCACCCACACATCGGCGTCGAATCCGAGAAAGTCACGGTCTGCCGGGACATACTGAACTAATCCTTCAACTAATGTTTGCAACATACCCAGCGTTCCCCCTTCCTGTTTGTCGTGACTAATCATTAGTACGTCGGCGTCTTGTTCAATCACTAGAAACTTCATCACAAGTACCCTGCCGTTCCTTCGTCGTTGCGATCATTAGTTGTGTCTACGTCGATCTGATTCAGAATGTTTCGGAGTGCGTCTTTCACTTCTTCCGGTGCTGCGGAATCGTTCAAGCGTTCGTGAATGTCAAGCATGAACGCATTGGTGAGTTGGTCACGCAAGATTCTTGCGCCACGCATAATCTCTTCATCCACCGGTTCGCTGTCGTGCGGTGCGAACGTCATCGTACGTTCAAGGTCATCTGCAAGGCAGTCCAACGCCAAGCAGATCACCACCACCGACTTCTCATCTAATGTTGCTTCAATCATTTTCTGTCCTGTCTTTCTGTCGTGTTTCTGCCTTGTCTGTCCTGCCGGTTAGCGGGACTCTGCCGATTGGCAGGGATAGCGACCCGGAGCGGGCGGGCGGGCGTAATCCCGGGTCGCTATCTCCACTAATCGACCGACTAATCGGCACAAACCTGCTGGGCCTGTGCCGATTAGTCGGTAGTCATTAGTCGGCAACTTGTATGCCCATCTGTTCACATATCCCGGTCACCCATTTAGCAGGATCGGCACATTCCGGGGACGATGGCGTAGGCGGTTTCTTGAGTTCAATGTCGGCTCCGATGGACTCGCCTAGAACGTTGGCGGTAGGTTGCCCGTAATAGTCCTCTGTATCGCCTCCTACGCCATATCGCTTGCGTTGTGCCGGTGTCATTGCACGTTCCCACATATCGAAGATGAGGCGACGAAACATGGATGGATGACCTAACGGAAACATGAGGAGGTCAATATCTAACGGATCGGACGCGGCCTTGATACAGATTGCCGTCGCATCCGTCGTTTGCCTCTGCTTACCCTTTATTCGGTGAGTGACTGTGAACTCCTGCCATACCTCTAAATAGATTCCGGATCGGGCGAGAGCGTCCGCCAGAGCGCATACTGCCGCGCCTCTGGCTTGAATCATCTTCGCGTCAACTGCCCACGACGCCGACCCCTGCACCAAGAGTTTCGCAACGCGACCATTTACCGGCATCGGCTCTTCCACGATTTCCACCCAACACTCCGGGTCGCCTGTAATGAAAGTCGCCACATCAACATACGCGCCCGTCACATCGAAACGCGTTACCGGGCGATCTAGGACCATTGTGCGGACCTTCGCATCCACCTCCGACAAGAGCGTGTTTACGTTGGGTCGCATCTCCGTCCATCCGGACCGGGCAAGAACGATGGCCTCCTCATAAGTGTTGGTGCCGTTCCATTCCCGGTCACCTGTCTTCCGTGATGAACACGCCACGTCAAGAGCCGGTGGCGCGTCGCAGTAGGTGAAGAGTTCGTCCAGAGAGTTGAAGAAACGCACAGAGTTCGTGACCTTCGCGGGAGCCATTACCGAACCCCCGACTCTTCACGAATCTTCGCGACCTGTTCAACGGGGACACCGAAGAACACGGTTCCCTCCAACGCCTCATCGCGTGTCAATCCCGCGGCAAGTGCCTTCGCACCGATCATCGCGTGGCGCATCGAAACTGACACGCGCATTTCCAGCGTGTTCACAGCACGTCGCAGATCGTGAATCACGTTATGCCAGTCGGTAGCGGTCTCCTCATCGATACCGGATGAATCGATCACGGCGCGTTCAATCTCCGGGTCCTCTGGCACCTCTATTCCGAAGAAACGCGTACGCGACGCGGTGTCTAACGCTTGGCGTGTCATGTGCAACGCGTTAGGGCCAGTGCCGAACGTGTTGCCGGTTCCTACGACAATGAACTCATCGTTTCGTTTCACCATGCCATCGGGAAACGCACACACACGGTTCGATAGTGCTTGATTCAATGAGGAGATAATCGCAGGGTTCCCATTGTCCATCTCATCTATACAGAACACGCCACCATGTTCGAAACGTTTGCGGAACTCTGTGGGAACGTACCCTCCGGTAGGCAACGGATATCCGAATAACGCCGCGCCCGTCATCTGTGGATGGCAGGAAATGGAAGAGAACTCTAAGCCCAAGAGTTCCGCTACTTGCTCTGCAATCATTGACTTTCCGGTACCGGCAGGCCCGGAAAGATAAACGTGTGCCTTCTGCGAAATGATCGCAAGAACTTTCCGCATCACCGGATGTACCTTTCCTTCAATCTGGCGTGGCTCCCGATCCGGGAGTTCAAGACGCGTGATGCGAGGTGCAGTCTTCGCGGCCTCTTGGCGTGCAATCGCGCGCACCTTGTCTTCGTCAATGTCACCGGGAACGACGATCTTGCTCGCCTCATCGCGTGCAATGACACGCACTAAGTGTTCGAACGGATCACCGAAAGAACCATCTTTCCTACGTCCCAAGAACTCTTGCGCGTCTCGCGGTTCTTCGGGCATCATCGCAAGGTGTTCTTGTAACTCAATCTCTTTCAAGTCTTCGTCGTCTTCAATGTTGAAACTGTCGTCGTCTTCCGTGTGAGTAGGTGACGGTACGGGCGTAGGTGCATCGTCAATGCCATCGAAACGCGGCGTGATCGGACGTGAAAGTAAGAGTGCCTCGCGCATCTCTTCAGTTGTGTGGGATAGCAACCTCCCGGAACCGGGGAAGAGAAACGCATACGCGCTCATGATCTCCGGACGTGTCATTGCTTCAATCGGTGCGACGAAAGTTTCCCGTGTCTCTTTATTCACCATTGTGACGTAATGGGTGTCGTGGTCAATGCTCACCACGTCACCGCGCTTGACGTTTGCCATTGTCTTGTCCTGTCTTTCTGTCTTGGGCCGGTCCTGTCCCGGTCCTGTCGTTGATTCTAGACACACCCTGCCGGGCCTGTCGTGATTATCTCTGCCACGTTTCGGGCTGGGCCTGCCGCGTTTCCAGCTGGGGCTGTTTGTCGTCCTAAGCATGAATACGCGACGACGCCCGACCCATTAGGGCCGGGCGTCGCTCTGTCGTGTTTGTCTTGCCCTTCGCCTACCGGAACCCTACCGCCTCCCCTGCATCTGCGATCCACAAGAGGAGCGTGAAGAGGCCATCCAACGCCACCAAGCCTACAAGCCCGGCAACCGCTCCCACGATGAGGGAGATGGACACCACAGCGACCCACTCACGCCCGTTCACGCTCCCACCTCCCCCACCATGCCGCGTAGGCGTCCTGTCGGGCGATGAACTCCCCGACCTCCTCCGGATCGAAGAGGACGCCCGTTTCGTCGTATCCGACCGGGGTCGGGAATCCGAACGCCGTCGGGTGCGTTATCCATTCATTCGCAACCGACCACGACACGCCTGCCATCTTCGCCACCTTCCGGGCCGGGATCACTTGGCACCGATCCGGTCAAGAGAGGAGAACAGGGCCTCTACAAGACGGCGGGCGGTCATCTCTACAAGCGCACCGGCAACCTCACGAAGAGGCATCCCGTCAACGATGCAGGGTTCCTCCTCTTGGATCGTCCATAGGGCAAGGTCAGTAAACACGCGCCACGCCTCCACCGTGTAGATGGACTCCGAACGCCCTTCGGATACGTCGCGGGTAATGGCGTCGCGGTCCAAGCCTTCGAAGAACTCATGGAGGCCGTAGGGCGCGTCGTATGCGATGGCTTCCACCCATGAATCGAACACGCCACAGAGGAAGAGCGCACCGGGCGACCCCCGGAAGTCAGGATCGGCAACACCGGCAAGATGGGCGAGAACGTACGGGGCCGGACGCCCGTCGTCAGTTTGTCCGATCCTCTTCGCCTTACGGATGAGTTCTTCGACATTCCATAGTTCCGAATCGAAATGGTGAACAGCGGTCATAGTTGTCTCCTGTCATCGGCCCCGGCCCTTGTGGTCGGGGAGCCGTTCCGAACATTAGCCGCGATTAGTGAGGCGTGTCGCGGATGCCATCCGGACCACGCGCCTGGGCGATTTCGTCCACCGGTCCGGACCACGCGCCTGGGATCGGAAGGACACAAGAGCCCCCACTAATCGCGCCACTAATCGACACGACAAGAGCCGACCGGAGAGGCAGAGGAGGAGGCAGAGGAGGAGGCAGAGGAGACACAACGCGCCCCAACTAATCGCGCCACTAATGGAAGAGGAGGAGGCAGAGGAGGCCCCACTAATCAGAGGAGGAGGCCCCACTAATCAGAGGAGGAGGCCCCACTAATCAGAGGAGGAGGCCCCACTAATGGCGACGACACGACGCCACAACGACGGCTGGCTATCCCAGTTTGCCCACCCCCCCCACCCCCCTCCGGGGGAG
>Ga0209087_1001712_pt1 | contig 12784 bp, 13 predicted proteins | sample S_130805_EF_Meta_FD_187321 | JGI IMG/M metagenome (GOLD analysis project Ga0209087, IMG submission 187321) | Freshwater microbial communities from Lake Simoncouche, Canada to study carbon cycling - S_130805_EF_MetaG (SPAdes) (version 2) | ecosystem: Environmental > Aquatic > Freshwater > Lake ...
CGCATTGCTAATGTTCCAATACCGAGTAGTTATACTTCTGATAATAATTATATATTCAGTGCTACTGTAGCCTTAGCCAATATAACTGCGGAACAACCTCTTTCTGGAGTTGTGAATATAAGTGTAAGCACATCTAATAATGCTTTTATTAGTTCAACTCCTTTCCCTCTATTTAGTAATTCAACAAGTGTTGGTGGAACATTACCACCTTTTATAGCGAATATTGGTAGTAATGGAGGAATACTTGCTATTGATGCTATAGCCCAGACAAATATAGATTTTGACGCAGATTACTTCTTCGCCAATTCATTTTTTATGAAATTATCAAGTGGCGGTGTTTCGGCCACTGTCTAAATTAAAATATTAATTCATAATATAATATGTCTATCAATCCTAACCAGACAAATGTTAATCCCTTGACCTCATTCTTTACTCTTGCCGGTGGAGGCGATGGCGGTGGCGTAACCAGTATTTCGGCAGGTTCTAATATAACATCAATTACTGGAACATCTTCAGTTCCAATCATCAACGCAATTGGAGCAGTAGCAAGTATTAGTGCTGGAAGCGGTATTACAGTTGGTGGAACAGCAAATGTTCCAATCATCAGCGCAACGGCTGGAACTCCCAATGCTACCAGTTACACCAATCCTAATTTAGTTAGTATAGCATTACCTGTTCTTCAACCAGGAGACGTTCAAAATGTTAGTTTTGTTAATCAAGCCCTCTATTCTAATAGTAATTTATTGTATAGAATAACTATCAACTACGAATATGCCTCAGCCACATTCTCCTCAACCCCTTCAGGAAATCTGACATGGTCGTTGGTATTACCGACCACTCCAAGCCCTCTTATAGTCGCTAATCACTCAATTCCATTTACCTCCAATCTTCCTGATGGTAATAAGAATATTGGAGGTAATTTAACTGCGGTGTTTAGAGGTATACCTGTGGGGTCAGGAATGTATCTTATTGTGCTTAATAGCGCAAATGCTCCCCTCACTAGTGCCTCTGTTGTATTTACCAATTTTGCTGTTGAACAAATAACAAGTTCCTTCACTCTACTAACTTCATCAGGTCAAGTATTGACACCTCCGCCTTAATCAAATTGTTAGATTATTTACTATCAGTAGTTATTAGATGCCGGTCATTGGAAACCAAACCAATATTAATGCTAAAGAGTATTTCTTTTTAGAAGTCAATTCACAGTTGATTAAAACTTCCACTATTAAAGCTAATACCGGCATATTTAGCACTATATTCGTTCAAGACGCAAGAATTAGCAGTATAACAGGTGCTGTATCTGTTTCAACAATCAACTTAAACTATCTATCATCTGGACGAGCCTATATTAGTTCCCTTACAGGTGATGTGATTAATGTTTCAACAATCACTTCAAAATATATTGAACTCTATAAAGACCCTATACCCACTAATCTACCATTATGGGATTCCAATACTGTGTATGGTATAAATAATTATGTATCATATAGCAACATTAGATACAAATCACTTCGGAGCAATTTGAATGTAAATCCCTCAGAGCCTATTCAATTCTGGATAAATAATGAGCCTTACAAAGAATACAACTATGCGTTCGTAGCGGGTGTCGGCACATATATATGTATTGCTGATACGCCAGGCAGTCCTTATCCCCCAAACAGTGATTATGCGTTTTGGGTTGGTGCTTTTGGAGGTAATAATCAAGCAAATGTGTGGGAGCAAATCCCAACTATTTATTCAGGTATTGAAGGCGACGAGAACTCATACATCAATGTAGGCAACGCCAATATATCAACAATCAAGGCATTTGATATATCTTCCCTTACAGGATATATTTCTACAATTAACACAGACTATTTATCCTCCCTTACAGGATATGTCTCTACCTTTACCACAGACCGTTTATCCTCCCTTACAGGATATATCTCTACCTTTACCACAGACAATTTATCCTCCCTTACAGGATATATCTCTACCCTTACCACAGACCGTTTATCATCCCTTACAGGATATGTCTCTACCTTTACCACAGACCGTTTATCCTCCCTTACAGGATATATCTCTACCTTTACTTCAGACTCTGGACTTTTCAGTAATTTAGTAGCCAGTAATTTAGTGGCTAATGTAGCAAACATTAGCAATCTTACAGCGACCAATATAAACGGACAACCAGTAGCAAACTATTCTGCTTCTAACTGGTATAACTTTCCAGCCCAAGGTAATGTGACGGCTACTCTTGGTTTATTCGGTATTCCACAATATAATATAAGCAACTTTCTAAATCTTACTGTTGGTAATAGTATAACAGCCCAAGGTGGAAGTATAACCGCAGGTATAAATTTGGGCGCAGGTGTAAGCGTTGGTGCCCCTCTGGGTAGTTTCAATACCGTAAATGCCGAGAGCGTCCAAGTATCAGTGACTAATGAAACCGCCTCAGTAGATATTTATGGTGCTTCTCTTGTCGCAGGTAATAATGCCTTATATGTTGAAGGAGGGACGACCCTTACAGGTGGTGGAGTAATTCACGGTGTGACTATTGGCGCTTTACAAGTCGCTGGAATTGATACTGTGCGTATTGATGTTCTCCCTGCTGGTATGGCTCTTAACTCTGCTACATTTATTACACAGAATGCTGTAGGTGCTATTAATATTGCGTCTGGTGGTGCTTTATCACTTGCTGGTGGCTCTTATATAGAATACAATACAGACGAAAACCGTTTTATCAATACAACTTCAGGTAATGACTTTACAGATATATATGTTGGTAATATTCACGGAGCATTTGGTGGTTCAGCGCCTTTACGAATTAATGACGCAGGGCGTGGTGTAGAGTTGGCTAATGTTAATTCTATGACTATGACGACACAACTCGCAGGGGTTCTTCAGTGGTCTCCTTCAACCAACTACGCAGTTGGTAATAAAGTTAAGTTCTTAAACATATACTATAACGCCCTTGTGTCAAATAGTAATCTTCAACCTAATATCCCCATTCCTGCCTTCAATAGTGCTAATTCATACAATGTAAATAATATTGTTTTTGTGTCTGGTTCTGGCTCATACCGAAATATTATATCAGTCATTCCTCCAGTAGCAACACCACCAAACGGTTCTTGGAGTTTTGTAGGTGCTACTAATGCTATAACACAAGTATGGGCTGTATTCAATCCGTATGTAGCAACAATTACTGGCGACGATGTCAGCCAGATTACAATGGGTAATGTTATAGCAACAAATATAACTGCGTCTAATATAATTGTTCCATCTATTATTACACCTAATATTAATACATCAAACCTTACAGTGGATACTTCTGCGATTATTAATACTCAATTGTATTTGAGACAAAATAATACATTTAGTTATGTGCCTACTCTAATATTTGAAAATACCACTACTGCTACATCAGCAACAATTGACTTTACACCAAACGCATCATTAAACTTTAATTCAGATGATATAAATATAAGTGGTAATTCAAATCTTGCGTTAAGTGCTAATTCAAATGTTTATATAGCGTCTCCTAATCCTATACAAGTATATAGTCAAATAAGACTGAGAGAGTATCCTGTTCTTAATCCCAACCCTACTAAATTAACATTTGAAAATGAGAGTAATACAAACTCAGCGTCTATAGAATTTGCTTCAGCGATAGACTTATTAACTATACAAGCCAGTAATCTTACATTTCAAGGCGGTTTATCAGCATCATTGACAGCCCCTCAAACGAATATATTAGGTCAAACTAATGTTGGTATATTTGCTGACCGAACTATAAATGTAGTTGCGACATCAAATGTTTATATGAAAGGCATCTCAAGTATTGTTTTAGAATCAGATGATACACTTATATATGGTTTATCAAATCTTGCGTTAGTTTCAGAACTTGGTAATGTGGCAGTAGCCAGTGTAATACAAACCGGTATAAGTGGCGGTCTTCTTGTAAATATTCAATCAGGTTGTAATATTGATATAGGGGCTACTGGAAATATATTCGCCCAATGCGATGGAGAACTGACCCTCAACTCATTTTCAAATACATTAATCACCGCAACAGGAAGTATAGGAATTGGAGCGCAAGGAGACGCTCAATTAGTATCAGGAACAGGTCGTCTCATTTTAGCATCAGGAGGCAGTAATAATGTAGAAATAAACGCTATTGGCACTGGGAGCATAATAGCGAATACATTTGGAACAGGTGGCATAACGCTTTATAATGGAAGTAATAACGGAATAGCAATAAACAATACTGCTGTAAATTTAGGCTCTGATGGTGATATTGAATTAACAGCCTCAAATACAATCATACTCAATGCGCCCCTTGTAAATATTCTGGGGAGCAACACAGCAATTCAGAGCATAAGCACACTCAGACTATCAACTGGGACGCTCTTTGCTGATACTGCGTCCTTTCAAAGTATAAGCACTTTGAGATTTTCAACAGGAACGCTATTTGCTAATAGCATATCATCAATTAATATTCAAGCATCTAATATATTTACATCAACGATACGAGCAACAAATACTATGACAGCATCAACAATAGCAATAGACCGCATAGTGGGTAATGCGTCTGCTACAAATATTTTTACTAATAACTTGTTTCCTCTGAGTGCTGGAGCGCAAGTGGGCTTTGGCGCAACACTTGCTGGGGGTGGTTATTATAACTTCGGATTTCATAGAAGCACTTTCACAACAAATATTAATCCAGCAACAGACGGTGCTTCAACAGCCAACAACATCAAAGTAACAGGTCATCTCTCAACAGTCAGTCTTGGAGTATCAACCATCAACTTCAAAGCATACCCTTTCGTAAGCACTCTCAATAACTCTATAATAACAGCAAACGCAACTGCGACATCAGGAACACCAGCTCTGACACGCCTACAGAGCAACGCTTTAAGGTTTCCGTTTCCAGGAACTTATAAGGTGTTTCAAGAATACGCTGTTAGTAAAGGTTCAGGAGGTGGTATTCACGGCTCATTGATATATGCCTCTAATGGAGCAACCACAGCGACAGTAGCGAATGCCACCAACTGGGCTAATATGGGAATGTCCTCTTGCCCTTTTCAAGACACAGCCGGTGTATCAACGATTACAACAGCAGTGACAACTATATTGGCAAATAGTGCGAACCTTACAAGGGATTTATATTTTTACGATTCAGGCTCGGGCAATGTAACAGTATCATTCTATATAAACCCTCCACAAATCACCTATATACCCAGCCCAGGAATTGCTCCAGACTTATAAGATGGATGTTAATAATATATTCGCTAATGCTGGAGGCACTGCTGGAATAGTAGCCGTCCTTGGAATACTATACAAGTCTCTGAACGGAAAGCGTTGCCGTTCGCACTGTTGTGGTAAAGAGATGTCAATGGACTTAAAGATAGACGAAATGCCCCCTACGCCACCCTTACAGGAGATTGTGGTTCATAAAAATAATCCCATGGTGAAGACAGATGGATTACAGAAGCAAGACGCAAATGATTAGTTCTCAGATTGCTGGACTACAGTCTCAGATTAATGGATATGTAATTGAACTGGAGGAGCGTGAGAACGATGTAGCCATTATTAAAAAGGCGATTGAGGAGTTGAAGGCACAGCTTGAGCCACTCCAAACAAAGCTTGAAATTATGTTGAGTTAGATATCATAGCTATAATCCGTAAATAGCCTTTTAGGTCATTTAGAGATGGTAGTCAGGGGGTTATCAGGCAGTTTACCACAGGAATGCTTCAAAATTATATGGTAATATTATGCTTGTTTTATATCATAGCTTTATTTTTAAACATATACTAACTATATATACTAATTATATCATAAAATATACATTATATTAAAATATATATCATAAAATATATAAAACATATTACCGATAATTATAATCGGAGGTTACAGGATTGGGGTGTATAAAAAAGTCTGGCTACATAGAGCCGATTCCCAAACAGCCGATTATAATTATCGGTAATATTCAAAAACAGAATAAAATATTACTTATATGAACGAATCAATATATTTTCCGAATAACTAACTAACATAGTCCCGAATATCATCATAAACACCTAATTCCTTTAACTCCTCTGCGCTTTCTTCCCAAATAGGTAGAGTATCTATGTTATTCCGAACAGTCTCTCTGAATAAACTCATATTGTTCCGAATAGAAGTCTCATCAATATTGATTCTCTTATCGGCCTCTTCCATATAGTCAGCCATTTTGTCAGCATTATAAGTAGCGCCAGTTATACATAATACTTTCAACTGTTTAATAATACTATCTTTGACCTTCAATTGACGCTGACTCTCAGCCAAATCTGTAACCGACTTCTCAGCCAATTTATCTGACACAAGCCTTTCATTAAAATGTTTATTAAATGATAATAACATTTCTGTAAGGGTCTCTCTATTACAACCAGCTCCATCTCTGTATACAATCTTTTCCACAATCTTCGGAACTTCAACAATCTTCTCAACAATACGAACCTCTTTATCTGGATTAGCGACAGACTGGATACGATTCCATAGTTGTTTCAAACCGTTCAGATTATCTTGTATGTGAGTCATATCTTTACAGCACCCATGCTTTCTCTTATATGAACCAAGTTTATGGATAGCAACTACCTCTTTCATACAAATATAGACGACATCATTGCTGTTAGGAATATCAAGTGTGAACGGCGACTCTTGGATATTGACTTCGCCATTAACAATTTTCTTCAAACGATTGTAATTGCTCTTCTGGAGAGATGTCTTTTTCTCGGACGAATGAATAAATAATTCGTTCAAGTGATTGTCAAATAGGTGTTTCAAGTATGCTTTCTGTAAGAAGTCCTTTTTACAGAAATGACAGTCATAACGGACATTGGTATCACTCATCTCTTATATACAAGAGGCGAGGATTTAAGTGCCGGTAATATTCGGTAATATTCGCAGGTCAACTAAAAAATGAGTGAATGTTTCGTTCGGTTTTTAGTTGGTTAGTTTGGCTTTAACAGCTGAATAGATTAGCCATATTTCATGTAGAGTTTTATTTAAATCTTCCAGTTGTGATTCTAATTTTGGGATAATAAAATCAAATGATATTACAAGGTCGTCTATCTTCCTTTTTTGCCGTTTAAACATATCACAGGTAATTATAAATTCTGACATTTCCTTCCATTTAGAAGGCATCAGTAAATTTATAGATTCTATCATACAATCGCTTTTCATACTTGTCCGTTCTATTTTCAATTTATCTGCTCTACACTCTTTAATAAGTGATTCATATTTATCAATACGCTTGATTAGGTCTTTCATATATAAAAGCACTTCTTCATCGCACCAGACCCCGTCTTCCATTCTAAATCTGACTTGACTTCCTGTAAGGGAAGGCCATCAATTTTTGGGGGTAGGTCAAGTATTATTAATATTATCTCTGGCTTTCTTGAGAGCTAAGAGCCTCTCTTTATTGACTTCCAAACGGCTGAGTGCCTTGATTCGGAGCTCTCTGCGGATTTCCATATTAGCACTAATGTTATTCAGCTGTTTCTGGTGGTGGTTCATCATACTATTGTGGAAGTCAATAGTCTTTGTAAGGGATTCGCATTTCCGTTCAAGCCGGTCAATTGCTGTGGTAATACAGGTGGGGGTATTCATCTTCTCTGGCTTTGTAGGGGTGGGGAAGGGCGTTCAATTTTTAGAGGCTGGTATTAATCAAACAGCATCTCTCTAATCTCAATCATCGCATAACCCTCATCGTTAATTGCTTGAATTTTCTTGTTGTATTCGTCAATAGCCTTGTTGTCGCCTCTCGCAGGGCGTGGAATCTTTTTGCCCTCAGCAAGATGTGCCTCTTGTATTTTCCGCATTTCGCTCTTGGTGAGCGTTCCGTATTTAATCATCATATCAATCTTCGTCCTCGCCTTAGCAATATTACTCTGAGCGTATATGACACGGTTCTTAGCAAACTCAGCCAACTTTCTCCTGGCCTCATCAATTGTTACATCATAATACTTAGCATCAACATTATTACCAATACGATATGACTTCTTAAGAATACCGAGCAGGTCTTTCTTATCTTTCGCCGTCTTAACAGGTGTGTTGATTAGTTTCTGAATCTCAACCTCCCTTTCCTCTGGCTCAGATAGTTCTTTAGTATAACGAGCAATTGTGTCCTGCTCCCTCTTGATTGCGCCCTCAATTCGTGGATTCTTACCAGACTTTTTGAGTTCAGCGATTTTAGCCTTGGCCTTCTTGTCCTCCTCCATCTCCTTGATAAACTCAGCCTTTGACATAATATCATATTCCTCACCACCCGCATGAATAATATTTCCAGCCAACATTCCTGCGTATTGACTATAAGGATTATTCATATCTTTGGAGACACGCCTCAACATTTCCTCCTCTTTTTTTTTGTATGCTTGAACGGCATCCACCCTTGCCCTCATTTTCTTATAATATTCCTCATACTCAGCATCATATTCTCCAACAGGCTCAGCCTTTGCCTTCGCCTTCGCCTCTTTATACTTAGCAACAGCCCGTTCAAGAGCCGACTTAACAACTCCCTTAGCAAGTGTCTCCTTTACCTTTGCTACTCCAGCCTTGAAATACTTTCGTTCGGCAAGTGGTCGCTTAACTTTCTTAGGCTTAGCCTGAGCCTTAGCCTCAGCCTCAGCCTTAGCCTTGTCCTTCTCCTCCTTATACTTAGCCATAGCCTTTTTCAGGAGCGCCTCAGCCTTGCCCTTAGCGAGTGTCTCCTTTACCTTTGCTACTCCAGCCTTGAAATACTTTCGTTCTGCGAGGGGTCGCTTGACTTTGGCTTTCTTGGGAGGTTCAGGAGCAGGTTCAGGAGCAGGAGGAGGTGGCGTAGTCTTTGGCTTCTTAACACGAATTGGTTTAGGGGCAATAGATGCGAGAGCATTATTAACCAATGTTTCTAAATCAGCTTTATTAAGAGTGCTATATTTCCTGAGTCCCAACTCCTTTGCTTTGGCGGTCAATTCAGCTTTGGTAGGCATTTTAATTAATACAGAGATAATTCTTGTAAGGGAAGTTGGCTACTGGTTCTTTAAGTCCCTAAAATCTCTTCAATTTTTTTTCCTCGGAGCAACAGAGCCATTCGTGCTTCACTCTTAACAAGATAATCATTATACTTATCGCTGACCTCTTTCAAGAATTTGGTCTTTTCAGCTTTAGTTAATTTAGTGTTGTTAAAAGTGGCGCTCCGCAGGTCGCCAAACCCAGCGATTTTATAATCGTCCATCTCCTTTTGCCGTCTAATCTGCTCTATGCGAAATGGTGATAGCTCGTCTGATTCGTCATCTGAGTCTGAGGGTAGGGCAATTCCAGGCATTTCGGTAAGTCTGGGTAGGGCAAGAAGTCGCTGTTCCTCTGCCCTCCCAACAGGAAGATATAATCTGCTGTTAGGACAATCATTGATTGTATGTCCCCATTCTTTACAATATAAGCATTGTAAAGATATTCCAAACGGACATGTGGCCTCAGTATGCGGAGCGCCCATGTAATCAATTAATACATCTTTACAAAGGGAACATGTCCGAGATGTCCGAGGGTTGTAGGTGGACTTAGGCGTTAGCTCAAGCTCAGGCTCAGTCCTTGGAGGCCTCGGCAACATAGGCCTCGGAGGCACATATTTAGGCTTAGGCTTTGGTTCAGGCTCTGGTTCAGGCTTTGGCTTTCGCTCAGGCGACTTAGGCTTCGGTGGAGGGGCTTTGCGTGTAATAACAACATTTGTAGCCGTTGCCTTGGCTTCCGTTTTAATTGTAGACTTCAGCTTATCAACTATAGCTTGAACTTCATCATATTCAGCAGACCCTTTCTTGGGCGCAACATATTTACCGGTTCGTTTAGAGTTCCATATTTTAACAGCCTCATTCCAAATAGGTTGAGGTCTATCAACAGCTGGAGCTGATGCTGGTTTTTCATCTTCACCCATTAACTTCCTAATTTCATTATACTCAACAGAGCCTTTCTTAGGAATTACATATTTACCTGTTCGCTGAGAATTCCAGATTTTAACGGCATCATTCCAACTCGGCATTTGATAGTTGGTTAGATAATCTTTTATACAAATCATATATGTATATTGATATAGCAATCTGAGCGAATACTATCCAGCCAGGTGCTATATCCATTCTATAAGTCAAATCGTCTTTTAAAATCAGCAATAGATGCCGATAGGGTCTTCTTGTTCCAAAGCACATATCGGCTGAGGCTTCCAGGTGAAGTGGGGTCATTCCAGTTCTCATTCTTAGCGTGTCGTGCGAGATAGAGTGCCTTCCTCACATCATCATTTGTAAGGGTATAGTCAGGAGCGCCCTGCTGTCCGAAGTGAACCAGCTTAGTGCGTGAATCGCCCATATCAAATGTAGCCATATACTTCTTCTCAGGGCGTGTTGATTTACTAATTGATATTAGTTTTACCATCTAATGTAAGCAATTTATTTGTTGCCTTCCAAAAAAAGGAAGTGTCTTTCTCACAACCAATATAACTTCTATTGAGTTCTTTACAAGCGAAGCCACTATTACAACTTCCAAATGTTGGGTCAAATACTTCATCGCCCTCAGAAGAATATCTCTCTATAAGGAATTTGTATAGCTCAATAGGCTTCTCTGTGGGGTGCTTACCTTTATAAGTATTTTTTGAATTAATTACAGATAATATACACCTCATGCCTTCCTTTGAAGTTATTGTCCCTACTGGTCTAACAACTTCATTCTCTCTTATCAATCCATAGACTCCACCAACTTTAGCCTTACCAAACTGCCTACATTCCTTAGCACCTTCTACTTCAATATCAATTCTATTGTAATTAGCACCAGCCTTACTGAATACATATATCATTTCATGCGACCTCATAGGCATTTTGTTGGCGGATAGGAAGCTAACTCCACGCTGTTTATCCCACACAAGGTCATATCTAAATTCTTTAGGATTACTTCCAATTAATTCATAGCCATATCTTGTAGTTGTAAACATCAGTGTAGGGGTATGGTCGTCTCGTCTAATTCGTTTGACTTCCTTCCAAAATACTTCAAGGTCTATTTTGATATCCCAGGCACAGCCACTACCAGATTGATTGGCTAATTTCTTCTCCAATGAAGTTCCCTTATGACTATCTCTGGCGAACCCTTTACTTTCACCGGATTGATTAGTCAAACAACCAAATGGAAGGTCGCATATAATTAAATCAATACTCTTGTCAGGCATAGCTTTCATTTTCTCAAGACAATCTCCTTTTAGAAGTGTAAACTTAGACTTCACTTCTGATGAAGATTTTATAATTGGAGCAACAGTTGGCGGAACTTTTGGTAGAGGCTCTCCTTTATTATAACACTTCAAGGGCTTTGAAGTTTTTGTCATCTATTCAAATGATACAGTATAATTACCAGTATTTATCTCAACATCAACAATATTAGAGGGAGGTTTAATATATCGTTTACCTTCAATCGCCGTTAATAGTTTAGCATTGAGGTCATCAATCTGTGCGGTGAGCTGGATATTTTCTAAGATGAGAACATCTCTGGTTTTGTAATTAACTCGCTTTCTCTTCAAGATATCAGCTTTCTTCTTCTGATAAGAAGCAATATCGTGTTGTTTCTTGTTAGAAGGGTCTGCGAAGGGCATTCTATTTTAAGGGAGCATAATCAACCCCTGTAATATATTTCCTAATATTTTTACAAGGGCAGACTTCCAAATTCTGAAGTATTTCTAATTTATCGGAAGTCTTAGATACATTGTCTCTAAGGGATTGACAACCATAATCTTCAATAATACTTTTGATTTCATAGAGGGATGAAGTATTGAAGTCTATTCGTCCTCTGAGTCTGTTACCTCCACTTCTACAATCTTCATTCTTTTCTGGGGGACAGCTGGTGCTGAAGTTTTTTTTTTGGAGGAAGAAGGCTTCACAGGGAACTCCATACGCTTAGCCTCTTTGATAGTCTCAGTAGCAGGAACCATCTTCCTTGAGCCAGACTGGCTCATACGGCCTACAGCCGGAGTATCATCATTCGCCACACGCAATTGAGCCAGTTCAGCGCTGATATCACCCTTACGCATACGGCTTACAGGCTTGATGGACTGCTTACGCAACTCTCGGAGTTCAGCTCGGAGTCTTGCGAGTTCTGTTGACATTCTATATTGGTCGGAGAGATTATATTCTGTGAGGTATTTTTATCAATGCGAATTTGGTCTCGTAAATTTTTGAGCCGTTCTAAAATGCGCTCTTTGTTGGCCTGGTAATAAGCCTTCTTATAAGCTGATGTAGTCTCTTTATTATTAACATTATAAACTTTCATGTAAGCTAATTTAGCCTCTCTATTATCAATATACCGTTCAGACGGTGTGCGACCCTCTATCCTCTTATTAACACAATCAGCAGTCGCCCTAATAACTTGGCCTTCCTTTTTATTAAGCTGTTCCTTATTCTCGCAGGGGAAGTCTTCTATCAATTCAATATAGGCATCACCGTGCTTCAAAATCTCAGATGAAGATACATATATCCCTTTTTTGAAATGTGTTCTATGTGCTACCATTCGTGTAGATAGTGGGGAGGTCGTTGAGCCAATATAGACTTCATCTGTAAGGTGTGAGCGGATACAGTAGATTTTACCGTTCTTGTAATCAGGCATCTAATTTAATGTAGAAAAATCTATTTAAATATAAAATAATCTATTAAATATGTTCCAGAGCTTAACGAGTTCGTTCACCTTGTTTTGGAGTGGAAAAAATGCTGTGCTGAGAATACCTATACTGTATGTAATTCCATATAAGGTTGTTAGTTG